>ENA-ORXI01001178-ORXI01001178.1-sediment-metagenome-genome-assembly--contig:-NODE-1178-length-20792-cov-20.093459_pt1 | contig 20792 bp, 10 predicted proteins | sample MGYA00237861_ERZ511468 | MGnify/ENA primary metagenome ERZ511468 (study PRJEB26299, sample SAMN06266213) | sediment metagenome | isolation source: Hudson Canyon methane seep mesocosm | place...
TTGCATTAAATCATCTTGAAGGCGCACCGGAGAGTTTGCTTTAGCCATTATTTTCACCCTTAAATATTATTTCAATAACCAATTGTAGCATAATGCTACAGAGCTTATATAAATAAGACTTCCCCACCCTACTACCTAAAACTCTTCTTCCTGTGTTTCATCAAAATACTCAATTAATTTTAAAACAACTTCATTTATTGACATTTCTTCTGTGAAACCAGCCTCTTCTCTCAGGTCTTCAAGATCCTCTATGGTCGATCTAGCTAAATAATTTTCAGCTAGTTTTATTGGGAGCTTAACCTTCTCTCTTTTCCCTCTAATTCTGGCTGTAATTCTATTTCGTTCATCACTTCCAACTTCATACTCTTCATCAAATATTTTCAATATCATGCCTTCAGCTTTGTTTATGGATATCTGCTCTACCTCCCCTCTACAGTTTTTTAATGCCTTTGTTAATTTAGATTTTATTTTTTTATCTTCAGTAATCTTCTCATTAATTTGTTCAATGAATGAACCATCACATATAGCTAAATTTTCAGAGCCTATAAAAATTATTTTTGAAATAATTTCTAACAAAATCTGACCAAGAAAAACAATCTCCTCACTCGTGTACTGTAATTTTTTGGGCATAAAAACTCCAACTTGCTTCGTACGTTAATATCAATTTTAACTTCAAAAAGACTGCATTCAATTATTAATCTTGAACTTTACAGTTTTGGAAAACACATTCATAACGAACCATTACGATATTAATTTTAGCGTAAAAATATTCACCTGATTTTCTTTCACCCAAAATTCAAGCACCAAAGAACAATAACGAACTATTCGATAAATATCGAACTATCACGATACAAAAATAGCGCCACCACAACTCATTGATTAAATTAATTTAATATTATAAAAAATAGAAGTCAAATAAAGAATAGTTCTTTATCAAAAATAACACCTACCCTACCAGCCTTAAAAACTAAAACTGTAAAGAAATTGAGTCATACATTAAATAGGAAAAAAAATGAACTCAATTTCAATTAACACTCCAAAAAATAGCTTGCCAACAAGAGTAATTCGATTAAAAGAAGTGGTTTACTTAACAAGCATATCGGAATCAACTATTCGACGTAAAATAAAAAAAAGCACATTCCCGCTACCTATTAAAATTAGTGATCGTGCAATCGGTTGGTATGAAAATGAAATTCAAAATTACATACAGTCACTTCCTCGCGCATCAATGGAAGAAATAACTGAACTTTTACCTGAAGTAGATACAGATTTAAGTGCGTAATACCTGCTAAATAAAAACACAAAACAAGCCCATGAGCTCACCTTAAAAAGGTGCTCATGGCACTTTTATTATCGAGTAATAAAATCCCCTCAATTTCCAACTTACGTTAGTCCCCCTTAACATTCGATAAAAACTAACTTCTTCAAAATTGTTAATTTCTTCTTAATTATAAGATCTCTTCAGCTGCTTACCAGTACCTCAATCATATCTTCCTTGACCAAATTGGCGAGCATCGCTAGAATAATAACTGGTAGTCCACCTTACTTGCACATGAGTAAAAAAAGACCTTATCACCATAGTCATTGAATCATTATTTTCTTTAATAGCCTCGTCCGGGGAATTAAACATGTGCGCCTGACCCGAAACCGACGTGGTGTTGAGGAAATACCCATGAAAATCAAAGAATTTGTCTATTCGGCGCAAAAACACATTGAAGCCCATACTGATGAAAAATTCAAACGTACCCATATTTACGAGCTCTTAGCCGCCTCATTTAATTACAATTCATTCGCAGCTCTTTGTGCCGAATCTATTCTATTCCATGATGAACAATTACCGAAGTACGAGCCACACAACCTAGCTTTACGTCAACGCTGTGTGGAACTGGGATATACTCCTGCAACGGCTGACTTCGTGTTTGATAAACTTCCAGCATACATAGTAGAACAGAAAATTACCCTCGTAAATATTTCGGAATTAATATCCAGGCTACGTGAAGAACTATTCTATCAAGATGAACACTCAGAATGGAATACCGATAATTACGACGATGAGATTGAAGATAACACTTCACTTCATCAATCAGATGAAGACTATGAGCGTGAATTATCACCTGAACTACTAGCTGAGCTTGAAATAGCGGCAGAGAAAGGCAATCTTCATGCCCATTACGCTCTAGCCCTTTCTCTAGCTCCTGACGACGATTATGAGCAAAATCATGGTTCTGACTATTGGTATACCCAGCAACAACAAGGTCGCGTGCTAACTGGTATAGAAAAAGAATGGGCAGACAACTATTCTCAATCAGCCCATAACATTCAGAAATATGAATTTCACCTTAGAGAAGCTGCCCGATTAGGTGATGAAAGAGCTCAGCTTGATCTTGCCGAGAATTTTAATGATCCCTTATTTTTTGAACAACCTACTAAAGAGAATACTCACGACCCATTAAGAGTCGTTGAAATTGCAGAAGACCTAGACAGACTTCATGATGTACATATTTGGCTGACCATTGCAGCTAAAGCAGGTGATATAAATGCAATGACCCGCTTAATCGAAGAATTCGATCAGGATGATTTACAACGTTGCTGGACTTGGATTTATCTAGCACAACTACTAAAAACTGATCTAACGAAAGATAACCACTATGCTATCCATGAAAATGGCTCTCACTACGATGACGATGTTGGTGGAAATATGTATGTAGGTGGCCAAGAAGGTATAAAGCTTCCTCCTTTAAGCGAAGAGCAAGATATTTTAGCTCACCAAAATGCGCAATCTATTTACAAAAAAGACAAATAATTCAAAACGACTTAATAACCTCTTGGCGGGAAACTGAACTTCTCGCCAAGAACTTTGACTGGAATGTCTTTTATCAAAAAGTAATGTGCCCTTAGTTTTCGCGCATAAGTAACAACGAAAATACTATTACTGACGTTAAGTCATATTAAAATGAAGAATATTCAATGATCTTGACAACCATCAATAAATGTTTTGCTCTTGAGCATGCCACATAATAATCAGATTTATTAAAGCTCACCGACTCACTGTCTGGAATATCTATCAAAATAATTGCATCAGATTCTAGGCCTTTAAACCCCTTTATTGTCGAAAATAAAATTGACTTTCCTGACTTCCAATCATCAATATTATCTGATAACGCAATACCCTTAACTTTAATAGCACCCTTCAAAGATGAATTCGATAATTTAGTTGGAGCAAGAATCGCAATTTGATTTGGTTTGAGATTCCCTTTATTCACCCAGTCATGAACATAACGTTCAACACGTTTTTTTATATCATGCTCTGAATCCAATAAAACAACTTCCGGCTTAATACCAATCGGCGCATCGTCATGTGTTGGTACTAATACTTCTAATATATCACCGCAATGTTTTGCTATTAATCTAGTATTTCTACAGTTAGTAGGTAAGGAAAATGGTTCCCCTAAAGCAGGTAACGAACTTGCTTGATCAACATAAAGATTCTGATTAGGGTCGAAGAATACATACATGGTTCCCTTCTCATCTTCATTATTAATCATCTCAAGAGGAACCCACCAATTTGGGTAAAAGTCTTGCCCTTCATCGACAATAACAGCATCAAATTTTTGATCTACCATATCAATCGCCTCTATCAGCAACTCAGGGGCAGTTTCTTTCCAGAACTCGTCACTATTGTCAAAAGAGGGGTTAAATGGAATATGTGCTTTTTTACACCAGTCATAACATAGCCCATGAAAGTGTTTAACTGTAATTTTATCTTTATACGATAAATCAATTGAATCATTTATCCATTTAGCAAGCGTCTTGTTATAACAAACCAATAAGGTTGATAAGCCATCATTAGCAAACTTTTCCGCTTGTGCTTGCGCCAACATGGTTTTTCCTGAGCCAGCTACACCATTAATACAAGCTCTTTTTTTCTCGCCAAGAAAGACCAGCAATTGTTTCTGGTCATTAGTTAAGCGAAAGAGTTTCTCCTCTTGCTCTGCTACTTTACGAAATAATACCGGCAACAAATTGAAACTTGGTGATATTGCTTGTTGAATCTTACCCATATCATCTTTTGATAATAGTACCGGCTGATCTTTTCGAATCCACTGTGTTAACGCATTTTTAATTTTCCTATCCAAAAATGGTAAGTCACTAGCAGAAAATATAATTGCTGGTTCTGAACCTGGAGGTGTATGACCAGAGTATTCACAATCTGGAAAAACAACGGCATAACCAAAACCAAAAGGCAACCTATTGGCTCCTTGGTATCCTTTTCGTTTAATTTCCTTTTCTAGGTAATGTGTATTACGGTTAGCTTGTTCAAAAGGGTCTTGAATAGGTTTTAACCTCCCACCGGTAAGAACTCTATTCCATTGCCGACCATCTGCATCATAATCAATAGCACCACCTTTTACTTCAAGCACTAACATTCCATGAGAAGGAACTAAAATAACGAAATCAGTTTCACCTTCTTTGATCGTTGTATTGCCCCGATCATTTCTATCCGTTCTTAACCATGGGTAACTATGATAAATAATGCAATCATCGGGAAGCAGGCTCACAAGGTAACGAGCTACATCTCTTTCTGACTTAACGCTAATATCATCAATTTCAACTTTAGGTATTAATCTAGCCATCCACCTTCCCTTATTTATTAACTTCCACTGCAATAGGATAGAAATCAGCCCAATCATCCTCAGAAATTTCAAAATTTTGTGTAGCTTTAAATCCTCTTACCGATACGCGATAAAACTGTTTAGTGTTTTCCAAATCTTGTTGATGTGACCAAGTATACTTTCCAACCATAAGTTCATTATTATGATCAATCACTACCACTGAATTTGCTTTTGGCTTTTCTCCACCTCGATTACAAACTTCAAATATTCTAACCTCTTCAGCTCCACTTTTTTCATTTTTAAATCGAACATGTACTGAATCAGTGCTGAGTAATTTTTTTGGTAATTGTTCCACTGAAATAAGCGCTTGCGCTTTGAAATCAGACACAACAGAAAGTCCATTTACAGCATAAGGAATAATCTCTTTGCTGCTAATCATAGACATTAATTGATGATAGATACCTGAAGGAATACTTCCACCAGTGATCTGCACTCCCATTTCAATATTCTTATCTAAGGCTGCTGAAGTTAAATTTGCACTAGTAACAAATGCAACTCTCTTGTCAGCAACAGTACATTTTGCATGTACTCTAGCAAACCCACCTACCATGTTTTCTCGTTTTTCACGAGGCCAAACATAGAGCATAATACCTGGGATATTTTTATATAGTTGAATAACACTTTTTAAAAAGTGTTCTGAATTTTCTTTATCCTCAGACTCAATCAGCATCCTAACATCAACACCACGAGCTATAGCTTGTCTAATCGCATCTTCTATACTAGGGATATTGACCAATACAAATGAAACGATAAAAAGTGATTTATCTGATGAATTTATAACATCCAATAGTACCTGTTCAGAACGCCGTACGGGGAACTGGTTTAAATCTGGACCTGTCCAAACAAGTTCAATACTCTCCCGTTTCTTTTCTTCAAGGTAGCCAAATGAAATCCCAGCTACTAACCCTGCAATTTCATCACTTGAGCACGCTACCCGTTCCCATTCGTTCAAAACGTTATTGAGCAAGTGGTTAGCTGCCTCAGTTGTAAAGAAATCATTTATAGAGGAAATATTTTCAATAGATGAGGACTTAAATCGAGTACTTAAGGATTTAACTTTAGCTGGATGCTGATCTAACACCAACTCATAAATTGCAGCTCTGAGTTTATCCATCAGTACCTAATTCCCAAAAAATGCAGCGGTAGCATTATCTAGTGTTGGAATAACTAGTGCTCGATCTAGGTAACGATTACCCTTCTCACAGGAAGTTTCAGCTGCAAATGTACAAGCATGACAAGCCGCAGCATGAAGCGATCGATCTTTATCTGGTTTATGCTCCGAACACAAAGGGTCAGACGAGCAAATTTTCGCACGGTTTAATGCTTGATCTAATAAACGCCCAAGATTTTCTGGTTTACCCAGCTCGACAAGACCACCTAATGTCCCATCAGAATCAGCAGCAGCGGTGTATATTAAAATACCTGCCTGATTATTTTCTCCACTTGCATCACCATAAATCCTCTCTCTTATACTAGCCGCGTTATAACCACATTCAAGTGCCAGTTCCCTAATTAATAAATGTGAGATGGTATGCAGTAAAACGTAGCGAATACCTGGGTAACCGTCACTTGGGGAAAGCTTTCTTGCATTACGCCAGCCTTTATGTCCTTCAAGTAGCGATTCATCTATTTCTTTAACAGCAGGCTTCTCCTCCCACTGCTGAAGCACCGATTCATCAAATTGTATAAATATACCTTCACCATGCACTTGGCTGGCAGGTACCCAACTTGGCGCGTCATTAGATAACTTAGCCATGGGGGGTTGTTCATCTGGTGCATTACTTTCTTCTGGTGCTTCGACTCGTGTAAAACCAATGAGTGCATTGACTTCACGTAACCGTTTTAATAAAAGTACATTGTTTATTTCTTTTAGGTACTGAGTCGGCGTATCAACGGACTCACTTAAAAAATGCGGCCAATCTGTAGGCGGATTAGGTTCAATAAAAACCTCCCACTCTGGACCTTTAATATCTTCTTGTGTGATGTTATCGCCAATTTCACCCTTATTAATAGCATCTATTACTGCCCATACCTCATCATGTGAATATTGATCAATACCAGGTAAGATTGCATTTTTTACTAATACCTTCAAAATGGCTTTAACTTCTAGCGCAGACTCAACATCCACAAAGTTATCCCAGCCATCTTGCACAAGCTGAATAATTGGGTCTTTCGATAGTGGAATCGCAAGAGCAGATAAGGTTATAGGGAACCAACTGTTAGTAGCTCCTAATAAAACACCACGCGGCTCTTCATCGCAACTTGTATCATACTTATCTAAGTGTGGATGACGTCCCCTACAAGCAGGTAAGTTTTCTTTACCCGCCTTACCAAAAGCTTGGGCCATATTCCTTTTAGCATCACAAGAGTCACATTTAACCCATAGATTCTCTGTCTGTAACGAAGCTCCACTTTCGAAAAAACGCAGACCACCTTTACAGCTACTAGAGCCGCCATGCACATAATATCGCCATGGAAAATCATCTAAGTGCCCATTACGACAAGCTAGAAGAAAACGTGCAGGAACGGCATCTGCATCTTTAGCTGGTTTATCACCTCTCGAACCTCTGCAAGACTCATGTACAAAACGTGTATTTTCAGGACGATAACGACTTTCTTTTATCTTAAAAAGCCCAGCATCATACTCAGCTAGCATTCCGCATTTAACGCAACGCAACCATCGAGGAAAGGGACGAACTGGCACTCCTACTCTTGCTTCAGCAGACCAAACGTCTGTATATTCCGTTTTAACAATCGGCGGCATGCGCATACTTTCAACTTGCTGACCAAGCCTCTGCCTTACCGCTGTTAACAACCGAGCTTCAGTAACCGGTGGGCATCTATCCTTATCCCATCGATCAATGCCTGATGTAACAACCGACAAACTAGGCATATCAATTAATGCTCCAGGACCATAAGTCCATAACAACTGACTGGGTCGCACTTCACCAACAGGCGTTATACTGGTTTTGTTAACACTCACTCTGCACTCCCCTCATCAGTTTTCACCTTCTTAACTTGAGGCTTCCAATCAGGACCATCATCAAGCTTATTAGTATTCATCTGCAATTTAACACCAGGCTCTACCTCACGCATCGACATAGGCACAGTAAACCTATCCCACTCATTAATACCGGGAGGTTTAATTAGCGCGACTTTTGAATCTATATTTTCACCACGCTTTTCGTAAGCAACGGTTCGACCTGCAACCGCTGTTTTTTTAACCCAATCATCTACTCGCTGTTTTATAGAGGCCTGTGCCAACTGCTCAGATGAAGAATTTTCTTCAACTATCAATACCCGATCTGAAAAAGTTTTCAGTACATCTTTAACAATTATGGAATTTGTCTGTTTCAGAGTTGAAGCACCATCATTCGCATTTAAGTCATCATCACCTAAACGCATCATGCTTAACATAGCACCAGTTAACCCTCTATCCATAGCTCTTGGTGAAAAAGGCGTTACTGATTGAGCTTCTACATGTTTATAGAAGGTGGCATGGTAATGCTCAAAAGTTTCATAATGTGACAAATCTCGAGGCCTAGCCCAAGTCAACACAGTACAAACCAAACCAGGGAAACTACGCCCAACACGGCTTGTTGCCTGAATATATTCCGCCGTACTTTTGGGTTGCCCATTTACTGCCATAAGCCCTAGTCGATTAACATCAACTCCCACAGAAAGCATATTAGTCGCTAACACTACGTCTATAGCTCGGCTTTCGCCCTTATCCCATTTTGTAATATATTTTTTTTTCTCAGAGTCATACTCAGCTTTGAACTTAACCTCTAATTGATCAAGATATTTCGGAATATCTTGACTGGAAACCCGAGAAGTAAGCTCTTTTATATTATTCACACTACGTTGCTCCAGACCTGGTCTCTCAACCAAACTCATTTGCACACGATAAGAACGCGTTTGAACATCATCCTCTGCCAATCGTTTCATTCCACCTAATTCTCGTAGTGAATTGAAATATCCAACACTCGTCATATAAGGGTCAGCCACTTGGCCAAAGCGATCAAACAAGGCTTGTGATGCAGTTAAAAAGGCTGTGTAAACACGAATGAGAACAGCTGGCCTTGCACTGCCCGGCGAACAAACCCCCATGTAACGGCGGCCAAAATGCTCTGTAACAGGTCTTTGCACTGAAAAGAAGTTATCCTCAATATCTAACCCATGAGGAGGAAATATGGAAACTTTACGCATGAAAACGCCATTTACTTGTTCTTTTGCTTTTCTCACCGTAGCAGTTGAGGCTATGATTTTAGGTTTAATCGTTTTACCTTCAAATTCCCAGCCCGATAATTCATCTACTGCTGTTTCATACAGACCGACCATAGTACCCAGAGGGCCACTGATTAAGTGGAACTCATCTTGAATAATTAAATCTGGTGGGCGTATCGGTAGTATAACTTTTACCTTAGTTGTTGTTCCGATTTTAGATTGGGGATGATTACCTGAGCAACACTTTTCATCTGTCCAAATTAAGCCATGACGTTCACACTCAAGACTTGCTTTACCAAATAAGTTACGTGTTGCACCACGCCAAGCCATCATGGCAAATTTATCGACTGTCGCAATCATCATAGATGGTGGGCGATGATAGATTTCCTCATCAACCATTATGGCTGGAATACCAGGATGGGCTAGCTTTGCAGTTTTTCCTTTTGAAAATTCACAGCGTGCTTTCTTATCTCCACAATATATTACTGTTTGTAATTTATCAGTGTTTACTTCAACGTGCTTACCTGGATCTATTTCTTCACCACACCAAGGGCAGCTAGTTAATTGTGCTGGCGAAGAACTACCCGCATTGAATTTATCAGGGTTACGAATATCTTTTATCGCTTGATGACTTGCTTGTGTTGTACCTGGCGTTACCTTATTTCCTACCCACAAACCAATTGTAAATGGTGTTTCACCCAGTTGGTTATCACCTTTTACTAAAGCATCACGGCGTATGACTTCCATCGCACAAATTAGGGCAGTAGCACGCTGAAATTGCTGCAACGTTAAAAGACGCAAGGTATAACGCATAATAACGGCTAAACCGCGACTAGCATCATAACCACCTAAGTTACCCTGAAAACGACGTATTGCCATCGTAAAAGCAGCTACGCCTAAATACGCTTCTGTTTTACCACCACCTGTAGGAAACCATAATAAATCAGCAAAAGCTTCAGCCGGGTCTGTTCTATCTTTATGTTCTGGTTTTGCTAATGCAGGTATTGAAAGCAATAAGAATGCAAGCTGAAATGAACGCCAGGATCGGTTCTTTGGTTTATTCAGCTCTTCAATAGTAATTGATTTATTACCACGCCGCCTTTCTAAGGCATAAATACTTTGAATACGCTGCTTAGCCATAGCCTCATTAGCAAACCTAAAAGCGTCTAATGCATCGCTATTAGTTTCATCAGCTAATACAGAAATACCCTCTTCCAATCGCTCATTGATTAGCTTACAACTATCAACAACTCGTTTAGCTGCCGCATCATGACCATGAACATCAACTCCTACACGCATTGATTGCTCTACAATCCAAACAGCATAATCCTGAGTCATAACTTTAAGTGCTGCAACTAACTCTACCCTGTCCATTTCGGCCAAACTCTGCATATCTAAATAGCCTTCCTTCAGCATACTCTTTAATGCTGGCCTGTCACCTTCTCTTAATCCGGGCACTTCAGTAATGGGCACTTCGTAATCAGGCAATATAATAGTTTTAATTTCAGTCGCCAATTCAACATTGTCTTTAGCCACGTCAGCATGCACTGCAACACCATGCCCCACTGCAAACTCGACTTGTTTACGATAAATCATCTCTAATGATTCACGTTCGAGATCAGGGTTTTTAGCATTTTCTTGAATAACTTGGCGACGCCTAAATATTGCAGAATTTTCCACTCCGTCAATGGCTTTAGCTGTTATTTCTGGTTGAAACACCCAGGCCATATCTCGATTAGATTCTGGTTCAGTTCGTGTATTCACCATAAATACAGTCACTAGGCGATCACCATTCTCATTTGGTTTTCGTACAGTACCTTGAATAACAACAGAAGGATTTTCTTTATCGACCGATACAGGATTAATAACCCCCGTTTTCAGTTCGACATTAACTAAACCGCCACAAGGTATACGCTGCCAAATTTTTACCTTTTGGCCTTGTTTCTCTTCACCAGTAACGGGATCTCTATAGATTTTATACATTTCATGATCATAAAAACGTTCATAACGTCCCCATTGAACATCTATAGCAACACTCATTGCATCACCAGCCACGCAGAAAGTAAATCCTATGCTTGAGGGAATTAACGATTGATTACTGGCTGCATCAACCTCCTCATTTGATTCTGGTTCAGGCTTAACATTAGCAGCAGATGAGTCAATGTTCTTTTCTTGAGCTTTTACCACTAGATCATCTGGTTCTTCACCATCATCAGCGGAACCATCTACACCATAATCATCACCCTTCTCAAAAGCATCCCTAGGGGCTAGGCGGCCAACCAAATAGCGATCACGAACACTCATGTCGAAAATTTGCTCTTGCGGACCATTAGCAGGTCCCAACAAATCATCTGTAACTGCTAGTTGCAATAACTCCCTTACATAAACAGCATCCATATCTTTATGCTCTTTATCTATGCCGATAAGAGGAACTTCCGCTAAGGTTTTACCAATTAAACTAGGTACAGCCTCTGAAAAGGCCGTCCATTCAGAACGTGATATTTGACCTTTAGCTGGTAAGCTTGATGTAATTGGTGCTTCTGCTTTTTGATATTTATCAAAATATAAAGTCGTGCAATTCAAACCACTTCGCTGACGGTACACTCGACCAATGCCTAATACAGTTTGCTCTTCATTAACAACCAAAACCCAGTCACCTTCAGCGATTGATTGGAAAAGGTTTTTCTGTCCACTTAATTGCACCATATATTGAACAAACGGCAAACTCGTTACAGCTTGTTCCTGTATGACTATATAGGCGGCGCTTAATAAATTATTCTTGTTTGGTTCTTCCATGTTTTACCTAATTAAGGGAATTCAGAATCTAAAAACTCATTACAGTGAATAAACAACATAACTAGAATAAACTTTCTTGCTGATTATTAATTTTTTTTGATTTACTTATAGGCTTTATATTATTTTGCAAGTTATAACTTTCAGCCTCATACCTTTCCTTATTAAGCACAGCTAATCTGTATAGAATTTCTTCTCTAGCCTTCTCATTAATAGTGAAACGAGTATTTTTACCTTCAGGAAGATAACTAACCTTATGAAAACCATATTCTGGCTCAATATCATTAAAGTCATAAGCTTTAATTACTGATCTATTTATTTCTATTTGTTTCTTTCTAATTCGTTCTATATCTTTTCCAATACTCTCTGGTGCATGAAATAAATTATAAAACTCCGTAAGACTGAGTCCATTACTCTCCATAAATATTCTTCTCATATGATCAAAGTCTTTACCAAGAACACTTAATTCTGAGGCCGTGCCATAAAGAACACCCTGTGGGAAAGGAAAAGTTTCGAAAACTGTTTCTTGAATGTACCTAAGGTCATGTGTTTTTCTACCACCATTAGACCATGCCCAAACCGTATGCAGATCAGAAGAAAGGACTGCAAATACCTCAAATTTAGAATTCGCAACAACACATAAAGAGTCTCCAAATATCATATTATTCTCTATCATTGAAAAACAACAATATTTAGATGCTCCTCTAGCAAAAACAATTACTTTTTCAAAGTTCTTAGTATCTCCCTTCGCTAGAAGCAGATTCCTCTTAGTTTTATAAAAATGACCTCTTCCAATTTTGGAATACAGAGCAGGCCTGTTCCTTGCAAACAACCACCACTTTCCATTGCTTGAAGAACGAATTGGCCTTACATTTTCTTCTATTAAATCAAAGGCAGCAGAGTATTTTGATAAATCTTCATATTCCCAATCCCAGAAATTTATTATATATCTGTCAGTTCCCTGTTTAAGGTCCTGATTAACTTGGCGTGCAATAATGTACGGATAGATCACGTCGTTATAAATTATAGAGTCATTAAATAAACTCTTTGCCTTTTCTGATGATATTAGGAAACCTTCACAACCAGGCTCAGTACCTTTAAAAACAATATTTTTATTTTCTGAAAGGGGATTTAGTTTTATTTCAACGATAGAACTTAAAGATGATGATATCGTTTCAACTGTATTTCCATTTAGAATAAAGTCCCCATTCCACTTGGACTTTACCAAATGTAACCTATGAGTAATAACAGAGGCTTTTCCCAACCATTTCTCAAAAGTATAAGCCTTAAAAATGTCAATTCCATTACGAAGCCAATAATCAAGTCCAACTTCTTTCGAATCACCATGAGAAATTGAGTCAGTTGTTAGCAATCCAGATACACCGTGGTTCTTCATAATTAATATAGATTTAGCGAAGAAAAAAACAACAAAATCTGCTTTACCTTTTCTGCCTCCTACCAACTGATTTACACAAAACTTTCTATACGAATCTCCAAATGCTTTTCTTATACTTGAGTTGCCTAGATATGGTGGATTTCCAACTATCCCATCAAAGCCACCTTGAGTAAAAACCTCCGGAAATTCCAGACACCAATGAAATGGCTTTCTAACAAGCTTTCCATTAGAATAATTTACACCTAAGTCAATAATTACACGCCGTTTTAGATTAATAGATGCATTCTCACCTCCATCAAAAGCCTGACCAGCCTCAATGGACAAAACGGTAGTATCAACATTTTTACCACCTGCCTTCAATACTTCCCCTACCAAAGCATCAGCCACTAACTCTGGAAGTACCAACTTCTCACGCACTTTCTGATCCAAATGCGCCATTGTTTCAACATCATGAATGTCTCTAATCGGACGCTCACGTAATGCTTTACGAATAGATAAAGCTTCATTTACAGATTCCTCCATTTGTTGTGCAAAAAGTGACTTAGTACATCCTCCACCGTCACTTAACCTGGTAGGTTTCATATCTAAATAATAAAGCTGATTAAGGTCATGCAAACCTAACAGGCTATCTCCATGCTTGAGGTTGTGATCTAAAAAGCCAAATGGCCTACCTTTAGACAGAGTCACCAACCAGATAGATAATTTTGCCAACTCAACTGCAAGTGGATTAATATCAACCCCATATATACAACGCTCTGCAATTAAACGTTTTGCTATAACGAAACGCTCTTCGGCATCTACCGGCAATAGTTCTTCTGATTTCTCATTTAGTAGGTCACCCTCAGCTGAAATAGCTTTCCCACCTAGCTCTTCTTGTAGCCAAGCCTCACAAACACGCTCACCTAACCAACGGCAAACCTGAACCAAAAATGCACCCGACCCCATGGCTAAATCACAGATCTTAAGTTCTAATAATTCTTCTGATGATTTTAGTTTCCATTTATCACGAGACTCACCTTCAGCTGGCCCAATATAAACAATCGGTTCCAACGTTTCTTGAACAATAGATTCTGTTAACGATTTTGGCGTGTAATGCGCGCCTGACTCTCGCCTGTCAGTGCCCGTGGTTACCATAAAGGCATCTTTAGGATATAGAAGCGGATTACCCCATGCATCAACTCTCAGGAAATGGTAATACGGTTTAACTCGGTCACGTAACTCTGCATCATTTTGGCAAGCACTTAATAACTTATCTAACTGAACATCTGATAATGCTTTATTGAAATCTGAATTAATACGTCCTACTGAACTTTTTGTGCGTTCTTTTAAAAGTATTTTAACCTCAGCGTCACCATCAAGTTCTGCTGAAGCAAGTTCTTTTAACTCTACCCATGGTATTTTTGCAGATTTTGAGCCAAAAAGTTCAAGCGTAACATCTGATGCGCGAATTACTGTTTTTTCTAACAGACCTTCATAAACGTAACCAATTTGTTCAACATCTAGTGCGCGGTATGACAAGGTTCTTCCTTGATAGAGCTGTATTGCGTCTAAAAATAACAATACAGTTCTATTATCAATCGGTAGCGGTTTTGCTTCTTCAATTTTCCAGTTAGAACCTTTTTCCCTCCCCTCTAAAAAGGCAAAACGGTCTGGATCAAACAATGAACCACCTAAAGCTGGCATGCGCATATTTTCATGTTCCACGCCGCCATAGACAGCTCGAAATATTGCCAGCAAGCGTGCCCAGGCATTTTTACGGTAGGACAATACCTCCTCGCCATGTAAGCCCGCCTCATCCCTTAACTTTAAGCGCAAAGTAGATAAGGCATAATTCGACTCGTAAGTTTCATCACCTAAAAGCAATAAACCACGCTCTTCAGCACAGAGCAAAAACACTAATCTCATCATCAGTGTTAAACCCGCTTCATAAAGTTCTGTTGGCTCTACACCTTCTAACAATTTACCATTATGATCATTATTAATGCGATCTAATGACTGGATTAATACCTCAACTGCGCGACTTACTTGAGCACCTAAAGTTTCTGTAACCTCATCTTGATGCTTGAGTGATTCATCTAACAGTTCAGTAAGTTTTTTTGAGCCTTCGAATCCATTGAATATAGTGCCTATGTTTAACAAACTAAAAAAAGCTTGTAACGTTACTGGCTCTTGACTCCATAAACGCGCATACCAACTAGCATAAGTTGTAATGCCGCCTTCTGGTGCGTCAATAAATAACCATTGCTCACCGTTCGTTATAATTCCTAGCCGTGTACCAACTCCTCGACAAAGTTGCACCATACGTTCTGCAGGCGTTGTTGACCAATTATCCCCTTTCACCACTCCTTCTAGTTCCGTATTGGCTGGGTAACTGGTTAGTAATAAGTATGGTTTTTCTCCTTCATTTGCATAAACAGCGAACTCCGGCTTTAAGGTAAGGTTATGTTCTGCGACATTTAACTGAATACCTTCTGGGATGGCATCATCGTGCTTGAGAATATCGCCATCTTCCTCCTCATCCCACTCAAGACCAAACTTGATTACCCAGTTAATCCATTCCTGATGAATCTTCTCTTTTATAGCGTTATCTTCTACATCGTGACTATCAACCGTTTCACGCCATTCGTCATAGGTTTGGCGAAATTGTTTTTTCTTAATCGAGTCAATTTTTTCCAAACCTTGGGGAAAGGCATCTTTTAAAATAGGCTCTGCTAAAAAGGGTCCTGAAACCTCTATTAATGACAACCACTCTGCATGCTGACTAAGTTGTTTAGACATTACTTTGCCTCCACTAGGTTTTCAGGCACTAAGAACATAATCGCTACAGGGAAAGTTCTTGCAACAAAGTTTTGATACCTATGTTCGATTGTCTTTATCTCTTGTTCTTTTTCATCGGGAATACGTTTTAACCTTGCTTTAAGTGCATCAAGATCCCTACGCACCTCTATACGATCATCTAAATCAAACAATGAAAGCTGTTCAGGTTGGTCAGACTTATCTAATTCTGATTTAATTGATTTTTCAAGCTCTGTTAATACAGTTGTGATATCACTAATCTCCTGATCTTTACGAATCAGTAGAGTATTTTCTAGGCTATTTAGTCGCTCTTTTGATCGAGCTTCTACAGTTTGCTGTATTGCGCCTGTATGGGTATAAAATCGTGCTGACAAGGCATCTTGTAAGGATTGCGGTGCTTTAGCCGATTGCGATTGCTCTAACCATTCATTGATCTGGTTAACGCCTTTCTCTCTGTTGTAACTTTTATCTTTAAGATAACCACCTGAGTAAGTAATTTCTTCATGCAAGCGATGGTGGTTACCGCCGATTACTACCAACCGTGAAACGACTAATGCAACTACATTATCAATTTGGCCTTTGGGTAGCGATCTCAATGTGACTCGATGTAGCTTGTCGTCTTGCTCCCAAACTTTGCTGCGTAATAAGCGTAAACACATTTGCACTAAGCGGTGATTTAAGTGTACTAAAACTACATCATCGCGACCTTTTGCCACGGCGTGATCAAAGGTGATTGGACGAACGTGTTTCGTATATGGGTGCTGTAAACCTTTAGTACAGTTGCTCCAGGTTCCTGTGAACTCAGGCATAATAAAAATGCTACCCTCAGGCGTACCTTCTAATGAAGCTGGTTTTAAGCTTGGCTTTTCAGCAACAGCTAAACCAGTTTGCACAGCCGCCAACACATGCGCGGGCGTTAGGTGAAAATCTTGCTGAGTTTCTATCAATTGTTGATGCAACTTTTGAATTTTCTCATTGAGCTGTCTTTCAGCTTTAACAAACTTTCTTGCTTTAGCCATTTTGGCTTCTGCCGATTGAATATTAAGTTGCTTAGTCGAGCCCTCAATTAAGCCTGACATTTGGGGTGCAATAACGGGGTTTACACTCCCCATGTCTTCACGCATTGATTCTAGCTTTCTTAACGCTCTAATAATATCGTCTTTATGTCCACCAACAGTATTACCCGCCGCGTCACCGGCATCCACTGGGTGCCAAATAAGTACTTCACTGGCTTTTTGCCCATGGCGGTCTATTCGTCCGTTACGCTGTTCCATTACGTTAGGGTTATAAGGTATTTCAAGGTGGATTAAACAATTACAGTAGTTTTGTAAATCAATCCCTTCTGATGCTGCATCGGTTGCTAATAAGATTCTTACTTTGGCATCATCAGGGTTAGTTTGGAACGCGGCTTTCACCTCTTCACGCTCTTCCTGATCCATACCACCATTGATTATGGCTAACCTATCACCACCATATCCATTTTCAGTTAGGATTTTTTCAAGCCATTGCTGAGTAGTTCGGTATTCGGTAAATAGAATGACTCTCTGTTTATTCCACTTTGTTTTATCTTTTAAGTTTGTTTTAATCCATTCACAAATAGCATCTGCTTTAGCATCTGATTGGTGTTGAGCATTTTGGGCCCAATTACGCAGATCATTTATTAGTGCACTTTGTTCTTGTGTAAATGGGGCACTACGTTTACTGACCTCTTCTATTGCTTCTTCCTGTGCGGTTTCAAAATCTGCATCATTAGCATAGTCTTCTTCAGCCTTCAACATGGCTTTACGAAGAATCCGTTCTTCAATTGCTGTTGATTTCTTTTCAGCACCACCAGCGTGAACGGTATTTACATGCTTTTCTAATGTTGATGCAAACGCAGCAGGTGATGAAAATAAACGTTTCTTTAATAAGCCATTAACAAATTTAATGCCCATTGTGCTTTTTGTATCACTATTTGATGATTCACGGCTACTAGCATATTCATTGAGTTTTTTGTGAATGACTCGCTCTTCTTTTGTGTAGTTAATTTCTAGCGCTTGAAGTTTTCTTTCTGGATAGAGCGGATTTCCTGCCGAATCAACCAAGTCTGTTTTTAACCTGCGGATCATCGCTTGTTGTAAACTTTTTTGAGCTTGGGGGTTTGTTTCATCAGGCACAATGGTACGCGCAAAACGTTGATCATCTAATAGCTCTAAGAGAGAGGTAAAAGATTCGGTATAACCATTGTGGGGGGTAGCCGTTAAAAATAGCTTATGTTGAAAATGGGGAGCAATCTCTCTAATTAATTGCGTGCGCTGGCTTGCGTGGGCATAGCTACCTGTCCCGCTAGGAGCTACATTATGAGCCTCATCTATAACCAAAATGTCGAACTTCCTAGGGAACGAATTTTTTACTGGCAAGATGTCACGTAAAAGCCGTTTCCCTTCGCCAGTCTTCATCCAGTCTTGTGATGCGATCAAGCGCGGAAATGACGTCCATGGATTAGCATGAATACCTCTGTTTCTTCGAAGTTTTTTAATGTATTCAGTATTTACGATTTTAAAATCTAGACCGAACTTCTCCTGCATTTCATCGTGCCACTTTTGCTGTAAAGAGGCTGGGCAAATGATTAATACACTACGAGCCCGATGCCTTAACAGCATCTCTTGAATGATAAGGCCGGCCTCTATCGTTTTCCCTAGCCCAACATCATCAGCAATTAACAGATTTACACGAGCCATATTAATAGCGCGTACTAATGGATCTAACTGAAAGTCTTCAATACTAACTCCACTACGAAAAGGGGCTTGTAAAAAACATTTATCAGCATTAGTTGCAGCTCCCCAGCGAACAGCATCTAGAAAAGCATCTAGCTTTTCAGCAGCATCAAATCCAGTTATTTCAGGCAACCCTGCCTTTTCTATAATATGAGCGCCAGGTTCTATTTCCCATATAACTTGAAGCTCCTCACCTAGCCCATCCTCATCAATGGATGATAAGGTAACTAAATTCTGTGGAGGAATTGAGCTATTTTCTGGAGTTGATGTGAGTATATCTGCAACTATCCATTGTCGACGCCTTACTTCAACTAACTGTCCTGGCTCTGGCTTGCTAACAATTATTTGCTTTGTAATTTCCATATTAATTTCAATTATTTAGTCTTACGTTATATCAATCTTTGCTTGTCTCTATATGTTTCATGATGCTTATTCCGATTACCTCTCCTAACCTAACAGGCACAGCATTACCGATAAGCCTACCAACAGACTTCATCCCTGAAGATTCACCTGGTGGTGTAAATTTATAATTTACTGGAAAGCTTTGGAGTATAGCGCCCTCTCTTAGAGATAAAGCTCTATTTTGTGTTGGATGTCCAAACCGCCCATTCCCAAAACCAAAAAATTGAGTCGTAATTGTTGGCGATGGCTTATCCCACTCCATACGCCCATATACACTCACATAAGTACGACCAGACTCTTTCTTATGGCAATCCGCAACTAGATTCTTTGGCCAATCTTTCCATGTACCTCCAGGCTTTGAAGCCATAATCCTCTTCAAATTAAGTTCACCCAGTATAGAGCTTTTATGAAGTGGATCTTCTATTGATATTTTACCAGCGTCTAATCGTGGCAAGCCGTCAATAACATTCTTAACTGTAAGGTATTTTTCAGGAGTATCGTGCGTTGGCTTTATTAATTCTATTGGCCCTAATTTTGAAGCTAACAAAACCAACCTTTTTCTTGTCTGTGGCAACCCATATTTTTCACACTCAACCAGTTGATAACTAACATAGTACTTATGTTTTTCAAGAGATGTTACAAAGTCAGTAAATACCTCGAATTTAATCAGCTGAGGGACATTTTCCATTGTGACAATATCAGGGTTTGTATCAACAATTAAGCGTTGAAATTCATAAAGGAGTTTCCACTTTTCATCTTGCTTACCTTTTGGACCCTGGCTATATGAAGAAAATGGTTGGCACGGTGCGCAGCCCGCTAATACTTTAATATCAGCACCAGAATACCATCCACTTACCTCTGATTTTGTAAGCGAATCCACACTTTTCAGATAAAATCTGGAGTCATTATTTGCCTCAAATGGGTATTGACAATTAGGATCTATATCAACCCCAGCGACAACATCTAAGCCAGCTTTTTGTAACCCATGAGTCAAGCCCCCTACTCCACAGAACAAGTCTACTACTTCAACAGCCCCCAATTACATCTCCTAACAAAAACTTTAAAATCCAAACACAATTTTGTGCATTTCCCATATAATTTAACTTAATAATTGTACCTTTTAAAAACTACAAATAGGAGTTTAGATTATCTCTTAGCTATACAATTTTCAATATAATCCAGAATTATGAAATTAGCCCCAATTATAGCCCTATTCAATATAGAGCACCCTTGAACTTCCCATATTTTACCAGACACATTGCAATACTTTTTATTCGCAGCAAGCTGCGGGGAATATAATCCCAATAGATTTAATAGTTACAATGAAACTTTAACTAGAGGTGCTTATGAGAAAAGGACCGGTAAACCCAGTACTTTAGCGTATTTAATTTTTAGATCGCCGTACTTTACTTTTATAATTATTAACTTTATCAGCACAACTCACAATCGCTGTAATCGTCGCAACGCTCTCTTTTGGGACTTCTCATCCCTTAGATCATAACGTGCAGTGGTTTGTATGTCAGAATGACCGGCTAGTTGTCGTGCGGTATTGATGTCTATGCCAGCTTCGAGTAAATGAGTAACAAATGTACGTCTTAGGTCATGAGGTCTACAGGGCTCTATTTTGGCTTGTTCTGCACGCTTTCTAATAATACCGTAGATGCTTTGGCTTGATATTTTGCGGTATTGGATGCTGTTTGATTTGGTGACGGGGTTAAATAATGCACCTGCTTCTGTTCCTCTAACATT
>ENA-ORXI01001179-ORXI01001179.1-sediment-metagenome-genome-assembly--contig:-NODE-1179-length-20773-cov-12.148434_pt1 | contig 20773 bp, 20 predicted proteins | sample MGYA00237861_ERZ511468 | MGnify/ENA primary metagenome ERZ511468 (study PRJEB26299, sample SAMN06266213) | sediment metagenome | isolation source: Hudson Canyon methane seep mesocosm | place...
CATAGTGGTAAATGCATATGAACCAAGGTTAAAAACATGAGGAGCATTACGAGGCACGCGCTCATGAATTGCATCAGTTCCCGTTCCGGTATTTCTTGTTATACCAAGACCTTGACCGCCTTCTCCAACGGGTAGGGATAAACCATCACCTGATGCAGCCAAGGCATGATGACAACTGGCACAAGAAATGTTTTTATTTCCTGATAGTATTTTGTCATAGTAAAGGAATTTACCTAGCTCTTCTTTGGCTGGGTTTGATTCCGGGTAATCTGCATCAGTTACAGGGGCAGGCACGGTCCATTTACCTTTTTGACCTGAAAAGGCCGGGGTTGAAATTAAGGATGCAATAAGCATCGAGCTCGTTAGTAGTAATTTATTTTTGTTGCGCATTATATTTCTTATAGTTATTTTTTTATGAAAAAATAAGGCTTTCAATTTTTATGCCATGGCTTGGTTGTTTGTGGGATTTAGAAAGCCCTTTTTTTTCAGTATCTTATGATTTTTTATTTGAATGATATTCAATAATGTAGATGCTTTTAAAATAAACTGTGTCATATGGCTTACGCCATAATGGCAAATGACTTACTTTTTATTGGCAAATGACTTACATTTGATTGCTAAGAGGCTTACTTTTAAGCTAATCCTACTTATCGGGTTATTACGTTTTCAAAAACAGGTGAATAGTATTATTATTCCGAGGCGTGCTTCTTTATATATATAGTTTCCTGATTACATATGAGTCTCAGTCATTTTTCAGCAAACCAGAAACTGTATTTAAGCGTCATCTCGGCAGGGAACGCTGAGACCCAGAAACCAGGGATGGTGTAGGTGGTATAAATAAGGACCTACTAATTATTCAGATGCACATCCCTATACACGGGATACCTGCAATCCCTGCTGGTATGACTTGGACCTGGTGTGCTGTATATGGCGGAAGCTCGTGGGTAATCAGGTATAGGAAAATAACTTCCTGATTACCCATGAACTTCTGCCATTTAACCCCCTCCTTGGTCACGTTATACCAGCAGGGATCTCGGTAACCCTTGCCGAGATGACATATCCGGGGTGAACTGGTGATGTCATAAAATGGCTGAAATTCCTACCTAATCAGGAACTTTTATAAAAACAAATACCTTTAGGTTTTTTTATCCTACAATAAGGATGAGTATATGATGTTTTATATCTATTTTTTCTGTTTCAGAATGAACTGATGCTGTTCGCAGCTATTCTACAAAGGTTATACAGATGAAAAAAGTATTGCTATTGAGCAGCGGCATAACCGTACTAACAGTTCTGGTCATCATTCTGTACTATTTGTATCACCCCGATTTGTTTGAGCAATTGATAACTGAACAAACAGTAAAGCCTGAGCCTGTATCAGCATTGACTTTGCGCATGGGGCATAATACTCCCGCTAACAGCGCCTTGCATCAAGCTGCCTTACAATTTGCCGAGTTAGTCAGAAAAAAAAGCAACGGAGCGATGCAGGTAGAAGTCTTTCCTGATCAGCAATTAGGTAATGATCATCAAATGCTTGAAATGGCAAGAGCGGGGGTATTGGATATCATTCTTACACCAACGGCTAAGTTAAGCCTTGCTGTGCCCGCTATGCAATATGCTGACTTGCCGTTTTATTTCCCCTCGCCTGAATTCTTATATCAAATGCTTGATGGAGAGCCAGGTAAAATACTATTGGAAAAACTCCAACATATAGACCTGGTCGGGGTTACTTTTTGGGAAAATGGTTTTAAACACTTTACGGCTAACAAGGCTATACAGAGCCCCGACGATTTTATTGGACTAAAAATTCGTACCATGAAAAGTCGTATCATTATGGAGCAGTTTAAGTCATTTGGTGCTCATCCTATCCCCATTGATTTTCACAGCACTCGGCAAGCTTTAGTAGACGGTGTTGTTGATGGTCAGGAAAACCCTTTAATCGCAATAGTGAGTATGGGATTTCACGAGGTTCAAAGTCATTTAACCCTGAGTAAGCATGCTTATTTAGGCTATGTTTTTTCTATTAGTAGCCTTAGTTATAAAAAAATACCTCAGCATTTAAGAGATATTATTATTTCCTCTGCTAGAGAAACCACTAGCAAAGAAAGGCAGACCACTCATAGTAAGGAATTGGAATTACTGGAAACGATAGCTCAGGCGGGCGTGAAAATTCATACTCTGGATGAACAGCAGCGCCAGCAATTTGCCAAAAAAACGGCTCATATTCCCGGCTTGTTTGAGGGTTTAATTGGTGTTGATCTAATCTCAAAAACTGAAGAGTTATTATTAAAAAGGTCTCAGCAAGCTAAAATTATAATTGGCCTGGACACCGATTTATCGATGGATGCAAGCATTTCCGGCCTGGCAATTAAACGAGGCGCTCAATTAGCGATAGATGAAATTAATGCTCAGGGAGGGGTTCTGGGGAAAAAGTTGCGGTTATGGGCTAAAGATCACAAAGGTATGCCCACAAAAAGTATTAGCAATATTCAACAGTTTGCCGAAAACCCTGAGCTGGTAGCAGTCCTTGGGGGACAACATAGCCCCGTTATCATTGGAGCGATGGAAGCGATACAAAATGCAGCTATTCCTTTTCTGGCGACCTGGTCTTCGGCTGCTAAGGTTGTTGACAATGGTTATCAGCCCAATTATGTTTTTCGTCTTTCGGCGAATGATCATTTGTCAGCGCCTTATATCATTGACTATGTATTGGAAAAATATCAGCGTCCGGCTATTTTATTGGAAAATTCTGCCTGGGGTAGGGGGAATCTGGAAATAATGAGGCGTAGATTAGAAGAAAAAGGCTTGGCATTTGTGCAGATAGAAAAGTTTAATCGTGGAGATACCGATTTTCCTCTACGCCTTTCTCGAATCGCCAATGCAGATTCGGATGTCATTATTTTGATTACTAAACCTCTTGAAGGCCAGTTGTTATTTACAGAAATGGCGCAACAAGATGCTCCTCTCCCTGTTATTTCACATTGGGGAATAATCGGTGGTGATTTTTGGGGCCAAAGTCGTCAAGCCCTAGAAAAAGTCGATTTGAGTTTCTTTCAGACATTTTCCTTTTTGTCCGCGCATAACGCCCGAGCTCAAGTATTGGCAAATAAGTATATTGATCGCTATGGGCTCAGTTCTGCGCGACAAATTAAAGCGCCTACGGGGGTTGCTCATAGTTATGATCTTGTACATTTGCTAGCATTAGCAATAAAGCAGGCAGAGTCTACAGATCGTAACGCGATTAGAGATCAGCTGGAAAACCTAAAACCCTATAAAGGCGTGGTTAAATACTATAAGCCAGCGTTTACTGCACAACAGCATGATGCCTTAAATGCTGGAAACTATCAGATGGCTCGCTTTGCTCAGGATGGCGCGATTATTCCAGTAAAGTCTGATAAAACAAGGTAATATCAATTGATCAAGTCTTATCATTATAAAGATATGAATAATAGCGGTAATCCAACACATAGCCTTAAAAGAAAACTGATTCTACAGATTTCGGGATTTGTTGCTGTTGCCATGCTGCTTGTGACGGCTTTAGTCGCTTTATTTTTAAATGATCAGTTGCAATCACATTTACGGGAAAATCTTAAAACTATTATTGATTCTTCCCATAGACAATTAGAACAGCGCATCGATTATCTAATGGAAAATTCTGAGCGTCTTGCAACTAACCCTCTTGTAATCAATAGCCTAATTGATCCTGAGGGGAGAAAAACCTATTTGCCAAAATTAATTAAGAATTTTGCCAGAGGACGTGATGTCATTGCTTTTTCTCTGCTGGACTTTGACGGTCGCCCTGTCTTTCAAACTCAAGATAAAACACCCGGCTACCTCAATTCCCCTGAATTAAGAACCTCTCTGGCGATGGGGGAGGAAACTTTGTATATACGCCAGCCTGAAAACCAGTTGGTTATTGTTTTCCCTATTAAATTTTACAATACTACCCAAGGTGTAAGTGTTATTGTTTTTGATTTAAAAAGTATAGCCGAACGTATCAGGCCAAATATGACTGATGCCTATTACAAGTTATTCATTGCTGCAGAAGAAATTGTCAGCGAAAACTATCAGCCGAAGATACATTATATTCACGATCGATTAATCAATCATCCTGGGCTTCCTCGGATACATGCTCTGGGCCTGGATCTTGAAATTGGTGTACCAGAGTCTGTTTATTTGGCACCAGTGTGGAAAGCCTTAATACAACTGCTACTAATCAGTGCGGCATTCACGCTGATTGCTGTGGCTTTATCGACCTGGATAGGAAATAGTATCGCCCGACCTATTCTAACCTTATGCCAACGGGTGAAAAATAGTGGCTATGGCGAAAAAAGTGCCTGTAGTCCACTAGGCTCTCAGGACGAGCTTGAGACGCTGGCTTTTGCATTTGACCAACGTACTGATGAGCTTAAACAAATCATGCAAGAGCTGGAGCAAAGGGTCACAGAACGAACTGAAGAATTAAATAAGCAGCAGGTTTTTCTGAAAACCGTTTTGGAAAATATTGAAGATGGCATTATTGCCTGTGATGAACAAGGTTTGTTGTTATTGCATAATCATGCCAGTCATCAATTGCTAGGCATAGAAAATGACCATCACACATTAGAGCAATCCTATCAATATTATCAGCTCTATTCTGCCGATAGAGCAAGCCTTGTCAGTATGGAAAAAATGCCGCTGAATCGAGCTTTTCAAGGTCAGAGTTTCAATAATCTGGAGATGATTATTGAACCTAAAAATGATACTCAGCAACGTGTGGCACTTTTTTCTGGGCGGGCCATGTTTAATGAGCAAGGAGATAAACTTGGGGCGGTAATTTCCATGCATGAGATTACCGCAGGTAAACAAGCCGAACAGGATTTGATTGCAGCGAAAGAGGCTGCAGAAGCCGCTAATCAGGCTAAGAGTATGTTTTTGGCGAATATGAGTCATGAGTTGCGCACGCCTTTAAATGCTGTGCTGGGTTTTTCTCAATTGATGCAGGATGATGAAAACCTGAGCCACGATCAACATGAGAACCTTAACATCATCAATCGTAGTGGGGAGCATCTACTCACATTAATCAATGATGTGCTAGATATGTCTAAAATTGAAGCGGGGCAAATCAAGCTGGAATTCGAAACCTTCGATCTAGGGAAGCTCACCCTGGATGTCATGGAGATGATGCAGAATCGTGCCGAGGCCAAAGGTTTAAAACTCTCGGTTGATCAATCATCGTTGGTGCCACGGTATATCTATGCTGATGCGGGTAAAATAAGGCAAATTCTGATTAATTTATTAAGTAATGCGATCAAATTTACTCAGCAGGGGGCAATTAACGTACAGATTCAATGTCAGGAGCGCGAGCAAGATAATGAATTAGAGCTGTTATTTGAGGTAAAGGATAGTGGTATTGGAATTAATGCAGAAGACCAACAACGTATTTTTCAGCCTTTTATACAACTTGCTGAGTTAAGTGATCAGAAGGGTACTGGGCTTGGGCTGGCGATAACTCGACAATATGTGCTGATGATGGGAGGGACTCTAGCGATTGATAGTCAACCAGGTATAGGCTCAGTTTTTCACATTAGTTTGTGTGTACAAAAAGCCAATTTAGCAGATATTACGCCCATTAGCACTCAAAAAGGAAGGCTACAGCCATTGCAAGCAGATCAGCCAGAGTTACGAGTACTTATCGTAGAAGATCAGCTGGAAAACCGCTTACTATTGAAGAAGTTAATTGAACCGATAGGCTTCAAGGTTCGTGAAGCAGAAAATGGATTGCAGGCGATAGAGCTGTTTAAAGTCTGGAAGCCACAGTTTATCTGGATGGACTGGCTGATGCCAGTAATGGATGGCTTACAGGCAAGCCGAGAGATTAGAGCTCTGCCTGGAGGTGATAAAAGCATTATTGTGGCCTTGACTGCTAATGCTTTCAAAGAGCAAAAACAACAAGTTTTCCAGGCAGGTATGGATGACTTTATTAGCAAACCTTTTCAAACTCATGAAGTTTTTGAATGTATGGCAAAACACCTGGGTTTGCAATTTGAGGACACGCTAGAGCACGAAGAAACTGAAGCTAAAGAGGCTTCTGACAGCTCTTTGACTGCTGAAGCTTTTAATCAATTGCCCGTATTGCTAGTTAATCAATTGTATTTGGCCGCGACTCAACTGGATATTGAGCTGAGTTCTGCCGTTATTGAACAAATTGAAAAAATCGATGCTTCTGTGGCCAATGAATTGAGTGGACTGTTAAATCATTTTAATTTCAATAGAATTATTGAGCTGGCACAGAATCATCCAGAGCTAGCAAAATAAAAGCAAGATAGTAGCAATAAGCAAAGCGTATTCGGAGGTATGATTATCATGCTAACCCCAATGTCATTAAGATAAAGCGTTTTATCTTTTGTAGGTTGGGTTAGCTTATTGAGCGTAGCGAGATAACGTAACCCGACATTTGGCGATAATGCGATGCTTTTGTCAGCTTAGTTTTTTAATTTTTTATCCCTTAATTTAATAGGCTATTAACAAAGCACAGCTTAGCAAAAAACTGGCCCATCGTGTTCCCATGCTCCCGCGTCACTGCCATTAAGTTAAGGACAAATGTAGGTTGGGTAAGCGGCAGCGTAACCCGGCAAATCATTAAAAAATGGTGGATTACGCTATCGCTCATCCACCCTACAAAAGATTAAATTTCTTATCTTAATGGCATTGATGAATACATACCTGCCTAGGGTCTCAGCACGGTATGCGTTCCCACCGAATACGGTGGTACGAGAAAGCAAAGCGTATTAGGAGGTAACTAAGTAAAGATCTGCTTATGCAGGGGTTAGAAATGCTAAAAATTTATATTGCTGAGCAGCAACTGTGCCTCCCATTACTTCGGCAACGACTCCACCAAACAGGGTGCCTAATAATCCTGCATTCATTGTTCCAACATAAATAAGACCATCAGATTTCTGATAAACAGAAATAGTACATGGCATCATCACCGAAATAACCTTGTGAGCATCTTCTTTTAAAATGTTATAAGCATGATCAGCTTGGCAAAGATTAATTAAAACCACGGGGAGTAAATCACCCCCACCATGTTTCTTAACTGATTTGTGTAATGGCTGAACAGAGGAAACAACCCAGCCCTCAGCTTTTGCATTAGCGGTGATTTTAGCAACCGTTTCGTCGACACCATAAGGGCTAAGTCTCTCTGTTAGCATCATTCCTGGCATAACTAACCATACGGTTATGCCTGTTAGCATGATGCCAAAGATAAATCCGCTGATAATATTGATAACTTTCATTGTATTCTCCAATAAATCATGACTATAAGCTGTGTCAAACTGCATAGCGCTATGGCTAATCTTATTTTGTCAGTTTAAGCAATTTTAAGCCTTTTATAACTAAAAAGATCCTGCTCCAAATCCATCCGGAATTTGTTGCTTATCATTTCCTGGGAACTGGATTTTCTTGCTCTCGAATTCAGCACGTCCCTGTGTACTGAATAGCAACATTCCTTGTCAATGGTGAGGGGGTGATTGTTGAGCAGTTATAAAATATAAAGTCAGGGGCTGTTTTTAAATGCTGCTCAGGATAGCGTTATATAATTCCTGGCTGATATATTCAGGGCTGTAATCTACACCTTGTTGTTTCATCAGACTGGTAAAAGCGCGCAAATGCCTTTTTGAACCTTCCAACAGGTTCTGGTAAGTCATTTTAAGTGATAAATTCTCTGTGTTTTCAATTGCATCAATCAAATCAGCTATATCCAGGTCTTCTATCGTAGCTCCGACAGTTAGTGCTTTAATATATGAATCTGAACCTAGTTCAACTAAACTGACATGTAAGGCTTGTAAGTCAGGATTATTGAATTGACCTTCTGCCGCTAACACGGGGTCAGTTAGTCCAAAGCTGTTTATTTTCCGTAATAATGCATTCATATGTTTTTGTTCAGAGCGGGCTATATTTTTAAATACAGCGACATCCCATTGCTCATATAAGGCTAGATAAACATCTCTGGCCAGCTTTTCTTCTTCACGCATGAATAATAAGGTGTCTTGTTGTTCAACAGCCAATACAGCAACAACGGTTTGAGGTTTATTTTTAGCTGAGCGTTTACCGCCTTTAGCTGAGGCAGCAAAAGGTGTTAATAACGATAGAGCCAATAATAATACAATGCTTTTGTTGATAATTTTCATGATGATCACCTTTTAAATTGTAAACACAGAGTCAATCAGTAAAGGGCTTAATGCCTGCTTGAAACAGTGCTCTCTGTAGAGAGCTTCGGCGGCTAAAGAAAGTGCTGAGTAACATCTGTAAAATATTGTGAGTAACAGGAGAGCGTGCTTGAATTTATAGCCAGGACTCCCTAACTCAATAAATAGAGGGGTTACTGCATTCTGTTTTGTTTATTGCCTTTTCCTTTGCCTTTGCCTTTGCCTTGTTGTCGATTCTCCTTACGTTGTTTTTTTAATTGATCAAGCTGAGTCATTTGTTCAGCACTTAATACGTCCTGCATGCGAGCACGGGTTTCTGTGCGAATAGCATCAAACTTTTCTTGGCGCTGCTTGAAAATGGTTTCCATTTTAGTTTTTTGATCAGCCGTTAAATTCAGCTTTTGAGCTAGACGCTCAACCTTATTCGCTTGGCGGGCTTCTGAACGCCCACCTTCACCACCTGGAAATGCAGCAACAGTTAAGGGCAGAGTTAATGCTAATGCGATACTTATGATTTTTGTGTTCATTTTCTGTCTCTCATTGAGTGAATAAAAAGCGTTGTTTTTTTGTTCTTGGTATCTACTTTAACGCTGAATATTGCAAACAATTTGAAGCAAATGAGGAAACAATGTGCAAGTTAACGATTGTTATTTTGCGGGGCTTGATAGCGGTAACCTGCACCATAGACAGAATGAATAAGCTCTTGCTCTGGCTGTAAAGCTAATAACTTTTTTCTAAGTTTTTTGATGTGGCTATCAATGGTGCGATCAGACACTATGCGTTGATCTGTATAAATAAGATCCATTAATTTAGAGCGCGAAAATATACGACCAGGTTGCTTGTATAAAGCCTGTAGCAACTGGAATTCAACGGTAGTTAATTCTATCTCTTGTCCTGCGGCCAGGACCCGAAAGCTATCGGCATCCAGATGTAAGCTTTGCTTGTCATTATTTTCTGTGGCTGGAGTTAAACGCCTGAGGACAGCCTTAACTCGAGCAACCATTTCCCTAGGGCTGAATGGTTTGCAAATATAGTCATCTGCTCCCATTTCCAGACCAAGTAAGCGGTCTATTTCTTCAATACGAGCCGTTACCATGATAATGGGAACATTGCTAAAGCTTCGTATTTCACGGCAAATAGACAAGCCATCACTTCCTGGTAACATTAAATCCAGTAAAATAAGCTCTGGCATCTGCTGTTTAACCGAAGGCACCACGGCAGAGCCATCAGCTAAAATATCACAGCTAAATCCTGCATTCTGCAGATAATCAGCTTCCAGTTGGGCTAGTTTTTGTTCATCTTCGACGATTAAAATATGACTTACTTTTTTATTACTCATGGGGATAATGGAAATTCTATATGGATAGTAAGGCCTCCTAGAGATGAAGCCTGAGCCTTAATTATGCCAGAATGCGCGGCAACGATGTTACTACAAATGGCTAGACCCAGGCCTGCGCCGCCAAGCTTTCTATTGCGAGAGTTTTCTAGTCGATAAAAACGCTTGAATAATTTAAGTAGATCTTGCTTGGGTACGCCAGGCGCGCTGTCTGACATATCAATGACTAGCTTGTCGGTCTTTGTGGCAAGGCTAATATGCAGCAAGCCGTTATTGTCGGTATATTTTGCACTATTATTCAGTAAATTTTGAAAAAGTTGGGATAGGCGGTCAGGGTCTGCATATAGCGGGATTGCCCCAGAGTTATTGAAAAATTGCACTGCAATGTTCTTTTTATCAAATTCGGCTTTAACTCCCATAATACATTGTTGTAGTAAGGCTGCTACATCAATGTTAGTTTTACGGTAAGTTAAGGCGCCTTGATCAGACAATGTTAATTGATACAGGTCTTCAGTTAGTCGATTGAGGCGCATTACATCACTGAACAGCGAATCAATCGCTGCACGGTTCAGCGGCCGGATGCCATCTTGCAAGGCTTCCAGTTCACCGCGAAGAACGGCTAATGGCGTGCGCAGTTCATGAGAAATATCTGCGATCCAGCTTTGTCTGGCTTGTTCCGACTGTTCTAGTGCGCTGGCCATTTGATTGAAATCCAAAGCCAGTTGCCCTAGTTCATCATTCGATTCGACGGCCAGGCGCATATTATAATGCCCCATTCCCAGTTCTTTGGTGGCCACGGTGATTTTTTTGATTGGCCGACCTAGAATATAAGCCAGCAGTAATGCGAGCCCTGCTGATAAAACGATCATTATCAGAGAAATCCAGATAATTGCTTTGGATTGTTGCTCCATAAAGCGCAGTTCGTCGAGTTGTATCGTCGGTTTACCAGGCAATAAACCCAGGTAAGCGATTATTTTCTGTTGATAATGTATTGGGAATAAGGTTAATTTCTCTAGCTCTTCTTTCCGACCAAAAATAATGGATTTATCAATATTTAATAACATGACGCGTAATCTCAACGACTTAAAATTGCCATTGCCTTTACTTTCGGACAGACTCGGCGGCCATCTGTTTTTAGGTTCTTGTAATGCATTATTCATCCAGCGCCTGGACTGATGAGGCCGATGGCCAGCCCCTGGTTTCTCAGGGCGCAACAATCGTATCCATTGCCTTTTATTGTTTGCCAAAGGTTTCCAGCTATTTGACTTGGCATAATGATCAACCAGATTATCAATGACCAGCTCTATGCGTTGACGTTGACGGGTTTCAATAAATTCAGTAAAACCGCGGTTCAGTGACCACAGCATAAAAAGATACATGCCTGCTACGATCAGTAAGGTACTTAATAGAAAAGCAATAAATAATTTAAAACGAATCGATTTATACACGAGCTTGCTCAACAGTTAGTGATGATTAATTATGGCATTAAAATGTGCAATAAAAATGAATTTAGCAATAGTCATGGCTTAGCGAAGCAGACGGAATCACTGCAATCAGGCATAGAATAACAAAATCAATTAAGTCTGGAGTTTTAATTTTCCTAGCTCTTAAAGCCCTCTCCATAGGGAGAGGGCTTTAAGAGCTAATGAAATAGATTGATACTTTCATGTGATCAGCTTTTCTGTAAAATGTTAGTTCTTTATCAGTTTTATAGGGGGGGATTGTGAAATTATATAAATTTACATTAACGGTTATTTTTATTTTTTCTGTAACGGCATGTGCATTTCAGGAGCCTGATTATTTGAAAATGGTAACGCCAGCTGAATTGGATGAAATTATGCAGCAGCAGGATGTTTTTCTGGTTGATGTTCACACGCCCAAACAACAACATATACAAGGCACAGATTTGTTTATTCCTTATAATGAAATTGAGCGATATAAAGCAAAACTACCGAAAGATAAAGACAGCGCTATTTATCTTTATTGTGAGGGCGGGCCAATGGGGAATGCTGCGGCAAGAGCGCTTCATGATTTAGGTTATAGCAACTTAATTAACCTAAAGGGTGGGGCTAGTGCATGGAGACGGGGTGGTTTAAAATTTCAATAAACCCTATTAATGAATAAACTAATTGAGTTTTGGCAGATAATATGAAAACCAGTTTTTACGCATACTTATCCCGTTTACGCTGGATTAAGCGTTGGGGATTAAAGCGCAATGCCTATGAAGAAAATGTGATGGAACATAGCTGGGAAGTGTCCGTCATTGCGCATACCTTAGCCTTAATTAAAAATCGGTATTTTGATGCAGATCTGGATGCGAACGCAATTGCTACAGCTGCTTTGTATCATGATGTGACCGAGGTGATTACTGGCGATTTACCGACCCCAATAAAATATCATTCCAGGCAGATTACCAACGCTTATAAGCAAATTGAGGCACAGGCTGAAAATGAATTGATTAGCCTGTTACCCGATAAATTACAGGCTGATTTTGCTGTCTTGATTCAACATGACAAAATACCAGAAGGGCATGAAAGTATCATTAAAGCAGCGGATAAAATATCGGCTTATTTAAAATGCCAGGCTGAGTTAAAGGCCGGGAATCGCGAATTTGAAATGGCGGCTGAACAATTGGTTTTGGCTCTGGATAAATCAGAACAGCCAGAGGTCGCCTTTTTTATGGCGCATTTTGTACCGAGTTGTGGCTTAACATTGGATGGTTTAATGCAAACCAATTAAATTTTGTAATTACTCTGCGTAAAATGATGGATGCAGCTTTGAAGCCCTCCCTTGCTGGGGAGGGATAAAAATAATTCTCTTTTGAAAAATTCTTTTTTCTCTATTTCTAAAGCTTCAAGAATAAAGAACAAAGAACTTATTTTAACCTCTCCTCTCCCCAACCCTCCCCAGCAAGGGAGGGCTTCAGAGCAAGCCCCGTCAATACATCATTGGCAGAATGTTACTACATTTTTAAATTACGCTGAGTAGTTACTAAATTTTTTATTGTTTATTTGTATGAAACTATTGATTTGTAGAGCTGTTTTCCCTATCCTTAACAGGAAATATACGATTAGTAATGAGTTAGCTTAAATAAAGAGGAAAAAATGAAAATATTAGTAAAACCTTTGATTGCAAGTGCTTTAGTTATAGCGACTGCTGGTGTAAATGCACAGAGTTACTCTGGCGAAAAAGTTGATGATTTGATTTATGAAATGGACGACAATGGAAATAGATCTGTTAATTTTCAAGAATTTTATGAAGATAAAGTGACCTATAATGACAGTGCTCTTGATGTAAACAAAGATGGTTATATCTCTGAAGGCGAAGTTGTTATTGAAATGAAGGAAGAAATTGCTGACTCAATTAAAGAAATGAGAAAGCATGGGGTTTCTGAGAAAAACATTAAAAAAACCGTTAGGAGAGAACTTAAATCTGTAGAAGCTGATGCAAGTGAAATTCTTAAGAAAATGGATGCTGATGGTGATCATTTAGTTGAACCTAGTGAGTTAGTGGCTTATCAGAAAAAACAGTTTAGAAAGTTGGATAGAAACCGTGATGGTGTCATTTCTAGTGAAGATATAAAGAAAATAGAAAAAACGAAGAGTAAAGGCTGGCCAATTCGTCGGTAATTACTGTTTTTTTTAGTAACGTCTGTATTAAAAAACCGGCTTTTGTCGGTTTTTTTGTTTTTACCCTTGTGGTTTTACCGTAACGTCTGTTTGAGTGATTGATAAGGGTGTTTTGATTTATACACACTGAAGAAAGTCTGGCTACTGTGATCTTTAGATAGTGAAAATAAAATTATGGCTGTTTGCTATTTTTGTAGCTAAGTGATTGTTTATGAAAAACACACAAAACAAAGCGCAGGGCCTGTATATACGGGGGTGGGCTGACTTGAAACCTTTAATACACTTCAGTTATCAACAGCTTTTGTGAATAACTTATTTTCTTTATTATTCCAGCTATAAGTCAGCTATCTTATAAATTCTTAAGGGGAGAGAGTATGAAATTAGTAATAAGCGTTATCCTTGTATTGCTCAGTGCTTTGCTTAGTCAGTCAGTTTTTTCAGCTGATTTGCAGCGAAGTGAAGTTGAAGCAATGTTGAAACAGGCTGACAAAGAAAATCCTGCAAATTTGCGAAGAAAAGATTTAACAAATCTTGATTTGTCTAACTTAGATTTTCGTCATGCAGATTTATGGGGTGCTGATTTAAGAGGTGCCAATCTGAGTAAAAGTAATTTTTCTGGCTTAGTCTTAGATCTTACGGTGATGGTGGCTGTGAATCTTGAAGGTGCAAACTTAAGTAATGTCAGTATTTTTGGTGTCAGTATGATGCGTTCAAATTTAAGTCATGCAAATTTGAGTGGTAGTCGGGTCATCGCTATTTTGGATAATGCAAATTTAAGTAATGCAAACCTGACAAATATACGCTGGGGTGCTGATATGAAGAATCAGTCCATGGGTTTGATGAGGGCAAGTTTAAAAAAAGCGAATTTATCTGGGGCTAATCTGTTAAATGCTGATTTGGGCAGAGCCATGCTAAGACATGCAGATTTAAGTCATGCCAATTTACAAAATGCTTCCTTGTATTCAGCTAGTCTGGAAGGGGCGGATTTTTCCGGGGCAGATTTAACTGGAGCGGACTTTACTCATGCTAAAGTAAATGATGCTAAATTTGTAAAGGCTAAGTTGACTGGTGCGATTTTTAAAAACGTCAAAGGTAAAGAGTCTGCTCGTGGGCTGGAGTTAACTAAAAATTGAAGTTAATTACTCTGTGTAAAATGATGGATTCAGCTCTGAAGCTCTCCCTTGTTGGGGAGGGTTGGGTGAGGAGTGCTTAAAAGCAAGCGCAGTCAATACAACAATAACGAAATATTACTATATTTTTAAATTACCTTGATTCGTTACACTTGAAGTTATGAAATATAAAATAACGATAAATCTTTTACTGGCGAGTTTGTTAGTACTTCCTGATTACCCATAATCTTCCGCCAATTTCCATAGACAGTATTGCCTGCTGATAACGAACAATACAGGAATGATTTCCATGACAACTCTGATGTAGGAGCGTCCGCCCTCGGCGCGAATATAACAGACTCTTGCTTTAGATCAAAAGCTCTATTTAAAATTGCGCCGAGGGCGGACGCTCCTACCTGTTGCCCATTCAAATTAAAGGACTACACAGTGGCGGAAAGTGATGGTTAATCAGGTAGTACTTTCATTCCCGGCGTATGCCAGATTAGCATCGTGTAGGCTTGAATATAGTTTTGAAGGCTGGTCCTTTTTTTATAAAGAATATAAAGGCATTGGTGTTGTAAGTTGTAATAATGGCCAAAGAGCGAATGTTTCTATTTGGTCTAGAGGGGGGTGGCTTTAGTTTTGGAAAGTCAAAAATTGATAGGGGAGCAGGACTTTTCTCTGGTGTTTTTGATGTAAATGAAATGCTTGGGAATTATATTGCCATGGGTGGGCATGCAGGGCTTGTCTCTTCTGTAGAAGGGCGAGCGATGACTAAAGGCGATGTGTCTTTGCTCTTGTCTGGAAAAGGTCGAGGAGTAGATTTGGGGGTTTCTTTGTCTGCTTTTTCAATTAAAGCAAGATAGATACTCGCTTCATTAAATTGTAGAGACGTTGTATGCAACGTCTCTACTCAGCCTATTTGATTATTTTAACTGCTCAGTTACATGTGGCTCAATTGCCTGGTAAAGGGCCTGATGCATTTTTGGATTTCCAATGATGATGTTTCCCGATTTGACGAAGTTATCATTAAAAGAAAAATCGGTCACTACACCGCCAGCTTCTTGAACGAGTAGAATGCCCGCAGCCATATCCCATTCTTTAAGCCCTATTTCCCAAAAACCATCTAATCTGCCTGCTGCAAGATAAGCCAGATCCAGTGCTGCCGAACCTGCGCGTCTAATGCCCGCAGTTTTTGGTGTCAAGGTTTTAAACATGCCCATATAAGCATCAAGATGCTGTGGGTATTTAAAAGGAAAGCCTGTGCCTATTAGGGCGACACTCAGATCAGATTGCTTGCTGACTCTGATGCGACGATTATTTAATGTAGCACCCCCCCCTTTTTCGGCAGTAAATAAGTCGTCTCTTAAGGGATCGTAAACAACCCCGACTTCTGTTTTACCTTTATGTTTTAAGGCAATTGATACGGCATATTGTGGATAGCCGTGCAGGAAATTTGTGGTGCCATCTAATGGATCAATAACCCATGTGTAATCATTACCTTTGTGTTCGCCACTTTCTTCAGCAAGGATGGCGTGGTCAGGGTAAGCATGTTTGATGACTTGTATGATTTCTTGTTCGGCCATGCGATCAACTTCAGTAACAAAATCATTTTGACTTTTTTTGTTAATGGTTAGTTGGCTAACATTTTCAGATGAACGTTGAATAAAGTCCCCAGCATTCCTTGCGGCACGGATGGCAATATTAAGCATTGGGTGCATAGTCGAATTGATAATGGGCAGTGAGAAAACCCTCTAATATAACAAAACTTTTGGTATAGTGTTCTATTTTATCTAAGCGTGTGCTTTAAATGCTTTCAAATTTTAAAATTGTTTTGGTAGAAACCTCTCATCCTGGGAATATTGGCGGGGTAGCTCGTGCCATGAAAAATATGACACTTAGCGAGCTTGCTTTGGTCACACCAAAAGTTTTCCCCAGTGCTGACGCCACAGCCAGAGCAGCAGGATCAGATGATGTTTTAAGTTCGGCCGTTGTTTATGAATCATTACAAGAGGCAATTTCAGATTGTCAGGTCGTTTTAGGGGCCAGTGCCAGAGATAGAACCATCAGCTGGCCTGAAGTGACAGCCCGAGAATGTGCCGAGAAGTTTGTTAGCGCTGCAAAGACTGAGTCAAAAGACAAAATAGCCATTGTTTTTGGCAGGGAAAATTCAGGTTTGAAAAATCATGAGCTGGATTTATGTCACTATTTATTGCGAATTCCTTGTAATTCAGACTATAGCTCCTTAAACCTGGCAGCAGCGGTACAGGTGGTTTGTTATGAATTGTTTGTGGCTTCCGGGCAGCAAATGGAGAGTTCTATAGGCGATAAGGATGATGAGTCTTTGGCTAGTGCCAAGCAAATGGAGTTGTTTTATGAGCATTTGCAACAGACATTAGCTGATATAGGCTTTTTACATGTGGATAAATCCCAGTCCATTATGCGTCGTTTACGCAGAATTTATAACAGAGTGGCTTTAGATACCAAAGAAGTGGACATACTTAGAGGTATACTCAGGTTTTCTCAAAATCATAATAAAAAATAAAGCCTATGTTTAGTTTAATTAAAGAAGATATAGATTGTGTTTTTGATAGAGATCCTGCTGCACAGTCAGTATTTGAAGTGATTACCACCTACCCAGGCTTTCATGCCTTAATGATTCACCGTTTGGCGCATTATTTTTGGGGACGAGGTTTTCGCTGGCTAGGACGATTTATATCTCATATCAGTCGCTGGTTGACTGGGATAGAGATCCACCCAGGCGCAGAGATTGGTCGACGTTTTTTTATTGATCATGGTATGGGCGTTGTTATCGGTGAAACGGCTGTTATTGGTGATGATTGTACCTTGTACCATGGCGTAACCTTGGGAGGAACATCCTGGAATAAGGGGAAGCGTCACCCGACTTTGCATAATAGTGTGGTTGTGGGAGCAGGTGCAAAAGTCCTGGGGCCCATTGAAATAGGGGAAGGTGCAAGAATTGGTTCAAATTCTGTTGTGGTTAAAGAGGTACCAGCTGGCGCGACTGTGGTTGGGATTCCCGGGCATATTATTGATAGAACAAAAAACCAGGTAACTAAAGAGCGTGAAGAGATTGCCAGCAAAATGGGCTTTAATGCTTATGGCGCGACATCTGATATGCCTGACCCTGTTGCTCATGCAATTAATCATATGCTGGATCATATTCTTGCCATGGATAAGCAGCTAGGTAAAATGAATAAAGTGTTGCATGATTCAGGGATTGAATACAAAGAGCAGGAAATGCCATCATTGGATGATTGTGAGATTAAGGAATAGTTTAGGCTAGACTGTCGAAAAAAACGTGTTTAATTAGGCATATTATGAGCCTAATTATTGCTGCAAAACAAATAGAAGCCAATAGCATGTGCAGAGGAACGAAACGCATCAATAGCCGTCGATGCGCCTCCTGTGTCGGCACATCCTATCAATAGGATTATCCTAAACCAGAAAAGGAAAGTGCTTTTAAAATGGCTGGTATCGACAACCTAGATTTGGACTCTGTCGCCCATATCAATCCTTGTTCATATCAAATTTAACGGCACAAAAAGGTAAGTCTTTTGTCTAATACTTGACTAAAATACTAGGTTTATTTTATAGTAAGCCTACTTTTATTAAGTTTATAAGGATTCCTTATGCGATTAACAACAAAAGGTCGATATGCAGTGACGGCCATGCTGGATTTAGCATTTCACAGTGAAAAGAAACCAGCGACACTGACTGATATTGCTACCAGACAAACCATTTCGTTGTCGTATTTGGAGCAATTATTTGCTCGTCTACGTAAAGCAGGGATGGTCACGGGTGTTCGAGGGCCTGGGGGCGGCTACAAGCTGAGCAGGCCAGCGGCAGATATTAATATTGCGGATATTATTGCTGCTGTTGATGAGCCCGTTGACTCAACCAAATGTGGTGGAGAAGGTAACTGTCAGGATGGCTTACCCTGCCTAACACATGATTTGTGGATGGGCCTGAGTGATCAAATTCGAAGCTATTTGAAAAACATTAGTTTAGGTGAGCTGCTAGATAGAGAACCTGTTTCTAGTGTGGCGACAAGACAAGATAAGACCCTTGAACAAGTTGTTACTTTGCATCAGCAAGAAAAAATGTCTGCATAATAAGCCGTATTAATTTTAGCTAAGTGATCTATTTTGACCATAATGCCACAACGCCAATTGATGAGCGAGTGGTTGAGGCCATGTTGCCTTATCTCAAGACCTTTTACGGTAACCCATCCAGTTTATACAAGATGGGGCGACTTGTTCGCAGTGCCATTGATACTGCAAGAGAGCAAGTCGCTGCATTAGTCGACGCTTCGCCCTCACAAATTATTTTTACCAGCGGTGGAACCGAAGCAAATAACCTGGCTTTAAATACTCTACCTGTTGCCGCTGCATTGGCTATTTCAGCGATAGAACATCCATCCATTACTGATCCTGCTAAAAAATGGCATCAGGCTTGTTATTCTCTTGCTGTTGATAGCCAAGGATTGATTAGGCCGGCAGCGATAGACAGCCTTTTTCAGCAAACAAACAAAGCGGCATTGGTTTCTGTGATGCTGGCTAATAATGAGACCGGTGTTATTCAGGATATTCAAGCAATCGCCGATCAGCTTAAAACAGAGCAAGTCATATCGCATACCGATGCAGTGCAAGCAATAGGAAAAATCCCTGTTTCTTTCGCTCAATTAGGTGTCGACTTAATGAGTTTGTCCAGCCATAAGATATATGGTCCAAAAGGTTGCGGTGCATTGGTTGTAGATAAAAAAGTAGCAATAAGCCCTCAATTGCTTGGTGGTGGACAGGAAAATGGCTGGCGCGCAGGGACCGAAAATGTAGCAGCCATCGTGGGTTTTGGTAAAGCGGCAGAGCTGGCTTTATTAGAATTAGACTCACGTGCTGAATATTGTTTGCGCTTAAGGCAAAAGCTGGAGCAGGAACTAAAAACTATCCCCAATGTCTTTATCTTTTCTGAACAGGTAGATAGATTACCCAATACAGTACAGTTTGGCGTTAAAGGAATCGACGGTGAAATGTTATTGATGCAGTTGGATCAGAAAAATATAGCAGTCTCTAGTGGATCAGCTTGTGCTTCGGGTGGAGCTAAGGCCAGTGATGTGTTGACGGCCATGGGAATAGATTATCAAATTGCTAAAAGTGCTATACGTGTGAGTCTGGGTAAAGACAATACCGAAGCAGAAGTTAAACAATTTATTACAGTATTAAAATCTTTTGTAACAAAAGAATAAGAGAGAAAAATGTCAATTACAGTAACAGAAAATGCTGCAAAGCAAATTGAAAAACAAATACAACAACGTGGATCAGGAATAGGCTTAAAGCTAGGCACTAAAGTGGCTGGTTGTTCGGGCTTTGCTTACACAATTGATTACGCAGACGAGAAAGCAGCCAATGAAACTGTTTTTGAACAGTTTGGTGTCAAAATCGTAATCAAAAATGACGATATGGATAGGCTAAATGGTTTAGAGCTTGATTATGTAAAAAATGGCCTGAACGCCGCATTTAAATTTAATAATCCCAATGCAACGGGCGAATGTGGTTGTGGGGAAAGTTTTTCGGTTTGATTGCTACGGCTATTTCTAATAGCTAGATAAACTCATATCTGTAGCGTCGCTGTCATTAAGTTAAGAGTAATACATTATGGGGCGCAGTGCTTTAGCCTGCTTTCATGGTCGAAAATAGCAGGCTAAAGCACTGCGCCCCAATGAGCTAACCCGAACTACTAAAGATATTACTTTGATTTATAAAAACAACCATTCTGGATAAAAAATAAGGCCTGATAAATAACAGACGTTCTTTGCATAATAAATGGGTGGCTGTAAGGAACAACAATAAAATCTTTTACGCCCTTTGTTTTGGCTCGATCAACCGATACTTTGCCATCATTTTTTCCTGGAATAAGCAGCGATAGCAATGGATTGATGGATTTGTCACCTGTCATAACCCCTGTTTCAAAGTCAATATTGCCTAATTGTTTAGGCATGCTGTTCGGGTCTGTACCGAGCTCTAAACCTGCTGGGCCGTTCAATAAAGAAAATAGCGCCAAGTGCCCCAGTTTATCCACTATTTCACTGCCTTGATTGGGTGGTGCTAACATCACCGTTTTACCCAGATTCTTTATAGTATGCTTAGCCAGGTAGGCGCGTAGCAGGATGCCGCCCATGGAGTGAGTCAGAAAATGAATCTGTTGGTAATGACTGGATTCACAGTCTTTGATGATGGGCTGTATATGTTGCTTAACTAATTGCTGAACAGTTTTTTTTCTGGACGGGTAATTAACATTGATGGTGTCATAACCATAGCTCTCTAGTATAGAAGCCGCCTTATTCATACAGCGACTGCTTCGAGCTAAACCATGAATCAAGATAATACACTCAGTATTCGGCTTAATCCGCTGTAGTTTGTTTGCTAAATTTTCCATAACGAAACAGTAATGCAGGCAATAATAATAAATTTAAAATAGTGGAAGAAGCCA
>ENA-ORXI01001180-ORXI01001180.1-sediment-metagenome-genome-assembly--contig:-NODE-1180-length-20764-cov-23.954222_pt1 | contig 20764 bp, 17 predicted proteins | sample MGYA00237861_ERZ511468 | MGnify/ENA primary metagenome ERZ511468 (study PRJEB26299, sample SAMN06266213) | sediment metagenome | isolation source: Hudson Canyon methane seep mesocosm | place...
ACTAATATTTTTGGTATATTCATTAAAGAGATTTTTTTGGAATGATGTAACCTAATTTTTTTGCCGCTTTTTGAAATGCATTATTCGACTTTTCAGGAATAACCAGCAATTTATCATGACTATGGAAACAATGTTTCCCAACATTCGGGTCAGTAGCAAGCATTTTTGCCAACGCGACACTTGAACAGTTTAATAAACGCGCATTGCCTACATCAGAAAATACATTGCAACGTTCCTCAAGTACCGCAATTTGCTCTTGTATTGCCTTTGAAAGCGGTTGCTCAGAAACCTCGTTTAAAAATTTTATAAAGACCTTCAAATCACCCCCGTTTTCTATCGCTTGTAACAGATAGTTCTGATCCAAGCGATATGAATTATCCGTTTTAGATTGCAGGTATTGATCTAATATCATTTTTTCAGAAGGTGTTGCGTCCCGTTGTAGAGTGATGTTTAAATCCTCATCCGTATAAAGTAGCAGAGACCTATTAGATTTAGGTGGCTGATATTCTTCACTGAGCCCCAGGCAATAAGATCCTAATGGATTAATACGGAAAAAAAGCAGCCCGTCATAACGACTAAAAAAATATAAATCTTCAGCACACTGCATTTCTTTAAAATCATCACGGATATAATAGGGCGGCAAATAAGCCACATCAATCATCCCTAAGGTAGCTAAATATTCAAACAAATAAACTAATACATATCGTCCTTGTATAACGCTAAAAGGGCATGAACTATATCCCAAGTTACCATAATTACTGTCTGATATATGAAGCCGCCAATAATCAAAGATGACTTGTAAGCCAAAATTTTCAGCCTGGAGGAACCGAAAAAAATCATCCACCGCTATCCATTCATTTTGTGGGCAGGCTTTTAATGCCTTTTCAATGATCAAACGTCGATTAACGATTGGGGACAGGCGTTGCCCTCTACCGCTCTGGCCTTTTATTACGCTAATGCGATTAAATTCATCCAACATCCCTTTGTCTCTCCATTGCTGGTAGAGCAAACGAATGGTTTCTTCAATGGGTACAGACGATACTTTTTTGCCTTTAGCTGTTAGTTGCAGTTTGGTACCGACTCTTCTAACCAAACCCACGCCACTGCTCTGTAATAACAAAGGCCAGGCATAAGCTCGTATCGGTGTTATTTTTCCTCCAAAATAAGCTTCTAAGCCCCAGTCTTGTTGTTCTGAATAAAAATCGCCACCTAATAAAATAGCCGTAATTTTTTTTGTCGTTGCTGCTCCCGCAATTTTAGTTTTCTCACTGACGACTATTTTTCCCTCTTCAACCAAAGCTAGCACTGCTTGTAAGTCATGGATAACATGTGTTTCCATAGACAACATAGTGAGTTCTGCTTGACTCTTATCGTCAGCATATTCCTCAATGTTCTGGTTCAGTGTTTTGACATAACTTTTTATATTCTCATCAGAACATTTAGTCAATTGATATTGAGTGGGAGGCTGTACATAATCTTGGCATGCTTTAGCTAATTCAGCTGGCAAAATACCTCTATAAAAAAACAGCGCTAATACGCTTTGTCGATCTGCACTGCTGCTATTGGATAAAAAATAAGCCGGTAATATTCCATATTTAGCCAAAAACCGTTGCTCCTGAAACTGTCCATCCCAGTGATAAACTGCCTCAGCAACAGCCGTCTGCTCCAACTCATTAAGGCGTTGCCAATATTGTCCCAGTTTTACAGATAATAATTCACTACTCAATAATTCAATAATTTCCGCTTTACGGGTGAGCTTAGGTTTTCCATTGATCAGGCTTAGTCTAGGTTTTAATTCATCTACAGTTAAGTTGTTTAGATGGTTTTCAAGTGGATTCATGTTTTTATATCATTTTTGATAGACAAATATAGCTGTCATTATACTGCGTCTAAAAGCTGACTTTTATTATTGCCTAAAAAACGGGTATAGGGCCGGGCTTGACTCTTGCGCAGAGGAAAATGAAAGCTATAAAAATCAAGTGCCCCCTTGATCCTCTAATAGCTGGTTAGATTTGTAATTTTAAATTGCTGTTTTATGTAGTATTCGTTAGTGTCTAAATCGCCCTGAAACTGGTGAATGTTGAAGCTTGATTATTTACAGCTGCTTTATTGTCATTGATAGTATTCGTTCTTGTTAGCCGTTAAATGTTATATTCTGAATCTCAGTGTTTGGGTGGAGGAAATATGAACAAAAGTATTGGCTCTAAAGCGGTGCTGATTTACCCGGAATTTGATACACAAGACACTTTTTGGAGCTATTCTAAAAGTTTGCAAATGTATGCGCCTCTTGGTGAGCATGGCTTACCAAAACGATTATTGCCTCCGCTGGGATTGATGGGCTTGTACAATTATCTCAAACCTTTTTATGAACAATTGTGTCTGGTTGATAGAAATGTAGACCCCAGGCCGATAGCTGAAATTATTGATGGCGCGGATCATGTGTTTATGGGGGGAATGTTAGCTCAGGAAAAACATTTATTAGCGGATGCAGTAGATGTTAAAAAATTGGGCAAGATTTTAATTGTGGGCGGTACGGCAATATCACCTGAATCACCATTGAACGAAGTCGCTGATTATCTGCTGGAAAATGAAGCGGAAGGGGTAATTGCTGAGTTGTTACAGGATTTAAAAGCAGGGCTAACAAAAAAATATTATAAGGGTGGCTTTGTTCAGCCAGAGCACTTTTTCCAACCTGATTATGCGGCTATTAATCTGCAAAATTATGTACATATGGCGGTGCAAATCAGTCGTGGTTGTCCTGAAAATTGTGAGTTCTGTGATATTCCCATGCGCTTTGGCAAAGCATATCGGGTAACGCCCTGGGAACAGACCGCCGCATCTTTTCGGCAAATGAAACAACTGGGTTGGACAGGGCAGGTCTTTGTTGTTGATGATAATTTTATTGCCAATCCAAGAAAGGCAGTGGAAGTGGCTAAAAACCTTTACAAGATTGGAGAAGATATTGGCTATCATCATCCAAAATATACGGAATTAACACTACGCCTTGCTGACGAGTCTATAGTGATGAATGATTTAAGGTACTGGTTTCGTAAGGCAAACTTCATCAATGGGTTCTATGGTGTAGAAACACCTAACACCGCTTCATTGCGCGAAACCAAGAAACTTCAAAACTTGCGAGGTGAGCGCTCGCTAGTTGAAAAGTTAAAGTTTATCTCAGAACAAACGGGGGCTGGTGTGATGATGGGAATGATCTATGGATTTGATCATGACACTAATGAATCGGTTGATGAGTTTATTGAATTCGTGAATGCGACCAATGCTCCGATAGTGATGGCAGGGCTTTTAAATGCTTTACCGTGTACTGACTTAATGACACGACTTAAGAAGCAAGGTCGAATGACTCAGGCCACTAGTGGTAATAACTCAGATGGCATCATTAATTTTATTCCTTATCACTTTTCTGCTCAGCAGGCGGAGCAAAATTACCTGAGGATTTTAAATGCAATTTATGCGCCCCAAGCTTATTTTGAACGGGTGATGAGGCATTTACAGTTAATTGATCCTGCATTACAGAGCCATTATCGGTCGGGTAATAAATCAGCAACTTATTTAGTAAAGATTCTGACTAAAAAGTATGCGTGGATTTATTGGCGGTTTTTACCGAAAGCACTGCACATTGCAAAAGCACGCTGTGGCTTTAATACACCAGGGTATGTAGCTATTCTGGCAGAGTACTTTTCTCTTTGTGGACAATTTACGCATTTTAGAAGCCAAATTACAGTGCAGAAAAGAAATATTGCTAATCGAGTCTATCAGGATTGGCAAAGACGCTCATGGCAGGAACTCAATAAGGCAGTGGAATGAAGTATTATATAGGTTTATCTGTGACTTACCATGATCCGGCATTAGCGATTTTAGATGCACAAGGTAAAGTGTTGTTTGCCGAAGCGACTGAGCGCTATATGCAGAATAAACGGGCATTAAACTGTGAGGCTGATCCGTTATTAAGCGTCAAAGGCTTGCTGGATGAATATTGCAGCAACGCTGAAGAATTTGTAATAGCCATCAATTGGCAGAAAAAACGGCCTTTGTACGAAAATATTATTGCGGCTATGGGTTGTTTAACGGCATCAGGGTTAATGAAAAAGGGAATTAAAAAACTACGTTCTCCATTAGCTAATTATCAATTGCATCATATGATTGCAAGCCAGCGTAATAATATTAACAGTGCCGGTTTAAATTTGGCGCGTATTATTGCTGAACATTACCCGCATTGTTCAGTGTCATTTACAGATTTTGATCATCATTTAACTCATGCTGCAACTGCATGCTATGGCAGTCCATTTGCTGAGTCGGCCTGTGCAGTGATTGATTCTTTCGGTGAGCATGGATCAATGGGGTTTTATCATTTTAAAAACCAGACTATAGACTGTTTATATGAAACCAAAGGGACAGGAAGTCTTGGTTTTTATTATATGAAAATTACTGAGTTATGCGGTTTTGACTGGTTAAAAGGCGAAGAATGGAAAGTGATGGGATTAGCGCCTTATGGACAGCTTAACCATGAACTGTATCAATTATTAAAAGCAACCATTTCAGTTAAAGGCTTTAATTGTCAGCACAGTGGAAAAAATCTATTTGCTAGTTTGGAGGCTTTAAATCAGTTTGCTATAAAGAAAGGTGAAGCCATTGAGAAAGCGGCTGATATAGCGTTTACAGGACAATATTTTTTTGCTGAATTGATGACTGAATTGTTGCAGCACTTACAACAGGTCACAGGATGCAAAAACCTGACTTTGGGCGGTGGTTGTGCCTTAAACTCAGCTTACAATGGACAGATTAAAAACCGTACGGATTTTGAAGAAGTGTATATTCCATCAGCACCCGCGGACGATGGCACGGCATTAGGGGCGGCCTGGCTTGCTTTACATAGAGATCAACCCGAATTAACCATTTCGACACAAAAACAATGTTTGTCTCCCTATTTAGGATCAAACATTTCCAATGAATCGGTGAAACAATTGATTCAATATAGTCGAGTGCTTAATATTCAGCATTTACCGGATTCAATCTGTGAAAAAACAGCGGAGTTATTATCAAAAGGGCAATTAGTGGGTTGGATTCAAGGCAGGGCAGAGTTTGGCCCTAGAGCATTGGGTAATCGTTCCATTCTTGCTGACCCTAGACACGCGAGAACAAAGGATAAAATTAATCAAACCATCAAATTCAGAGAAAGCTTTCGCCCTTTTGCACCTTCTGTATTGCACGAGTATGCGGTCGATTATTTTGAAGGTTATCATGAATCACCTTATATGGATAAAACCTTGCTTATCCGTGCTTCAGTGCAGAAACATATTGCGGCTGTGTGTCATGTTGATGGAACGGGGCGCTTACAAACAGTCAAACAACCGTGCAACCCTCGCTTTTATGCTTTAATCAACAGTTTTTATCAACACACTCAAATCCCCATGCTATTGAATACCAGTTTTAATGTGATGGGTAAGCCTTTAGTACATTCATTGGAAGATGCTTTAGCTGTATTTTTAAGCAGTGGCTTAGATGTGTTGGTGGTTAATGATTATTTAATCTGTAAACCTGATGATAATCGTTCAGTCCCCCACTTTGAAAAAGCGGGGATAGGGGATGTTTTATTAGATAAATCCCCCTCAATCCCCCTTTTCCAAAGGGGGAGGTGAACGGTTATGTCTGATGATTAAATTAAATCAACTTTTTGATCCATTACTGTCACAGCAGTATGCCGCACTGTTTAATAGCAGTGAACTGCCCGTATTAGATGCTCGGCAGTTGTTTTATTTATTAAACCAGCCGGTAAAAAAACAAACCCTGCTGTACAGCGCTTATCAGTTTATTCAGTTACAAATGCAACAGCTTGAAGATGAAGATATCGCTTTATGTGATTGGGATGAGCTTAACGTTTCAGATCTAAAAGATACGCTTATCCTCCCTTTAGATGAGTCACTGCAAACGCCTGATTATTTTGCTGATTGTGTTAGGCAATCAGCAGCCATTCATTTAACCGAGCCTTGCTGGTTAGAGGCTATTTCTCAGGTTTCATCCGGTCAGCATACTTGTGCTGTGCAGATAATGTCGGTTTATTTAAAAATAGCCGCTTCAGAGCAAGGGCATACTGATTTTCGTAAGGCATATCGTTCATTACTATTGCTCACTAGTGGAGAAATCCCCAGTTTGTATACGGCTGGCTACAGTCAACAGCTGACTATTTGTAATGAAGTATTTGATATGGCTGCACTGCAATTAGCTTTTGCGCAATTCCCCAGAGTGTTATTTCCAGAAATTCTGGGTTTTACTTTAGCGTATTGCCAAACCTCCAGCCTTATTGAAATCTGTTTTACTCAGTTTAGATCAGAAACAACGCTTTTAAATCATAAAAAGCAGTTGCCGGCTATTCAACAGTGTATTAATGATTATTTGGCATTATTTCCCCAGCAACAAAAAAATATTGTTTTAAGAATAAAAAATGGCTTTGCGCTTTATCGATCAAAAATACGCCTATGCAGAGATCAGTTTAATATCACTTATGCTAATCGACTACCGCCAGAACTCGCCATTGTTGAAATATTTCAGCAAAAAATAAAAGCAGCTCTGGGGCACCATCAGCGAGTTATGCTTAAAGGCATAAATCTGGATCAATGGTTTGCTGGTTTCCCTGAGAATAGTGAACAATTCATGGAGGCACTGAAACAATCTGATTTTATTGATCAGAAAAATCCTGAAAATAGCCGGTTGCTGAAGTTATTTGATTATAAAGGGCCTATGTTTGGCGTACTCAATAACGCTGAATTAGAGGTAATGAAACAATGGTTAAGTAATGGGACGAGCCAATCATTCGTTAAAAAACCGATAGCAGTGAACTATTTAAATTTTCAGCATACCTCAGTCACTGCAATGCTGTCTCAAACGGAAATCAACGCTTCAAGGCAAAAATACGCTAAGTTAAGTCACAGGGCATTTTATTATTATCTGATTAATGCCGATGTGTATGCAGACTGTTTACCTGTTGCCAAAAGCAAAGTGGAAATGTGCTTACGAGTGTGTGGCTTTTTTAACCGCGCTCCTTTTAAACACTATAGCCATCAGCAGTTAGACGATTACATAGAACAGCGTTATCAAGCTGAAATGGCTAAATACCAGCCCTTGCAAGGTCAGCCAAAAATATCTAAAACAGCCTATCAATGGGGCTTGGAACAAGTGGCTCCCATGATCTTAATTGATGGTTGTTGGCTACAGAATAGCCTGTCATTACAAAATAGTTACCCGGAGATTAGTTCAATTTTGTACGCTATCTACGGTGATGAGATGGGTAATGGACAACGGGAGCAAAATCATCCCTATATTTTTCAAAAGTTATTAGAGAGTTTGTCGATCAAGCTACCGGCTGTTTATACTAAAGCATTTGTAGAGCATAAAGGCTTTATCAATAGTGCTTTTGATTTGCCTGTTTATATGTTGTCATTGTCGCATCATACAGTGGAATTTTTGCCTGAACTATTAGGGCTGAACATGGCCATTGAATTAAGTGGTTTGGGGCATTCTTATATGAATTTGGTTGATGAGTGGAAATATTGGCAAATTGATCCAACCATTGCTGAAATTCATATATCTATTGATAATTATGCTTCGGGGCATACGTATTTGGCAAAAAAAGCCGTTAAACTTTATATGGATACAGTGATGCAAACATCTCAGGACCCAATCATTATAGATAGGCAATGGCGACGAATTTATAATGGTTTTGCTTCGTTAACCTTTGTTGGAGGACGATTTAAATTGAGTTTACCTGTTTTTTATATGCTCAATAAGTTTTGTCAGCAGTTTAACTCAGAGAAATAGTCTTGCTTATGGTTGATCATTTAAAATATTTAAGCAGTTTTATTTTTCCAAGCTGTGTTGCCTGGTTTTTATATACCGGTCCGCATGATGTTATAACGGCATTAGCCTGGACTTTACCGCTTTGGTTGATTATTTTGGTTGACTGGTTAAGCCCTAAAATCAATCCAAACAAAATAAAACAGCGTGTTTCTAATGGCTATTACGATGCCTTGCTATATGCTTTGAGCGGGTTTCAATTTTTAATTATTGCTTTACTACTTATTTATGCCAGTGAATTGCAATGGGATTCTCTTTCAGAAATCGGGACCTCTATTATCAATTTAGTGGTTTTAAGAATTTTGGTAGGAACCAGTTCCGGCAGTTCTGCCATTATTGTGGCGCATGAGCTTATTCATCGCCCTCAAATTCATATGCAGTTGCTAGGGCGGTGTCTTTTATATACGGTTTGTTATGAACATTTTGTTATTTCTCATATCCGCAGTCACCATCTCTCCGTAGCGACTCCGCAAGATATAACAACAGCAAGGCTCAATGAAAGTTTTAATACTTATTGGAAAAGGGTCTATAAAGGACATTTTAACTATGCATGGCATTCTGAGCTACAACGCTTGGGCTTGAGAAAAACACCTGTCTATCATTACAAAATGTTAGCCAATACTGTGCTGCAAGGGATCATGGTGGAAGTGTTGCTACTGATATTGATACTTGTTGTATTTGGTTGGGCGGCATTATTTATTTTTCTGTTTCAGGCTCTTTCTGCAGTGCGCTTATTGGAAACAATCAATTATTATCAGCACTGGGGATTGGAGCAAGGTAAATCAGCAAATGCTTTAGCATGGATAAACCAGTCAAGCTTTACAGAATATGCTTTGGTTGGTTTATCAAACCATGTAGGGCACCATAAAAATGCGGCGATAGCATTTTACCAACTTGATTATTGTGAACAGGGCCCGAAGATGCCTTATGGTTATTTTGTGACTAATCTTTGGGTGAAATTGAAGAATGAATCTTATAGAAAAAAATCCATGCAAATACTAAATGATTTTTTTGACAAGTAAAAGTAGTAGGCTAAACGTTTAGCCCCCTTCTTTGGAAAAGATGGGCTAGGGGTGGTTTTGTTAAATAAACTCCCGTTTTTGATCAATTATTGTAAAGAGATGATATTTATGAAGTTAGTTGTATTATTAATGATGTTGGTAATTAATTTACCGGCATTTTCTTCAAGCTATTCTAAACAACAAGATATTGTTGACTCAGTAAATACATTGAGAAGTATTAATGGCGAATTATTAGCTATTAGTGATGAAGAAAAAATTAATGCTTTAATAGAGAGGAGGGTTGGTGCTTTAGATACGCTAATGGAGCAGTTAAAGCTAACGCTTATTTCTAAAATAACACCCTCTGATAGAGAGCTGAAAATGGATTTTTTAGAGTCCAGAATACAGATCAACCAAAAAAAAGGCAATAATCTTGCTGTTAAGCGGGATCAAATAAAAGTCGAGCAATATAGAACAAACCTGGCTATTAGGAATTATTTAAAGTTTTTAATTGAATCATCGAAGAACTATAAAAGTATTGACTTTATTTCAATTGAATCGCGGGAACTGTTGGATGAAAGTATAAAAATTGAGAACCAACTTAATCTGCCAGATATTAAGGATGAAAGTAGAGTAAGCATTGATTTAAAAAATAACTATCAGGAATTTTTGAAATCAATTAACAGTTATCAGGATGTTTTAATGTATGTCATTATTAATCCAAGAAAAATAGCTTCAATCCATTGGTTTCAGGAGTTCTCTTTACTATCGGCCATTTCATATATAAATCATTTCGATTTTATACAGCCTGTTAATTATAAATTGACCCCTTTAAGAGTGGATGTTGGTGGGGTTTTTATTTCAATCTTAATTTTTTTACTGGTTTACTTTTGTTATCCTTTGGTTTTTAGATGTACAAGTTGGTGTATTGAAAACCATGTCATAGAAAAGGGCTCTGAGCATCAGGAGTTAATCTACCATGAAATAAGAAAACCACTACGTTTCTGGCTGGTTTTTTTTGGTTTAAATTTAAGTGCGTATGCATTTTTCTATAAAACAGACTACCGGGGTATTTTAGATAATTTTACCTTTGTTATATACAGTATTATCATCATTTGGTTTCTATTTAAAGTTATTGATAGTATCGTTTTAGTTCAGGTACAGAAGCTTTCTACATCCAATATCAAATTGAGAAAGGAACTCTATAACCTGGGGGTTCAATCTGTAAAAGCATTAATTGTTATTTTAGTATTGGCTTTTGGTTTAAATCATTTTGGCATTAGTCTTACTGCAATTGCTTCTACTTTAGGTATTGGGGGCTTGGCTTTTGCTCTAGCAGCGAAAGATACCTTATCGAATTTATTTGGTGGTATTACCATTTTGTTTGATAATGTTTTTAGACTGGGTGACTGGATACAGGTAGATGACTTTGAAGGTACCGTGGCTGAGATTGGTTTGCGTAGTGTTACGATTCGTACGTTTGATAATGCGCTCATTACCATACCTAACTCAATTATTTCCGTTTCGGGTGTTAAGAACTGGAATCGTAGGGCGGTAGGGCGACGTATTAAAATGCATATCGGCGTTACCTACGAAAGTGATATGGACGATTTACGTCAATGTTTACAAGATATTAGGGAAATGCTAAGCAAGCACCCCGACATTGCTGATCCGAAACAAAAGCATAGTAGCAATAGAAAAAGAGTATTTAAGTTTACATCTCAAGAAGATACGCATGGAATAAAATCTACACAACTTGTTTTTATGGATCGATATAATGATTTCTCCATTGATATACTTATTTACTGCTTTGCCAGAACTGTACAGTGGGCAGAATGGTTGGCTGTTAAAGAAGATGTGTTATTTAAAATTGCGGATATTCTGAAACAGAATAATTTAGAGTTTGCCTATCCAACTGAAGTAAGAATAAACCGGCCGGAAAAGGACAATGAGATAGAGGCTGAGATAGGTGATTGATGATAGGGTGTTAAAGCTGAAGCGTGTGTATTTACCTAGTTTATTTTATCTATATAAAGGTGAGAAATAAAATTTGCTAATGCAGGGTGAGTTTCTAACAAGATATAATACTGGTTTTTAATCAAAATTTAAGGCTTATCGATGCAAATTACAGACAAATTGGCTGTTTCTATTCACTATATTTTAACTAATGGCGCTGGCGAAGAGCTGGATAGCTCAAGAGAAGAAGAGCCAATGGAGTATTTGCATGGTTTTGGTCAAATTATTCCCGGTTTGGAAAATGCCTTAAATGGCAAGGTTGTGGGTGATAAGTTTACGGTTACCGTTCCACCTGCAGAAGCCTATGGTGAAAGAAGTGATGATATGTTTCAAGTAGTGGCTAAGTCTATGTTTAAAGATATGGGTGAACTTGAGGTAGGAATGCAGTTCCACGCTGATGCGACTCAGGGTGTTAATGTCGTTACTGTGAGCAAAATTGATGGTGATGATGTGACTATTGACGGTAACCACCCGCTAGCGGGTGAGGCCCTAACATTTGATGTTGAGGTGATGGATATCAGACCGGCAACAGAAGATGAGATGAAGCATCAGCATATACATGGTGAAGGCTGTAATCACGATCACTAGAATATAATTTTACACTAAGGCACAAGACGCTAAGAAGAGAAGGGGCTGCAGAGTTTATTTTTCGCTAGATGATGATCGATATCTAGCTCTTCTTCGTGTCTTTGTGGCTTTGTGTGGTTCTATGTTTTATTAAGCTCAGAAAACAAGCGGCCGCAATGCCTGAAGAAGCAAACAGCATGCACATGACCATTATCTGGTATCTAGCCGCTACAAAAGGGGAGATGCCTGATAAAATCTGTCCAGTCATCATGCCAGGTAAGGAGACTAGGCCTACAGCAAAAAGCATATTCACGGTAGGAATAAGAGCTGCATTAAAAGCAATGTTTCTAGCTTGAACGCTATCGTTATTTATTATTTCGGATTGAAAGCGTTCGGCAGCCAGGCTAACACTGTTCATGGCGTTGGCCAAAATCATTCCACCTAAAGGAATGAGGTAGCGGGGATCATACCAGGGTGATATTTCTAGTACGGTGATGATAACGATTGCCAATATCAATCCGCAGGCTAGTGCTAGTGAAAGCACAGCACTAAAAAAAAACTGTTTACGTTGAGGCTTTACAGAGTCTAAAGCAATCCAACTGGCAAAAAGTAGCATTATGCTTAGTATTAATAGGCTGATTTCTGCCGAACTGGTTGCAAACAAGGTGTTTAAAAAATAACCAATGGCCAGTAGCTGGATAAGCATTCGACATATGGCATAAAAAGTATGAGTTGTCTTTAATTTCCATTTTAGGAGGATAATAAAAACAATCACAACAGGGATGGCTATAAATGATAGGTTAGCTAAAGGGATGGTTTCAATGTTATTCATAAGTCGAGGGTTTTATGCGTTATCTAATTTTACTATGTCTACTGACACCATTTCATCTATTTGCTGAAACATCTCTGTGGAAGGTAAGTAAAGCTGATTCTCACTTGTTTATTGGTGGGACTATTCATGTTTTAAGTGCTGCAGACTATCCTTTGCCCCGTGAGTTTGAACACGCTTATCAACAAGCACAGACGATTGTGTTTGAAACGGACTTGGCTGCAATGGCTAGGCCTGAGTCGCAACAACAACTTTTACAGCGAGTTATGTATCAACCAGGCAGGTCGCTTGAGGATGATTTGACGGTGAAAACCTATAAAGCGCTATCTGATTATTTACTGTCTGTTGGATTAGATATTGAGAACCTAAAATTATTTAAGCCGCCCATGGTGACCATTACGTTACTAATGATTGAGTTACAGCGCTTAGGTTTGGCAGAAACGGGCGTTGATAATTATTTTAATCAAAAAGCAATAGCTGAAGGAAAAACATTGGCTGAGCTTGAGTCCTTAGCGGTACAGTTTGATGTGATAGCAAATATGGGTAAGGGCTACGAAAATGAAATGATTATGAGCACCCTCGCAGAAATGAAAGAATTGCCATTGATCATGGGTAAAATGAAGCAGGCGTGGCGAGATGGGGATAGCGTTGGCTTGGAAAAGTTAGGGCTTCAGGAAATGAAAGATGATTATCCTGAGTTATACCGTTTGATATTGGTTAATAGAAATAAGGCTTGGCTGCCTAAAGTTGAACACTTGCTTGCAACACCAGAAGTTGAGTTTATATTGGTGGGCGCGCTCCATTTGGTAGGTGATGATGGGGTTATTGCATCATTGCGAAAACTAGGTTATCGGGTTGAGTTGTATTCAATGTGAATCAATCTAGCATTATTCCAAATAGTGAGAAAGGCAAAGACTAATTGTAATTACTCAGCGTAAAATGCTGGGTGCAGCTCTGAAGCCCTCTCTTGTTGGAGAGGGTTTGGGTGAGGAGAGGTTAAAATAAATGCTTTATTCCTTATTGTTTTTCCTTTAGAAATAGAGAAAAAAGCATTTTGCAAAAGAAAATTGTTTAATTCCTCCTCACCCATCCCTCCCCAGCAAGGGAGGGCTTAGGCAACTGGCAATAAATAACCCACCCACCTTGCTGGCCTTTTTGTCCCTGCTAAAACAATCTCAATCGTTACGTAGCTGGCTATGCGCCTCTTGAGATGGTTTGAGCAGAAACAAAAAATCTGCGCAATCTGGGTAGGTTATTTCTTGCCTGCTGCCTTAAAAGAAAGCCCTGTTAATACAAGATTAACGGAATAGGACTGCATTTTTAAATTACCCACTCATTTTTCAAAAGAGCCAAATTATTTATTGATATAGGCGGTTAAAAGCCTTTCAACTTTTGACATACCATTCTTTAAATGGTGTTCTATTTCAGCCATTGTTATTTCACCTTCTGTTTTTCCTGCCGCCCAATTGGCTACCACAGAGATTGAGGCATAATTGATTTCCAGTTCTTTGGCTAAAGCGGCTTCTGGCATACCTGTCATACCCACTAAATCACAACCATCTTTTTCTAAGCGATTTATTTCTGCTGCAGATTCCAGTCTGGGGCCTTGTGTACACGCATATGTGGCGGTTGGGCTGATAGATAGCTCGAGTTCTTTTGCCAGTTGTATTAATGTTGCCCGCATATGTTGATTGTAAGGAAAGGTGAAATCAATATGAGTTACCTGCTCTAAATTATCGGCAAAAAAAGTATGTTCACGGCCATAGCTGTAATCGATGATTTGGTCAGGTAATGCAAGGTGAGCAGGTGCCATTTCTGCAGTGATGCCTCCTACAGCGGCTACGGCAATAACTTCAGTGACGCCTAACTCTTTAAGTCCCCACATATTAGCGCGGTAATTTATTTTGTGGGGTGGAATGGTATGTGGATTTCCATGACGTGCTAAAAAGATAACTTCTTTGTTATTGATGTTGCCATGAAGGTATTCGGCTGACGGCTTACCAAAAGGTGTTTCTAATGATTGTTTGTTGGTGATTTCTAAACCGTTAATTTGGCTTAGCCCTGTACCACCGATTATGGCTAGTTTTGACATGGTGTTTTTTATTTATAAAAGAGAGAAGAGTTGTTTTAGGGCTTACAAGCATAGATGCCTGGAGCATTTCTTAAATAACCTTTATAGTCCATACCATAGCCAAATAAATACCGGTTTTCTGCCTCTAGGCCTATGAAGTCAGCAATTACAGGTTTGTTATGATTAAGCTTTTTATCTATGAGTACTGCAGAGTAGACTGAAGAAGCACCTTGTTCTTTACAGTAATTAATAATGGCTTCAAGGGTTATTCCTTCATCAAGAATATCGTCAACAATTAATACGGTTCTATCTCTAAGGCTAGCGTCTGGTTTTTGTAGCCACTGGATTTGTCCGCCTGATGTCTGGTTATGGTAACGACTGGCATTAATGGCATCAAAAGTAAGCGGAAAATTTAGGCGTGTTAAAAGCTTGCCAGTAATAACAACGCCACCATTCATCACGCAGAGCACGATGGGGTTTCTATCATTTAACAGATAATTGATTTTCTCAGCCATGGCATCAATGGCTGATTCAATTTCTGATTCTGTGTACAGTAAATCAGCGGTGGATTCTACCGTTTTAATTTCATCAATCATTTGAAAGGTTTTTGATTTGTTTTGATATTTTTTGCCATTGAGGTAAGGCCATTAGTTGTTCACGAGAAAATTGAGGTTTCCCTAGCATGGATTTAAGCCGCTGTTCCCTGGTTTTATCTTCCGTGATGGGAAGATGATCTAAAACATCTTTGGCTGCTGTAGGATTGTTGCAGACTAAGACCATATCACAACCTGCTTCCAGGGCAAGGTCGGCTCGTTGCTTAAAGTCACCCATGGATGCAGCACCTTCCATGCTTAAATCATCACTAAAAACCACACCATTAAATTTTAGCTCATCACGTAATATCTGTTTTATCCATTTTGTTGAAAAGCCAGCAGGTAATGAATCAACTTGTGAATAAACCACATGAGCAGGCATGATGGCTTCTAAGCCTTCGTTAATTAACTGTTTAAAAGGGATGATGTCTTTTTTTATAATGTCATCAAGGCTTCGCTCATCGATGGGTAAAGTTAGATGAGAATCTAGGGCAACAGCACCATGTCCAGGAAAATGCTTGCCTGTTGCGGCCATACCGGCTGATTTCATACCTAGTCTAAATTGACTGGCTAATTGAGTGGCAAGTTGGTGATCTTGTGAGAACGAACGGTTGCCAATAATATCACTGATACCACAATCAATATCAAGTACAGGCGCAAAACTAAAGTCGATGCCGACGGCTAATAGTTCAGCAGCCATAAGCCAGCCAGTGGGTTCGGCTAGATCCGGATGTTGGGCATAAATGGATGCGGCAGGAAGGCGAGTAAAACCGGCCTGAAAACGTTGTACTCTACCGCCTTCCTGATCCACTGCGATTAAAATATCGCCATCACGGGCATTTTTAATTTCTTTAATAAGCTTTTCAATTTGCTCAGGCGAGCTATAATTACGTGCGAACAAAATAACAGCACCTGTATTCGGGTGGTTTATGTTTTCTTGTTCTGATGCTGAAAGTGTTAAGCCCTCAACATCAATCATTACTGGGCCAATCGGTTGTTTTGTCATATTTTTAAACAGTAGGAAAACTCAATAAGGAGAGTTTATGCGATTTTTAGTTTTGTTTTTCAGTTTTTTTCTGCTTTCAAATTTTGTTTATGCGGGGGATGATGAAGAATCTGCAGAACCAATAATTGAATACATAGAAATGAGTCCTAAATTTACGGTTAATTTGGATAAGCCAAATAAGTATTTAGTGGTCAATGTGCAATTAATGGTGGAAGGTGATGCTTTTATTGAAAAGGTAAAGAAACATTTACCTGCATTGAGGCACGAGTTGATTATGCTCTATAGCGGTCGTCCAATAGCTGAGCTACAAACAATGGAGCAGCGTGAGGAATTGCGCAAAGAGTCTAAAGAACTTATTACCAAAGCCTTAGAAAAACATTCTAATAGCGATGGCTTTAGAGATGTGTTTTTTACCGAGTTTTTAGTGAATTAAATTGTCCTTAAGTGCCTCTGTTATTTGACTTTTTATTTTATTTATTTGAATAGATGAATAAGGGACAGTATCAAATTTCCCCCAAATGGGCGCAGGCCAGGCAATATCATTTTTATAACGCACAACATGATGGATATGGAGTTGCGGTACCAGGTTTCCTATTGCCGCAACATTCATTTTGTCTGCTTTATATAATGAGGCTAGTGTTTCTGCTAGTATCGATGATTCTTGTTGTAACAGTTGTTGATCCTCCTCCAATAGTTGAAATGTTTCGGTAATATCTGTCTTTTTAGGCACCAAAACAAACCATGGATACTGACTGTCGTTAATCAATAATAATTTGCATAAGCTAAACTCCCCTAATTCTATGCTGTCATTTTTTAGGCGAGGGTGTAGTTGAAAATTCATTGTTAACTTGTTGTACTTAAATGGCAGGAGTGGGTAGTATATCTAAATAATAACAATAAAAAAGAACAACTATGAGTGCATCTAACATTTCTGTTCAAGAGTCATTGGTCGATAATAAATTGGCCGTTTCATTCAAGCTTATTCTAGGCCTGTATTCAATTATTCCACTTTGTTTACTTATCTATTTGTCTGACAAGTTTTTTTGGGGCAATTATCTACAAACAAACTTACCTAGCAGTCCTACACATTATATTTTATTCCAAATTTTGTTTGGAACGCCTCATATCATTGCCAGTGCAATTATTTTAACCAGCAACAGGGAGTACTTACAGTTTTTTAAAACAAAATTGATAGGCATAAGTGCTTTTATTGTTTTGTTTTTTGGAGTGGGTAGTTTATATATTCCTTATAAAACTTTGTATATCATCACTGTTTGTTGGACCGTTTATCATGTGTTTAAACAACAGCATGGAATAGCTAAAGGTGTCTGTAGATTGCCTGGTTGGGCTTTTTATTGGATGTTATGGCTGAGTGTCAGTGCCGGGATTTTTATTTATTTGGGCGTGTTTTTAAAAAATAGTCTGGATGCTCAATGGGCGAGTTGGATTAGTCTTATTGCTGGGGTTTTAACAATTGGCTTGGTTTTAAGCTCAATATTATGTCAGCGTTATGTTTCAACTCGTTTTGGAAAGTACTTTTTGTGGGGAAATACACTTTTAATTGTTAGCAGTTTCTATTTTTATGTTCAGCAGTACTATTTTTTGGCTATTTTAATTCCACGTTTAGTTCATGATGCGACGGCTTATATATTTTATGTGTCACATGATTACAATAAACATCATGAAAATCCTCAAAACTTCATTTATAAATATGCACAGCGTTGCAATGTGCACGTGTTTATTGTTTTACCGTTAATGTCATTTGTTTTGACTTATTTGTTGCAGGCTTATGGTGATGAATGGGTTAACCTGATTAGTCAGTTTTTCTTCGGTGCAGATATATACAAGGCCATTACCTTGGGAGTCATCGGCTATTTGTCTTTGATGCATTACTACATGGAAGCATTTACCTGGCAGGCAGGGTCCCCTTTAAGAAAGTATATTCGCTTTACAAAGTAACTGGTGTTCGGACTGTATTGGTCTGATGAATATGTAGCCCGTATGAAGCTTGCGTAATACGGGAGAGTCGTGGTAAATAAACCCGTATTACACTTTGTTTCATACGGGCTACCGCATCACTATTATCAATAGTGATGCTCAATTTATTCAGTGCCTTTTTTAAGGTAATAATTATCCAGATCAGCTAAGCGTTCTGGTGTGCCAATATCCATCCAGAAACCATCAAATTTTTCACCAGAGACTCGTTGTTGAGACATAACTGTGCGGAGTATTGGCGCCAGCTTTATTTTTCCTGAGTCAATATTGTTGAATAACTTGGGATGATAAACACCGATACCACTGAAGGTTAAAGTAGGTTTTCCTTCTACATGGATTAAACCATCAGTAGATAAGTGAAAATCACCTTCAGGGTGGTGTTGTGGATTTGGAATCAAAACTAAATGCGCAAGGTCAACTTGTTTGTTGTGGAGTTGTAAAAAATCATAGTTATTAGCAATATCACCATTAACGACTAGAAATGGCTCTTCACCGAGTAAAGGGAGTGCGTTAATAATGCCTCCAGCTGTTTCAAGCGCTGTTTCACCTTCATCAGAATAAATAATAGATGCGCCAAATTGACTGCCATTACCTAGCGTTTTTTTAATCTGGCTGCCTAGATGGGCGATATTGATCACAATTTCGGTAAAATTGGCAGAAACTAATTGTTCGATTGTATGTTGAATCAGTGGTTTTCCACCTGCGATTAACAAGGGCTTGGGTGTTGAGTCAGTTAGAGGGCGCATTCGCTCACCGCGTCCTGCGGCTAAAATCATTGCTTTCATAATTTAGTTGGATTGTTGCTGGTGATAGGTGGGTAATATGCTATTAGTCAGGTAATGATTAAATACTTCAAGTTCAGGGTATTTACTGCAAATTTGACAAACATAATTTAAGGTTAGAGGGATATCATTTAAATAATTAGGTTTGTTGTCACGTAAATTTAAGCGAGTAAAAATACCTAAAACCTTCAAATGTCTCTGTAAACCCATTAAATCAAACCAGCGTGTAAAGGTTGCTATATCGCAATTAACCAACCCTTGGGTTTTAATTTGATTGAAAAACTGGGCAACCCACTGCTCAAGTTTTTTATCTGGCCATGAAATATAGCAATCGCGTAGCAAAGATACTAGGTCGTAGGTAATAGGGCCTATAACCGCATCTTGAAAATCAATCACACCCGGTGAGTTGTTATCTAAAAACATTAAGTTTCTTGAATGAAAGTCACGATGCACACACACTTGTGGTTGTTCTAGTGCAGATAACAGTAATTTTTCATTAAGGTCGTGTCTAATGTTTTCTGGAATTGATAGCTTTAATTGTTTTGTTAAAAACCAATCATAGAAAAGATCGAGCTCTTGTTTAAGGCGTGCCTCGTCATATAGTGGAAGTTGGCAGGTGGCGGTATTGACGTTTGATTGCAACGTCACTAGGCTATTAAATGCAGCTTGGTAAATACTATCTGCAGAGTCGATGTTGAGTTGATCGAGAAAACTGCTGGCACCAAAATCCTCAAGTAATAAAAACCCCTGATTCAAATCTTGTTCATAAATCACTGGTACATTAACGTCCGCTTGTTTTAAAAGTGTTGCTATACGGATAAAAGGTTCTGTGTTCTCTTTTTCGGGCGGCGCATCCATAACTATGTGCTGACCTTGTTTATGAGTCACTCTAAAATAGCGTCTAAAACTGGCATCGCTAGATGCAGGTTCAAATTGTTCAATATCGAGTTTTAGGGTGTTTTTTAGCCAAAAGAGAATTGATTCGGCTCGGGTATCTGTAGTTGACATACTTTTTGGAATACTTTATTTAAAAAGGTCGGCTAAACTAAGGTAAAATAAAAAACTATTTTATTCTATTTCTGAGTTGTTAAGTTAACTATACATTTATGCATTGCAGATTTTTTTTGTTCTTTTTCTTATTTGTATTTATAAAGCAGGGTGTTGCGGATACAGGAGCTTGGAATTGTGAAAAAGTAGAGGGAAAAGAATGGTCTTGTGTCGCTAAACCAATATCTGGGAGTACTGAAACAACTGTTGAATCCCAATCCCCCGCGCAAAGTGATTCAGAAACACTACCAACACTGGCAGCCCCCGTTCCCCCTAGGCAAACACCTGTTTATATTCAGCCACCTAAAACAGTAGCCAGAAGACCAGGTTGGACCTGTAAATCTGCAGAAGAAGAGGATACATGGAGTTGTAACTTAATTGGCAGTGATCCTGAAGGTAAAGCGCGAGTCATCTCAGATCCGAATACAACATCGGGATTATTAACTGCAGCATTTGATTTTAGCCAGGAACAAGTTTTTGACACGCTTTATTCCCAATTAAAATACGACCCGTGGGAAAATTGCACAGCAAAGAGCCCGGCTGTACCCAGTTATATTTCTGGTAAAGACTTAAGAAATGATGCGCCTATGGATGTGACCGCTGATTATTCGGAAGTTTTTGACAAAGAGATAACAAATTTCTTTGGAAATGTTGAAATAATACGGGCAGATCAAAATGTGTTGGCGGATATGGCCAGTTATGACACAGTTTCTGAGACGATGGATGCTCAAGGACATGTTTTTTATAATGAAGATGAGCTTTCTCTATACAGCGATACTGCTTTGTTAAAATTGGGGACGGATGAAGCCAGAATGAGAAAGGCTTTGTTTATTTCGCCTTCAGCACCTATACGTGGAACTGCTGATGTGGTTTACAGAGATAGCAAAACCTTATCCCGATACAAAGAAGCTGCTTTTACGAGTTGCCGTCCTGGTAATCAGGATTGGGTGGTACATGCTGAGCGCTTGAAAATGAATAAAAAAACAGG
>ENA-ORXI01001181-ORXI01001181.1-sediment-metagenome-genome-assembly--contig:-NODE-1181-length-20743-cov-5.138343_pt1 | contig 20743 bp, 41 predicted proteins | sample MGYA00237861_ERZ511468 | MGnify/ENA primary metagenome ERZ511468 (study PRJEB26299, sample SAMN06266213) | sediment metagenome | isolation source: Hudson Canyon methane seep mesocosm | place...
AAAACTATGAAAGGATTCGGCTATCTATTCCTAAGTGTATTTTTATTTTTATCGCTTCCAGTTTTTTCTGATGACGATGATATCGTTAATAGACTAACGTGGGAGTTCAAGGGGATAAAGGTATGGCAATTTCCTTCCGTGATCGAGGTTGAGGACAAGCAATATCTGGTCATCTATAAAAACTTTGATAGCAATATTGAAGTTCCTCCCAATCCCGTGCACGATTTTGTTGAGCTACCAAAATTCCCTGAAGGATATCAGCTAGTAACTGGGCAGTGTTTGCTAAACAATCAGTATGACGAGAAAATTCATGCGATTGTTTACTTGGAGTCTAATAAAGAAATATGGAGCAAGGTACTTGCTGCGTATGATGTCGATTATGAAGTGAGAAAAATTATAACTCTTGATCATAAAAAAGTGTCATGCATGAATGATGCATGGGGTATTTAGGGTTTGGAGCGTATAACCAGAGGCGGAGTGAGTCTCAAAGGAATTTAAATCCCTCCGTCACCTATAACTACTCTAATTCCCTACTCGGGCTTGGCGTTACATTAACTACAAGGTTACTCTATGGTTTATCCAGAATTTTTGGTAATTGGTCTAAATGTCACAGTTGTCCTTTTGGCCTACTTTGTAATTTATCCCACGTTTTGTAAATCCAACGGTTACAAAATTGCAAACAATGATCTAGTAGCCACTAGTATTGTATTGACTGTTACAGGCATAACATTTTGGGACTCTGGCGTGCAATTTAGTTTACTTCTGTTTTCAGTCAACTGGTTTTGGTTCACTCTTCTGATGTACGCAGCTATCGAACTCCCCATAATGCTTTGGTATTTCAAAAAGCATGATGTTTGGTCATCATTTAAAATTTAACGCCGCCAGCAGGTGTTATGTGTCTGACAAGAGCTAGGTTCATGTCTTGCAATCGAGCATTAAAATGGCGGTCTATTTTTATTCCTTGCCGCTACAATCAAAATGATGATTCGTGAGTTATTAGTGACAAAGTTATAGCCTGTAGTAAAGTTAAGTTTCTAAACACTCAACTTAGAGGACAGTTCTGATGGATTTTGATACTTTGATTAGCGTTTTAGGTTGGATAGCGGTCATCAATTATGGCGTTCTTATTGCCTGGTTTCTGGTCTTTATTTATGCAAAAAAATGGTATTACAACCTCAATAGCAAGTGGTTTTCGATTCCAGAAGATAAATTTGAAGTGATTCACTATTGTTTAATGGGTGTCTTCGAAATATTTGTTTTTGCTGGCTTTGTTGTGCCTTATATAGTGTTAAAAATTACTGTTTAATTAAAGCTCCACTTGCTCTTAGTCAGGCATTATCTATGATAAATAGAATAATCATTTTCATTATAGTGTTCGGGTTCTTACTGCTTGCTTATGTGAAAAATGAACGCTCGTTGGAAGCGGCTAACGATGTTGTTAGTTCAACAATCTCTATCCAGAAAATTAATGACTATGTTTCTCTTGTAGATAAAACAAAAGGCAATCCAAATGCATTAATTTATGGCGGAGGACGAGAATTATTTCAACAGGGATTTGTCCTTCCCAATGGTTTTGATGCAATATTTCAGCCCTTTCTAAAAGAGACAAAAGGTAATGTCGCGTTTTATTCGTTTATGGAAATCGACGGAGACAATGGGAGTTACTGGGCAAGGTTAGAAGTCGATTTAGTTGAACGAAAAGTTATAAAATATGATGCAATGGGTTTCAATATTGGCTCGTCTAATGAGTAAGTGAATCAACAATGAAAAACATACTGCTTCTCCTTCTTCTGATAGTTAATGCTAGTTCTGCATTGGCATGTGAAGGCACTGAACCCGATTGGAGGCAAACCCTCCATTCTAGCGACCATACAATTGAAGGTCCTTTTAACATCGAAGAAATGGAATCATCTAATTTAATACGAATAAATAAGACATGGCTACCATTCGGAAATCAGAATAACGAGTGGATAGAGATGAAAAGCATTTATACAAAAGGTGATGTTTTATATTCGGTAAAGTTTGAAAATTCTAGGTGGATGACCTCGCAGCATTTACTAATTAGAGATAACTGCATCATTAAGACAATCGATAATGCTGTAAGTTAATGCAACACTACTAGGCCCCTCATAATTATGGTTACAGTCTCGATCTGGTTATTTTCAATAACAACGCTAATTGCTTTGGTTTCTCAGCTTTACGGCATATTTGTGCCCTTGAAATTTTCTAAGACAAAAATTCTGCGGTTACTCCTGTTGCTGATATGGGTTGCGGCATTGATGGCATCCGTTTTTGGATTCCTCATGTTTAATTATTGTGAGTTCGAGAGATGTGCAGAAACGCTTACTGTAATTGGAGGCTCACTAGTTATTGCTACCGCTATTTTGAATGCAATTATGGCGTGGTATGGTTTTTTCAAGCAGCAGAGTTCCACCTTTGACTAACAAAAATTATGCACAAATTGTTAGTTAATATTTAGGATCAGTGTAAAAAGCTTCAATAAGGAAAAATGAATATGATGGAATTGAGACCAAATTGCGAATGTTGTGATGTAGACCTTCCACCAGCGTCAAAGGAAGCAATGATCTGCACCTTTGAGTGCACGTTCTGTGTACGTTGCGTTGAAGATGTTCTGAATAATAAATGTCCCAACTGTGGAGGGAACTTTGTGGAGCGCCCAATCAGGCCCACACACCTACTTAAAAACAATCCTCCTTCAACCGAACGAATCCACAAAGAAGCAGGATGTCACACTGCAAATGCATAACAACGTTTTCAAAATATCAACAGCAGAGATACTCGCTTGAATAACAAAAATTATGCACAAATCGTTAGTTTTGAACGCTTCGCTAATCTACGAAATGAGCTTGGGAAAATTGTCTGTACTTCTGGCGGATTTGATCCACTACATCCCGGACATGCAACCTGTATTATTGAATCAAAACAGTTTGGTGATACGCTCGTGGTGATCGTTAATGGTGATAGTTTCCTTACTCAGAAAAAAGGCAAGCCGTTTATGGATCTCGACACCCGATGTCGAATCATTGCCAGCTTACGCAATGTCGATTATGTGATTCCCTTTGAAATTGAGGACGACATGACCGTTTGTGAAGCGTTAAGACAAATAAAACCACATGTTTTTACCAAAGGTGGCGACCGAGATATAAGCAACATTCCTGAATGGGAAGTCTGCCAAGCGTTAAATATCGAGGTAAAGTCTCACATTGGCCTATCAAAAGAATGGACAAGTTCAGATTTGTTGGCAGACTGGGGAGAGTTTTGGAATGTTAATGGTGGCAATACTTTAAAGTGATGCTACGGCGATAAGAACGTAGGTGCTTAATGACTTTATATACGAACCCTAAATATTAATGACTCATAAAATAGAACCGCCACATATATATCTAGCACAGGTTTCTGAAGATTTAGGTCTCGGCTCATTTTCAGCTAAAGCCTTTATCCGTGGGGAAACAGTAGAAACATCACCTGTCGTTGTGCTCACTGGAAAGTACAAAGACTTCCCTGTAGAAATAAAACACCGAGTATTTAATTGGGGCAGATTGTCGAAGACAAAGCCTGACACTTCATTAGCTCTCGCACAGGGTTACGGTAGTTACTATAACCATAGTGATACTCCAAACCTTATGTATAAAGCTGATAGTACATCAATGACCATTCAATTCATCGCCCGTAAAGATATCGGTCCAAATGAACAATTAACGATTCACTATAACCAAAATACCGATGGGTCACTTCCTAAAAAGACAACTTGGTTTAAAAATAAAAAAATAGAGCAAACAAATGTGTGATGCACTATTTTCAAATGCACAAATAAAATATAGGAAACTTTAATTAATGACTAAAACAAAAGGCATGCTTCAAAAGGTTTCCTTGGTTTCAGGCTATATCAGCTTTGTGCTGGCCGTTGTTACGGGTATCACCTTGTATCTTCGAGATAGTGCAGTAAATAGCAGCGATGCCATTTCTGCCAGTCTTGCTGCAACAACCTTTTTCTTTTTCTGTGTGGGCATTGTGCTTATTATTATGGGCAAGGCCGATTTACCCAGTTTTAAATTTGATAAACCTGAAGATAAATAATAGTTAAAAATAATGCTTGGGTGCTGCTCAATAAAATAAATAGCTTGAGAACATGAAGTATGTTTTTGTAATTTTTCTGTTCTGTGTTGCTTGCACAAATGAGGTGCCTGAAAAAAACAAATTTAAGGCTGTGTACTTCCATTCTCAAGCAGGAAAAATCGAGATAATCCAAAATGATGTAGGTGTTATTTTTGAAGTCAGAAATAAATTTGGCATCGGCAATGGAGAAATTGAATTACTCGAAGGTTCATGGCCAGATAGTTCAACGGTTCGTTTATATCTTAGAGGTTTGGAAGGTATGTCGATCTCTACTCCAAACATAACGTTGTCAAAACCGGATTTGGATATTAAACAATTTAATAACGATGGCGACTCTTATTTTGAGTTTGAGATCCCTATGTCATTGTTAACTAATACCAAGATCATCAAACTAAGTTGGGTAGATTTTTATCGATGAAACATATCTTATTCCTGTGCAGTCAAAATAAACTACGAAGCCCAACAGCAGAAGCCGTATTTTGTGATCATGAAGGCTGGGAAGTTCGATCAGCCGGATTAGATACCGGCGCTGATGTTTTGGTGAGTACGGAAGATATCGAGTGGGCTGAATATATTTTTGTTATGGAGCAAACACATAAAAACAAGCTGCAACAAAAATTTAAAACCGTAATCAAAAATCAGCATGTAATTTGTCTCGGCATACTTGATGATTATAAGTATATGGATAAAGAACTAATTAAGATCTTGCTAAAGAAAGTTCCAAAATTTATTGATTAATATCAAGGAATAAGGAACAATTGCTATCGATTTTAAGCCAGAATTATCACCATGGGTCATTAGGATGAATTTGTTTGCCACTTTATTGTTGTTGCTTATTAGCTTTAATGCATTTGCTGAGGATATAGCTGCGCATGTTGTTTCAGTAGAGGGAGAAGCTTGGTCTGAGAAAACTAATGGGACCCGACAAGCTCTAAAATCAGGTGATGCCCTTTATGTTGGTGATTCAGTCAGTACCGAAGCTAAATCTAGTTTGAAATTACTGTTTACCGATCAGTCAAAATTTGATCTTGCTGAGAACACAACACTGGAAATTAGCCAGTATCAATATCAAACCTCGAATAATAATGATTCATTTTCTACGCGAATTATTAAAGGTACGTTTCGTTTTGTGACGGGACTGATTGCCAACGATAGTCCTTCTTCGATGAAGATAAACTTGTCTGTTGCCACCATCGGTATTAGAGGTACTCATGTTGTAGGTGAAACAACCGCTACCACTGCAAAAGTTATTTTGTTAGAACCGGAAAAACAAGCCTCAACGTCAGTCGAAGTTTTTAACCAATATGGCAGCGTCACGATTGATAAAGTCGGTTACGGAACCGAGGTGCCAGATCAATTTAGTCCTCCATCACCAATAAGAAGAATGCAAATGCGAACCATCGATAATTTGATGCGATCTATTCAAAATAGTCAACGGATCCGCAGGCCCCGACTATAAATTCTTAATCTACTTATTTTTGTAAGGCTTTACAAAAATACTTATTGGGTTATAGTACGGAAAACAGTGAGTTACCTTACGCCTACTTAGGCATCATTAAGGATAGAACTAAATGGCATTAAAAAACGGATTGGCCATTACGACATTTTTGGCCTTGCTTTCAACATCAAGCCTCAGCCTTGCCTGTGACTCCGAATTCTTTGATGAATGTCTAGACGGTGTTGGCCCAGCTGTTACCAGTAGCGATAGCTTACGAATCTCATCTTCACAAATATCAAAAAGTCTTAAAGAGCGTGAAGATGCAGACAAGAACGATGCTACGGCTCAATTAAATGGCATGACCGGTAAATCTGCCGGTGATAACTTTGGTCGCTGGAGTGTTTGGGGTAGTTATGCAGGCACTGATTTTGATGCTGATATCGCGTTAAATAATGCACTTGATGGCCTTGGCAATCCTGTTCCTGCTGCGATTTATGATGGTGATACCCATAACTTGCTCATCGGTGCGGACACCTTAATTGGTTCTCGGTTTGTAGTGGGTGTGGCACTGGGTTACGAAAGTACTGATATTACAACCGAATATAATGGCGGCGATAACGAATCAGATGCCTATTCCATCACACCTTATGCAGCCTATTTAATCAACGATATATTTAGCATTGATGTGTCTGCAGGTTATACATCCTTAGATTACGATACTGACCGCATTGATAATACTAATGGTAATACGATTAGAGGCGACTTTGATTCTGATCGCTGGTTTGTTGCTTCCAACCTTAATGCTGTCATTAATAAAGGTAATTGGTATTTTGCAGGCCGTGTTGGTTATCTCTATACCGAAGAAGATCAAGATGATTACACTGAAACTGGCGGCCCAACTGCTCGTACTATCGATGATCGGCATATTGATCTGACACAGTTTGTTGTCGGTTTGGATGTCTCTTATAACCTCGGCATGTTTGAACCTTATGCCATCATTAGCTACTTAAATGATATAAACCGAGATGAAGGCGCTGATGCTGGAGGTCTTCCTGACGGTGTTGCTGCTTCTGTTGATGACGATGATGAAGTTCAATCAGGCATAGGTCTTCGTTTATATGACAATGGTGTTAGCGGCACATTAGAATGGACAAAAGTCATCGGCCGAGACAGCTTCGATAGTGACACCTTTATGTTCACATTACGGGCAGATATATAAAATAACGTTTTATACCTCAACATAATAATGAGGAATATGACCTGATCGTTTGTCTTTACATTTACAACTGTAATTTTGATGCTCTCCCCTAAACCCAGTTCAATTTAACGATGAAAAACATAAGCCATTTTTTTTTCTTAGCTATTTTTGTTTGTCTCTGCGCTTGTAGCGAAGAGATCAATATTGATGACGATATTAAGCAACTGCCACAAGTCGACATCGGTTTAACAAAAAATCAGATCGTTGCTATTCATGGTCAGGCGACTGAAATTACGAATGAGATTAAAACCGCTGGGCCTATTTGGGGGCCTGAAGAAGAGTTCTGGCATAAAATTCCAGCAAACGCCAAACTAGAAATATGGCGTTATAAGAACAAACGAGCAGCATTGGACTTATATTTTATTAATGGCAGTGAAACATTGCAATATAAAGCGGTACATCATCAAGATCTTATTTATTAGCCTTAATCCAAAAACTGAATGCCATGATGCCATGCACTTCATCTCAGCGACTTTTATTCGATATTTACGGATTAAAAATGGTCAATGTTAAAAAGACGATCTTAAGCCTCTTTCTAACGATATTTATCTTGGGTAATTGTCATGCTGACAGTGAAGTTTATAGCTTTGACACTTCATCGCAACAGTATGATTGGCTCAAAAATAACTGTATTTCCATCACATATCAGCATGAAAAACAGACACCGTGCAGGGTAAATGATTTTGAAGTAGTCACAAAAATTGAGGATACAACTTTCTTGTATGCCAGCTATTTTAGGTTACATGACTGGCAAGGCGAACCTCAGCAAGAAAGTGATAAGCCCCCTTTTAATAATCAAATTTTAGTGCTGTTCGAGTCAAAGAATAATACAGAGGCAAAACCGATTATGGTCTGGCATAACCCAGATTCATTTTCAGTGTCTTGGTTAGAAAAACCAACAATAATATCCGGTGAGTTTGACCTTATTTTAAGAGTGCCTCACAGCTACTCAGGAACGGGGCATTTTAATAGCGATAAATATTTTGTTTGGAAGCAGTCACAATGGCAAAAATTGAATACTGAGAATTGGTTTTCAAACTTAAATAAGCAACTACCAGAAGGTTATGCCATCTGGAAAGGTATTGTTCCCAATATTAAAACAATGACCGCTCAGTCACTTGTTTGGAAAAAAGGTGATGCCAACTGTTGTCCCAGCGGAGGAAATGTAGATATTTCTTTTGGAATAGCTGAAAATGAACTGATTATTAACACTATCAACTTTATAAGGGCTGAGTGAAAACAATATTTAAGTTATGCATGAAATTGTTTATCAACTTGTTGCAGCCATTCCCAAAGGGAAAGTTACAAGCTATGGCCAAATTGCAAAATTAGCCGGCTACCCAAATCATGCTCGTATTGTAGGGAATATTTTAAAAAATTTACCCTCTGACACTTCTTTGCCTTGGCACCGTGTGATTAATGCACAGGGTAAAATTTCTTTTCCACAGAATAGTGATGCTTACCAGCGGCAACGACTATTATTAGAAAAAGAAGGGGTAAGCTTCAAAAACTCGAAAATACTATCTCAGTATCTTGCTTGGCAAGACAACTAACGCTTACCAGCTTTAGGTCGTGGTTTCGCCACTGGTCGCTGCACAGGCTTTTTCTTATTATTATAGTTATTGTTAATTACCGTAGACTCGGCACCGGCATCTTCTACTTTAACGCAGTCTCGACGCGTAGGTTCTTCGTCACAGGTTGGCTTTTTTATATCCGCCATCGCCTGAAAAGAGACAACAGCTAAAAACATCGTTATTAAAAGTCCATATTTCATGATGAATCCTCCACTTAAAAACCGTAAGTTAATCATACTCCTATAACCCAGTTCACATAAGCACCCAGAAACTTAATGCTATGATGCCATGCATTTCGTTTCACAGACTTTCATTTGGTTTTTAAGGATTAAAAATGACATCAAGTACAGAGTTAGAGCCAGACGTCATCGCTGAACTTAATAATGGTCGAAAAATAGCGGCCATCAAAAAATTACGTGCTTCACGCAACATTGGGCTGAAAGAAGCTAAAGAGCTAGTCGATGATTATTTGAGCTCACACCCTGAGTTAGACGTGACCGTTCAACGAACGGGCGGTAGTGGTTTTATTGTATTTATTATTCTGGCGGTAGCCGCATATTTTTTCTATACCACCATGTTCAACTAATCCCCTTCTAGTCTAACAATAATATGGACAATTTAACGCCATGGAAAACAATAAAAATGGTCGTACGGACACAATATCAAAGATGAACATTATTGAAGCAAAACAGGAACACTATGAAGAGGTGTGCGAACTCTTTAAATTGCTCGACCTATTACATATTGACATTGCCCCTGGACGCATACGTGAATTTTCTGGCCCAGCAAGATCAAAGGCACGATATCAACAATATACCGACGGTGAAAAAAATGTATTGTTTTTAGCCCAAGACAAAAATCAATTCGTCGGTTTTATTAATTTAATGCTGATTGATGTGCCTGAAGAAGCAATGAACATTAAAAGAAAATTTGCATTATTAGACAATATTTTTGTCCGTGAGGCCTACCAAAATGAAGGTATCGCTACACAACTTATGGACATAGCTGAAGCATGGGCAAAAGATAAAGGTGCTAGCAAAATAGAACTTCAGCTCTACACCAATAATGAAAAAGCCTTACAGTTCTATCAGTCTATGGGCTTTAACCCGTTTATGGCCTTAATGGAACGCAACGTAAAATAATAAATGTTATTTTCTGAACTTGTAATAAAACGCGTAACAAGCCTCTCAAAATAGTGAGCTACAAATGAGATTAGAAACCGACCCTACCTTCTTTATTTATTGCCTTATTGGGCTGATTATTGTGCTGCTGTTATCAAAAACGGCCATGCCTCAAAAATACTATCGACACTTATTGGCCTTGATGGCGGCCTTAACAATGCCTGCTTTTATTCCCGGTCATGGTGAGCTTGTTATGTTACTGCCCAATGGTGCTTTATTTGCCGTATCCTCAACACCAGCCATTGTCGCTGGTTTAATTTTCACAGTAATTAATTATTTTATTGCCCGGGTTTTTCTTTATAAGATCTGCCATTTTTTTGATGATCGCTGATGTGTTTTAATCTAGTGGCATTGGCTCCTGAATTTTTACCCATGTTGTTACAGTGGTTAGATAAACAATGAACATCGAAGATATTATCGCTCGATTGCATACTCTAGCTAATCCAGAAAAAATAAAACTTAAAGAAAAAAAGTTTGGTATTTATGCCAATAATTCCTTAGGTATTTATCACCAAGACTTGAAAGCACTCGCCAAAGAAATTGGTCGTGATAATGATCTTGCCTTAGCCTTATTTGATAGTGGCATCTATGAAGCACGGATTTTGTGCAGCAAAATTTATAACCCAGCTGATATCACTGAGCAGCAAATGGAATCATGGGTAACTACATTTGAAAACTGGGAGATCTGTGATTCTTTTTGCATGGGCTTTTTTGTCAAAAGTGACTATGCCTTAAAAAAAGCGACTGAATGGTCAGCTAGCCCAGATGAATATATTAAAAGAGCCGGTTTTGTGATCATGGCGGCCTATGGTTTTGCTCATAAAAAAGCTGACAATGCTGTATTTGAATCATTCTTTCCTATCATTGAGCGAGAAGCTCATGATGAGCGAATCTATGTAAAAAAAGCCGTAAACTGGGCATTGCGTAATATTGGCAAGCGAAATAAAGACTTACACAAGCAATCACTTGAAGTCGCTAGTCGTCTTTTATTAATGGACAGTAAATCAGCAACATGGATTGCTAAAAATGCGATCTGTGAACTTGAAAAACCCAAGGTGAATGTTTTAGATTACCCAAGAGAAATTTATCGGCCTAAATAAAATCACAAAACCAAGGAGTAAGTGTTGGAATTAAACTGGAAACACACCGACAGTGATGTCGATTGGCATGAAGCATCGACGCTATATAAAATTGCCCCTATGGGGGATAAACGGCCCCAAGATATCAAACAAGCATTTGGTAATAGCCTATATAAATGTTTTGTTTTTGATCAGGCTCAATTAGTCGGTATTGGCCGAGCACTTGCAGACGGCATTGATTGTTCATATTTATGTGACATCGCAGTACATCCTGACTATCAAGGCCATGGCATCGGCAAAGGCATTATCGAAAATTTGACTGAGCTATCTAAAGGGCACAAAAAAATTATCTTATATGCTGTTCCCGGCAAAGAAGCCTTTTACAAAAAGTTTGGTTTTAAACGTATGAGTACAGCAATGGCAATATTTAAAGATCATGATAATGCAATAAATACGGGGCTGATTAATGAAACATAGTCTCTTAACGACTGGCACAATTGCACTCTTATTTACCTCGTGCCTTACGGTCGCTGATGACAATAGTTATCCCACTCTAAACGCCCAACAGGCTATCGAAAAAGCACAGCAGTTTGTATCCGCTAATGAGCAAAATACCGACTTAAAAACACATAATTGTTTTATTACTAAAGTGGAATATACCTTTCTTCCAGAACAGAAAATTTCATCCTACTGGAGTGTTTTTTGGGGACAACTCAAACCAGAACGGCGCTGCTTTGGTGAAATCAGGCTATTTGAAGAAGGCACGGTGCTTCGAGTGCTAGGTTATTAAGTCTAACTCACTGAAAATTTATCTAACATCATAAATTTAATATCAATTTATTTGAACTCCTTAACAGCTTTTATGCTTTTTTTTGTATTTAATGACTAACTTTTTTAACCCGTAATAAGCAAATAGACAGCCTCTAGCACAATCAAGCTGTTGCTAATAATAATACACGTCTCTTTACGTTATGAAACATTATACAAACAGGAAAAATTAACTACGATGGATATTAATCAAATCGTAAATGACGCACATGAAGACGATGTAAAATTAGCACTTTCATACCTTTTGGAAAATTTTATAACGCCCGCATTTGGTTCATCGATAAAAAATGACAATGAATATATTGTATTAAATTCATTAACAAAAATTCATGCGCTAAATCCAAACCCTGAGGTCTATGAGCTTGTTTCCAAGCTAAATGTTTCTCGCTCAAAAGCACGGTTATTGATTCACCAACAAAAACAAAATAAAAGTGCTGAACCTGAGCCTAAAACAACTGAATACGCTCTTATTAAAACCCCATTTATCCAAAAAAACAGTGACTTTTTTGTTGATGCCGGCCTAGATTTAAATGAAGCTAAAGCAGCAAAGCTATTTGAAAGCTCAAATAAAGAAAGTGCTTAAAAACTTAGAGTAAATTTACAAAATGAAATATTCCCTACTATGTTTATCTATCCTGGTTTTTTTTACATCATTTGCACACGCTGAAGATAAACAGCGTTATCGTGCTGTTGTTGTTTTTGCTAGCGTTTGTTGTGGTACAAGTGCAGACGATAATGATGCCATTGACCGTTATGTCCGAGATTATCAAGCTCAACAGGCACTCTCTTTAAAAGTGAAGCAAGGAAGTTACGGTGATGAAGGTGACGTCAATTATTGTTACCCTCTTAGTGAGTTAAATGAACATCAACAATCTCTATTTATTGCTGGTTTGCAAAAAACCTTATCTGATCAAAAACAAGCCTCCGAAAGAACATCAAACTCCGGTGTGTCTTGGGTGGCTGAAAATGACCATTGTTTGGGAATTTAATAAAAAACACCCTCAACAAAGTTGCTACAAATCGACATTTTTTCATTTTTACCTCAACTACACTAAACGAACCAGTTGGCGGCTGGCGTAGTCTATCGGCTAATACTGATCTTTTTAAAAAGAAGTGAAAAATGAAATTTAATCATATTGGCATTCCGGTAACAGGTAGTTTTGAAGAAGAAATAGATCTGCCTCACTTAAAAATGACCGTCTCAGATCATGAAAATAATCGCTTCGGAATTCAGTGGCAGCGTTATTGGCATGATGCACCATATCCAGATTTAGTAAAAACAGTTCCTCATGTTGCGTTTATCGTCGATGATTTGGATGCTGAATTGCAAGGCCAAAAAGTCATCATTAAACCCACCTCACCCAGTGAAGGACTTCGTGTTGCGTTTATTGAAGTTAATGGTGCGCCAGTTGAACTTATGCAATATGCAGACTAAACATATCAACCGAGCTTAAAACGTATGGATACTCCAATCTATTTAATAACAAAACGCCTGGCTTCTAATTTAGTCAATGCATCGAGTGAAGGTGATACGGCACGCTATTGGACGCATTATCATGCTCTTGAAGAATTATGCCTTTCAAATGAAAAAAATGAATACAACCATCCTTTTCAATGGGAGACATTAGCTGATTTCACCACCGACAGTAACGCTTCTCTTCCCCTTTATGAAAAAGCATTCACGCTTGCCGAAAAATTACAGCTTAATGAATATATGGCATCCATAAAATTAGCTTCTGCTGAACGCTATCGTGATCTCGGCACTCATAAGCTTGCTTATTCAACTGCAAAATCAGCAAACGACTATGCCATCAAAACCAATGATCTCGTATTACGCAAAGAAATCAGTAGTTTTTTATTACAAGAAAATATCAGTCATTAATAAATAAGCTCAAATGAAGACTAAAACAAAAAAGATATTATTTATTTCAGTGCTGGCTATTGTCATCTTGGCTGCAAGTTACGTGACCTTTGTTTATGCTTATATAACTCATGGTTTTAGAGACTATGTGCAATTTTGCTCTTTTTATATTGAACAAATAGACGATCATAAAAAACAAACCGGCCTTTATCCAGACACCTTGCAACAACTAAAAAAACCACAACTTTCATTTCGTTATGAAGCTAGTGATTGTCACTATTATTCACGCCCCGATTTTTATGGCTTTAGTGTCAAATTCAGCCTAATCGGTCAAAAATTTTATTCTTCTGATACTAATAAATGGATTTCTGACTAGAAAAAACTGATGGCCTATAAAAATATAACGATTCATGGAATAGTGATTTTCATCTCACTCTTGGTAAGTAGTGTTGTACAAGCTGAAGCAAGAGCGCCCCAACTTGTGATCACCGGTTTTGTCGAAGCTTTACACAATAATGATATGGCTTACCTGACACGATATGTTGATCTCGAAAGTCTTAAAAACCAAGCAAGGCATGCATACACTGTCAAACAACTCCGTGTTATATTTTCTGATGTCGATGTTTCTAAAATAAATTATTCCAAGCCCGTGCAAGATAAAGAAAACGATATGATTAGAATAAGAATGAATGCCCCACTCGCATTTGATTTTGAGTTACAACATCAAAATAGTGATGGCAAAAACAAGGGTGATTTTTATCGAATTATCAAGCTGCATCCTTGATAATAAGAATAGTCACCGCTAGTAAACGTATGGAGTGGTTGTAATGTCTGCTGAACTGATAAATAAAATTGAAAGTGCCTTTAAAAATACTCCCAAACCTACGGGTTTGTTAAGTCGAAACCCAAGCGAAGATGCTCCGGCAAATTACTTTTCTGGCAGATCATGGCAAGGACACAAAACAACTGATCTTCGCCAGCACTTAGATGCCTTTTATGAATTTGAGCCTGAAGCATTTCGCTATTATTTACCGGCCTTTATGTTAGCCGATCTTACCGACCCTATCGATGCCGATATTATCGGTGAAGCAATTGTCTGGTTCTTCACACCACGTGAGAACGTGCGACTTATCGACAAGGAATATATACACAATCGTATCTCATTATTTTCTCAGCAAGAATTAGCCGCCATTGTGGCGTTTATCACATGGTTCGATATCGAATGCGAGGGTGTGTTCGGTGCAAAACAAGCTATTGAATATCTTGAAACATTTGTTCGCAGCACTCAGGAGAATAACCAAACATGAATTTCAATAACCGATAAAACTAATGAAGCATCCAATAACAGACTTAACTGATAACATGATTTCTCTTCCTGCCGGAGCCATCACATTAAGGGATGATCGCATCAAACGAATATGGACCGTTGATGTCGCCCCTTTTCAATTAGCCAAATACCCTGTCACCCAAACACTCTATTTTGCCGTGACTAATACATCACCTTCAACATTCAAAGGTAACAACAAACCAGTTGAATCAATTTCATGGTTTGATGCTATTGAGTTTTGTAACCTGCTTTCTCAACAATCGGGGTTTGATGAAGTCTATGAAATTAACGATAGTGAAGTTGCCCTTAATATAAACGCAAACGGTTTTCGACTTCCCAGCGATGCTGAATGGGAATATGCATGTCGTGCTGGAGAAAAAGAAGTTCGCTATGGCGAAATTAATGATATTGCTTGGTATAAAGAAAATTCCGATGATGCCACTCAAGAAGTCGGTTTAAAACAACCCAATGCTTGGGGAATCTACGACATGCTAGGCAATGTCTGGGAATGGTGTTGGGATATCTATGACAAAGAGGTATACGGTTCTTATCGAGTCTTTCGTGGTGGAGGTTGGAGCGACAAAGAACGTGGCTGCCTAGCTTCAAATCGTCGTCGCAGTCATCCAACGTATCAAATTGATGATCTAGGACTACGACTCGCAAGATCACAATAAAAGTGTAAACTTAGCCTCAAACCAACACAATAATAATAAAATAGTATGGTTATAAAGGATGAAAAAATTTGGGCACAGATAATAATTTACCGTTACCGCAAGATAAAAAATTAACCATTCTTTTTCGAGTTGAAGCTGGTTGTCTTGGGCCTGAAGGTGACCAACTTATCACCGACTTTTGCCGTTATGCTCACAAAGAAAAAGAGCAAATTGAATCAAACTATATTAATTGGCTGGTTGACCATCGTGTTGATAACTCGCAAGCTGAAATACAATATCAAGTGGGCAACAAAACCTTGCCTCGAGAAAAAGCTGAAAAATACCTCGACATTTTTAAACTGAAAATCGATGATATCGAAGACTTGCTATCGAATAAACTGATCTCACTTATTGAGACCTACAGAACGATAAACGGTAAGCTTTAGCTGTCCTCAAAGGAATAAAACTTTCAAACATGGAGAATCTCATATGGCAGCATATATGCCAGCAATCATTTGGTTAATCAGTGCAATTATTTGCCTTGTTATCGCAAAATCTAGAAACGTAAAGCCGACATTCGTTCGCAGTTTAATTGTGTTGTTTTTAGGCCCATTAGCGATACCGTTAGTGTTTTTTGCAAAATCAGAACAAGTTACTTCCGTTTAAGCTGAAGTTAATAGTAATACGCTCATGAATCCATTAAAAAATGCATTGATGGGATTTGCTACTGCTGTTCTAGCTAGTTTTTTCGTTGCCATTGTATTTGCATTTTTATTTCGCTTCCCGATCCCCTTTGTAGGTTATATAGGCCTTTTTGCAGAGCTTAGCCCATACTCAATCGGTGTATTAGAAACGATAAAATCGGTTGTTATCGCTTGGTGGTTTTACGGCATATTAGGGGGCTACTTAGTTTTAGGCATCAGCGGAATCATAACGGGTCTTTATATTGGCCATAAATTTTCAGATAGCGATAACAAAAATAAAAGAATCATCATAGGGTCTATCGCTATCAGTGCCATTCCTGTCTTTGTGTTATCACTCTTAGATTTTGTTATTGGGCCTTGGTAATTAGGCAAGGTTTAAGGATAAGTATTGTAGGATTCATCTATGAAGAAAATTCTAATCTTCGGCAATTCAGGTTCAGGAAAGTCTACCTTAGCCAAAAAACTCACACAGTCTGAAGGCTTGGCACATTTAGATCTTGATACCTTGGCATGGCAAGAGTCGGTTCCGCCAAAAAGAAAACTATTAACTGCATCAGAGCTGGAAATTCTTACCTTTATCCAGTCTAATGAAAGCTGGGTTATTGAAGGTGGTTACGTTGATTTACTAGAAATGGCAGCGTCGCAAGCCAATGAAATCATTTTTTTAAACTTGCCTGTAGCTGCCTGCATAGCCAATGCTAAAAACCGCCCTTGGGAATCACATAAATATGATTCGAAACAAGCTCAAGATGCAAACTTGGATATGCTCATCGGATGGATAGCCGACTATTATGAAAGACAAGACCCTTTTTCCAATCTCGCTCACAGCGAATTTTATGAAAATTTTTCGGGTAAGAAAGTGATGCTCATGCAAAATAGAAAAAACTATTTAGAGGAAAAAACAAATGGTTAACAACATCAAAAAATTCCTGCTCGTTATTTTAGTCTCGCTGTCTTTTACTCTTGCGGCTGAAGATTATAAACATCCAGTTTTAACAGCCTCACAGGTGATTGATCTTGTCTTGCAACAGCAACAGTTAGACAAAAACGATGTTAAAGTCATCTTATTAAATTTCGATTATTTACAACGAAAATGGCACCTCGAATTAGCACCATCAACTAAACCCTGCCTTGATTGTTATCCCAGCTTTTATATCGAAGATGCTCAAGATCCTAAAATAGAATCCTTTATGCATGGCTAAGTCTTTAAACCAAATAGAAGAGAACCAATGAAAAATATTATTATTGCCACACTGCTCAGCGCCTTTACCTTGCCAGCCCTAGCCGCTAGTGACACACCCTATGCCGGACAACAACAAAGAGAGATTAAAGCCCTCTCTCAACATGAAATTAGCGGCTACTTAAACGGCAAAGGTTTGGGTTACGCAAAAGCTGCTGAGCTTAATCAATATCCGGGAGCCAAGCATGTTCTTGAGCTCAGCAAAGAACTGGACTTATCAGAAGAACAAATCAAACAAACTCAACACATCTTTGATCAGATGAAAGTGTATGCCGTTGCTTTAGGCGAACAATTTGTCGCCAAAGAACAAGAACTGGACCAGCGTTTTTCAGACAACAATATCGATGATGAATCACTCGCCTTGTTATTGTCAGAAATTGGCGCCTTAAAAACCAAGCTGCGTTATGTGCATCTAAAATCTCATCTCGAACAAAAAGCGATCCTCACAAAACATCAAATCCAGCAGTATGATCAACTTCGCGGTTATGGAAAATCGGCAAACAACAAACATCATCATGAGCATTAAATATCAGACATTGAGATTTTTCAGATGAAGCTTATAGAACAAGCATGGTTTGATTATCAGCAACAACTTGCGGCCTTTATTCGCTCGAAAGTTGATAATTCGCAAGATGCAGAAGATCTATTAAATGACGTCTTTGTAAAACTACTTCAACAGGCAGACGAATCAAAACAGCCTGACAATATTGCAGCATGGCTATATCAGGTGGCCAGAAATAACATCGTTGATTATTACCGTAGCAAAAAACCGTTGGATTCATTGCCTGACGATCTTGTGATTGATGACGATAATAGTCTTAGTGAGGAACTATCCAACTGTATATTGCCAATGCTCAAAGCTCTGCCGGAGGATTATCAACAAGTTCTAATATTGTCTGAACTCGAAGGGAAAAAATATAAAGAAGTCGCCGAAATACTCGACTTGTCTGTCTCTGCTGTTAAAACTCGCGTTTTACGCGGCCGAGAAAAATTAAAACAAGATATTTTACGCTGCTGCACGATTATCTATAACAAGGCTGGCAACATCGTTGATTATGAACAAAAAATGGCTAACTCCTCAAATAATTGTGGCTGTTAACAAAAAGCTGCATCCTTTTTAAACATTTTTCGTCTTTATAAATGACTGCACCGTAATTTTACGATAAGCAGCTAACCTATAAAGAGGAAGATCATGAAAAGGATACATATACATATTGCCGTAACTGATTTATCAGAAAATATTAGTTTTTATTCAACACTTTTTAATACCTTGCCTACGGTGCAACACCAAGACTATGCCAAATGGCAACTAGATGATCCGGCCGTCAACTTTGCTATTTCTACGCAAGGTCACAGTAGCGGCATTAATCACCTAGGCATACAGGTAGATTCCACAGAAGAACTACAAGAATTAAGCCAGCGTTTTGAGAGTGCTGAAATTGACCACTTATCTCAAGAAAATGTCACTTGTTGTTATGCTAATTCAAACAAACACTGGACAAGAGATCCACAAGGCAATGCTTGGGAATCTTTTCATACCTTAGGTGATGCACCTATTTTTGGTGAAGATAGTAAACTTCGTGACACAGATACATCTTCAAGTTGCTGCATTCCTTTATACTCAAGCCCAGAAGAAAGCCATGAAGCAGCATGCTGTATACCAACGGAGCAGAATACTTCAGGTTGTTGTAACTAAATTTATTCATCAAGGCATGATATGAAAGCAGTTAAACTATTTGCATTATTAACCTTATTGGTTTCGACACAACTTATGGCGAATGAATGTGTGATATTGCTACACGGCTTAGCAAGAAGCGATAGCTCGATGAAAACCATGGCGGCAGAATTAAATAACGCCGGTTACACCGCTATTAATTACGACTATCCTTCTACCCGACATCCTGTTGAAAAATTAGCCTATGATGCAATTTCTGATGCTTTATCTCAATGTCCCGAGCAATCAACCGTACATTTTGTCACCCATTCAATGGGTGGCATCTTAGTACGCCAATATTTAAGCCAACATAGCATTGAAAATTTAGGCCGTGTCGTTATGTTAGGCCCACCCAACCAAGGAAGCGAAGTAGTTGATACCCTGCACAATATGCCTGGTTATGAATTAATAAATGGTCCTGCAGGTCATCAATTAGGCACCGATATCGAAAGCATTCCCAATAAACTAGGCCCTGCTAATTTTGAATTAGGCATCATCGCCGGCACTCGTAGCATAAATTTAATTTTATCCACCATGTTACCCAGCACAGATGATGGCAAAGTCACCGTCGAAAATACCAAACTAGAAGGCATGAAAGATCATATCGCCCTACCCGTCACCCATCCCTTTATGATGAAAAACCAAGACGTGATCGAACAAGTGATTCACTTTTTAAAATCAGGCTCGTTTAAAAAGATCGAAGCTTAAAAAACCAGTTCACAGAAAACGAAGACATCTTACGATTTAATACCATCTTGATTGTCTTAGAACTAAATTTTTAAATAAGCGTCACAGAATTCCATGTTCAAGTTTTATTATCGAATTACAAGGAATTATTGTTCGACTATGTGTATAAATTACAGGGCATTTTTTTCCTCTTAATGACACGTTATGTGCAAGGAGCTAAAGATTAAATATTTATGTATAGCGTTACTTTTCACCCTAGCAGGGTGTTGGCAAGAGAGCGGAATACTCTTAACTGATACCTGGGCAGGTCCTGAAGGAGCCGCATTTAAAACATGGAAGGACGGATATCCCGGAAAAAAGAATAAGTATATTGGCATCGGCTGCAAAGCAGTCAATGGCGACAGGGTTGGCTTTCATGTGGCTTGGAGAGATTATGGTATTAAAGAACACGAAGGAAGCTTTCAAAACGATATTCCAGATGGTGAGTGGTCTTACTTTCATAAAAATGGAGCTTTAAGCTCGCGCGGATTTTTTGAAAGTGGAAAGAGAAACGGAGTGTGGTTGTATTGGGATAATGAAGGTAGCTTCCTTCGCGAAGCTACTTATGACAGTGGGTTGAACATAGATAAAACAAGCTCACAATCAAATGAGACTGACGATTAAGAAGCACATAACAAGTCGCTCAAGCGAGACAAAAAGTTACGCTTTTTGCCCCTTAGCTCGTCGTTATATTTTCAAAGGGAAATAATCTTTATTCCATGAATAATAAAAAAGATATAGAAGTAGGTGATATTTATGAGGATTGTGCATACCATCCTGTTCTATGCATGGGCCGTGAGGGATTTGAGATTTGGGGTATATCTTTAATTGATGGCTCTCAACCAAGAAGCTGTGATGTAGAGCATTGTGGTGTAGTAAAACTGACATGCGACGAAGCATGGGATATTAAAATTAATGGCCCAAAAGATAATGAAGCAAGGTCTACCATTTCGAAAAAATGGTGGTAAGCAAATATAACAAGGCCCGTCAGCAGAATCTCGTTTCATTCTGCCATTGCTGGCG
>ENA-ORXI01001183-ORXI01001183.1-sediment-metagenome-genome-assembly--contig:-NODE-1183-length-20732-cov-4.152651_pt1 | contig 20732 bp, 18 predicted proteins | sample MGYA00237861_ERZ511468 | MGnify/ENA primary metagenome ERZ511468 (study PRJEB26299, sample SAMN06266213) | sediment metagenome | isolation source: Hudson Canyon methane seep mesocosm | place...
ATCCATGTTGAAAAGAAGACAAAAAAGAAAAACAAACAAAATAAAAACTGAGGTTGAAGATTCTCAAAAAGAACTAATCATAAAAACTAAATCTGACTTGATTAAAAAAGGACTAGTAAACAAAAAAAGTTATGAAAAAAAATATAATGATTCAATAAAAAACAACGATGCTTTCTGGAAAAAAGAAGGTAAAAGAATTACATGGATAAAGCCTTATAAAAAAATTAAAGATGTTAAATATAGTAAATCAGAAGTTCGAATAAAATGGTATGAAGATGGAACTCTTAATGCTTCGGCGAACTGTATTGATAGACATCTAAAAAATAAAAAAGATAAGACTGCAATAATTTGGGTTGGTGATAATCCAAAAGAAACAAAAAAAATATCATATAAACAACTCCATAAAGAAGTTTCTAGAGCAGCAAATGGATTAAAAAATCTAGGTATAAAAAAAGGAGATAGAGTAACAATCTATTTAACAATGATACCTGAGTTAGCCATTACTATGTTAGCTTGTGCGAGAATTGGTGCCGTTCATTCAATAATTTTTGGTGGTTTTTCTCCAGATTCAATATCGGGAAGAATAAATGACTGTAAATCTGATTATATTATAACTGCAGATGAAGGTGTTAGAGGTGGAAAAACTATTTCTTTAAAAACAATTGTTGATGAAGCGCTAATGAAATGTCCTGACGTAAAAAAATGTATAGTGGTCAAAAGAACAGGAAATTATGTTAATTGGGTTAATGGCCGCGATGTTTGGTATGAAGATATAATTAAAACAGCTTCAACAAATTGTGAGCCTGAAGAAATGAATGCTGAAGACCCTTTATTCATTCTTTATACATCTGGATCAACTGGAAAACCAAAAGGTGTTTTACACACAACTGGTGGGTACATGGTTTATGCATCAATGACACATCAATATATTTTTAATTATAAACCAAAAGATATTTATTGGTGTACTGCTGATATTGGTTGGGTAACTGGACATAGTTATATTATTTATGGACCACTTTCTAATGGAGCAACTACAATTATGTTTGAAGGAATTCCAACATACCCTGACAATTCAAGATGGTGGCAAATAGTTGATAAATTTAAAGTAAATATATTTTATACTGCCCCAACTGCTATTAGAGCTTTAATGAGAGAAGGTGATGGACCAGTTAAAAAAACATCAAGAAAATCGTTAAAATTATTAGGAACTGTTGGTGAACCTATAAATCCAGAAGCTTGGATGTGGTACTACAAAACGGTAGGAGATTCTAAGTGTCCAATTGTAGATACTTGGTGGCAAACAGAAACAGGTGGAATTCTAATTAGTCCACAAACAGGAGCTATAGATTTAAAACCTGGATCTGCAACAAAACCATTCTATGGAATTAAACCAATTATAGTTGATAAAAATGGAAAAACGATAAAAGGAGAAGGTCAGGGAAGATTATGTATAGCACAATCTTGGCCTGGACAAATGAGAACTGTTTATGGTGATCATAATAGATTTATTGAAACTTATTTTTCACAATATGATGGAAAATATTTTACCGGAGATGGATGCAGAAGAGATAAAGATGGATATTATTGGATAACTGGTAGAGTTGATGATGTAATTATTGTTTCAGGACATAATTTAGGTACAGCTGAAATTGAAAGTGCATTTGTTGCACATTCAAAAGTAGCTGAAGCAGCAGTAGTCGGATATCCGCACGATATTAAAGGTAATGGTTTATATTGTTACGTAACTTTAAACGTTGGAGAAAAAGAAGATGGTGATTTAGAAAGAGAACTAAAACTTTGGGTTAGAAAACAAATTGGCCCACTTGCAACTCCAGACATTATACATTTTACACCTGGACTTCCAAAAACTAGGTCTGGTAAAATCATGAGAAGAATTCTTCGTAAAATTGCAGCTAATGAACATAATCAGTTAGGAGACACAACTACGCTAGCAGACCCAAGTGTTGTTGAAAGCTTAGTTAATAATAGAAAAAATATTTAAATTCTTATTAATTTTTGAAACTCATCTTTAATATTATCCCATTTAAGAATCATAGAGTTTAAAACTATCTTTCTATCTAGTGTTTTTAGTTCATCTGCTATTGGTGCCCATTCATATAACGCTAAAGCACTCTCATTAAACGGCCAAGAATTATAATAATTTTTCCAATCAACTTTCTGCAATCTTTCATTAAATTTTTCTTTTCCTATTGAAATAACCTCTTGAGGCATTCCATTCTGCATTTCATTATGTAAAATTTCTTCGTAAATATCTTTTGCTTTTATTGTTTCTTGGTAATTATGAAAAACATTTAAATATGATAGAGTATAAAAAATAAGATCTTGTAATGCTATTGAGTAAATATTCCATTTAGCTTTATTAATTGATGATAAAAATTTTTCATCATCAAACAATGTCACATATTTTAAACCCATTCTTGTTTTTAAATAATTAAACAAAGTCACTTGAGATACCCACGCTGATTTTTTTTGAATAAATGATGTAAGATCATCAATATTTTTAATTTTTTTTTTAGGAATAATGGCTTTGAACAAAGCAAATATATAAACCTTAATATCTTCAAGTTTTATGTCTTTTAATTTTAGTCTATATTTTAATGCCATTTATCACGCTCTAGTTGTCTTATAGTACAAAAATGTCCGTATTTGGAGCATTTTTTGGGGTTTCAATCTACATCATTTTAAGTCATGGTGCTTTTTTTAACTTATAGGGAGAGTAAAAAATGTCAAAACAATCACAACACTGGGAAAAAACTAGAGGTTTGCTATTTATAACTTTAGCAATCTGGTTTGTATTCTCAATTGGCATCTTTTTCTTTGGAACTGAAATGCAAGCATCTAGCTTCAGACCTTTTGGATATCCGCTGTCATATTATATGACTTGTCAAGGATCACTATTAGCATTCGTAATATTGATTTTTTGGTTTGCGAATAGACAAGAGAAGATAGATGAAGAGTTTGGTTTTTCCGAAAGAGAGGATGACTAATGATTAAAGGTAAATTTATAGACAATCTGCCTAAAGTTTATGGAATATACACTGGAGGTTTTCTAGTATTCATAATCTTAATGGCAATTGCTGAACAAACGGGCCTCATGTCTGCAAAAGCAATAGGAATTGCTTTCGTAGCATTTACTGTAGGTATCTATGCAGTTATTGGTTATCTATCAAGAACACTTCAATTAGATGCATATTACGTAGCTGGAAGACAAGTTCCAACAGTATTCAACGGAATGGCGACTGCAGCAGACTGGATGTCTGGTGCTTCATTCGTTGCAATGGCTGGTGGTATTTATTTTAAAGGTTATGGCTATATGGCGCTACTAGTTGGATGGACTGGCGGATATGTACTTGTAGCTTCTTTGTTAGCACCTTACTTAAGAAAATTTGGATGTTATACAGTTCCAGATTTTATAGGTACAAGATACGGTGGTAACGCAGCAAGACTATCTGCTGTTTTAGTTTTAACAGTAGCTTCTTTCACATATGTGACTGCACAAATTAATGCAACAGGAACTATTGCTTCAGTAGCATTAGATATTCCTTTTGAGGTTGCTGTGTATGTTGGATTAGCAGGTATATTAATTTGTTCTATGCTTGGTGGAATGAGAGCTGTTACTTGGACTCAGGTTGCACAATACATTGTGTTAATTATAGCATACTTGCTTCCTGTTTTCTGGATCAGTAATAAAATGGGTGCTGGAATCTTCCCACATTTAATGTTGGCAGATGAAGTAGCTAGAATTGCTGAACTGGAAAGTCAATTTGGTCTAGGGACAATTAAAAATACTGCTGCTGATTTAGCTACAGTACCAAAAGGCTTAGCAGGAATAACTAAAGCACACTCATCGGTTAACGGGACAAACTGGGGATTTATTTCTTTAGCAGTTTGTATGATGGCAGGGACAGCTTCTTTGCCTCACGTTATGATGAGATACTTTACTACTCCAAGTGTAAAAACAGCTAGAAGATCTGTAGCATGGTCGCTATTTTTCATATTCTTGCTGTATTCAACTGCACCGATGTTAGCTACATTGTCAAAACTATCACTTATTGACCCAACACTTTCTACTGGAATTATTGGTAGATCAATAGCTGATGTACAGGCATTAGACTGGTACCAAAACTGGAACCAAGCTAAATTAATGTTTGTAAGCGACTTTAACGGAAATGGAACTCTTGAATTAAACGAGTTTTTCATGGGTGGTAAAGCCGTTGTGTTAGCTACACCAGAAATTGCTGGATTACCTTATGTAATCTCAGGTCTGGTTGCTGCTGGAGGTATGGCTGCTGCCATGTCTACTGCTGATGGTTTAGTTTTAGCAATTGCAAATGCTTTGTCTCATGATTTATATTACAAAATCATTGATCCTAAAGCAGAAACTGCAAAAAGATTAATTGTTGCAAGGGTATTACTTGTAATAATTGGTTTTGCTGGAGCAACTATTGCTGCAATGAAGATTCAAGGTATCTTAGGTTCAGTAATCTGGGCTTTTGACTTTGCAATGTCAGGATTGTTCTTCCCACTTGTGTTAGGTGTATGGTGGAAGAGAGCAAACTCACAAGGTGCTGTTGCAGGAATGCTTCTAGGATTGTTATCTGGTACTGCGTATCTAATTTGGGTACGTAATGGTGGAGCTGGATTCTGGGGTGTAACTCAACTTACCTTCGGTATTGTTGGATCAGCGGTTAGTTTAGTTTCTATGGTAGTTGTCACTTTAATGACACCTGCACCAGATGCAAAAACTATGGCAATGGTTGATGAAGTTCGTATTCCTAGCGGTAAAACAGTTCTAGGAAGACAACACTAATTAAATTTTATATTATTAAGGGGCGATATTTTTCGCCCCTTTCTTACTTGTTTAAAAACAAAAATTCCTTTTTATGCCAAATATTCATCCTTTTATTCTTATAATTGATTACATTTTGGGCATTGTTATGTGGACCCTTATAGGAAGAGTGGCAATGAATATTTTTCAAAGAGAAAACTCTGAATTTTTTTTCATGAAAGCGTTTGTAAAATTAACAAATCCATTAATACGTTTATTTAAACCAATCACTCCTTCATTCATCATAGGTCCTCTTGTTCCACTTTATGTGGCTTGGTTTTTCTACATGTTCAGATTTTACCTTATGCCGTATCTGTTAGGATATTCTGTCATGGGAATGTTATCTTTTCCTCTAGAAAGTGAAATTGCAGCAGAAATTTATCGAATTTTTAGTAAAAATTAATTCAAATTAAAAAATAAAATTGATATTACTAATCTAGTAATCAATGAAAAAAATACAAATTTCTCCATCTATTCTATCTGCTGACTTTAGCCAATTAGGAAATGAAATCAAAAGACTGGAAGAAGGTGGTGCTGATATGATCCATGTTGATGTAATGGACGGCCATTTTGTTCCAAACTTAACTATTGGCCCACCCGTTATTAAAGCATTAAGAAATTATTCTACTTTACCTTTTGATGTTCATCTAATGATATCACCTGTGCATAAATATATTAAAGATTATGCAGACGCAGGGGCTGATATAATTACAATACATCCTGAAGCAACTGATAACTTGGAAGAATCTATAAATTTAATTAAAAAATTAAATAAAAAAATTGGTTTATCACTTAATCCAGATACACCAATTGACATAATTAAAAAATTTTTATCTTCAATAGATCTTGTATTAATTATGAGCGTTTATCCTGGGTTTGGAGGACAGAAATTTATTCCTAAGGTGATAGATAAAATTAAAGAATTAAAAAATATTAAAGAAAAACAAAATATAAAATTTGATATTGAGGTCGATGGAGGGATAGATTTTGATAATTCAAAATTAGTAGTTGAAGCTGGAGCTAATATCTTGGTATCTGGTACTACAATTTTTAAAAATAATAACGGTGATATAAAAAAAAATATTGAAACCCTTAAATCAATTTAAAATTAAAAATGTTTTTTAAAAATTCGTTAAATTATTTCGGTCAATTTTTTTTTTTCATCTCAAACTATATTAAAAATATTTATTTAAATTCAAATATTTATAATAAAAAAATTTCTAGAATTCCTAATAAAAATATAGAATACAAACCAAGCCCAAGTTTACTAGATTGTCTAATAAAATATGAAAAGAAAAAAATAAAAATTGAAGATTTATATTTAAATTCTGTTTGGTCAAATAAAGATTTAACAGAAAAAGATTATAAAAATTTACACAGTTTTTTTTGGTTGTTCAGCTTAGATTTAAAATCATCTAAAAATGATAAAGCCAAGTCAGTCCAGCTGGCTGCTCTTTGCATCCATTTCCCATCTGTTGCCGTAAGGGTAATGCACTTCCTTTATGACCGACCTAAACACTCCCATAGAAGTGCAGACAAATATAAACCTCTTATATATAGCCGTACATGCTCACTGAAAGTAAGGCTCGAAAATGATGATATCGATAGTAATGAATTCGAAATTTACAAAAAAACATGGCGAGATACCAGTGGAAGTGGCAGGTTTGATGAATACATTCAAGGCTTAGGTGCTCCTCTCATATCCAAAAGTGAGGCAATCCAGAAGCTGAAATATTTAAGACACTCAGATAAAGACTGTGTTGAAAGAGCTTTCCGAATTTTTAATATTGATATTTCCATTCTAAACGGCTAAAACTAAATCCTTTTATATATCTAAGCACACTCATGAAGCCATAGCATTCTTGTTATGGCTTTTTTGTTTATTGGTCATAAACGATTTCCGCCTTTTATCCATATCTTCAAATTAACATTTTTATCAAACTACTAGCCAATAGTAGCTACCGAACCCCCTATCTTCCGTTCCCTATGATATGCACCTACAACAGATAATCTATAGCCTCAAATTGACATTTGAAGAAACAGAGCCATAACAGGAGATAACTATGAGTAATTATGTAAAAGTGAAAACATTAGGTGTCAGTAAAGCTAATATGTCTTTTTTGCCATTATTAGTTTTGTCTATGATGGCGGGTGCTTTTATTTCATTTGGTGCGATGTATTACACCGTGGCGATGACTAACCCAACAGAAGCCTACGGCGCTGCAAAGTTATTAGGAGGCTTGGCTTTTTCCTTGGGATTTATTCTTGTAGTGATTGCTGGTGGCGAGTTATTTACGGGTAATAACTTGATTGTGATGGCATTAGCAAAACGTCAAATTACACTTACTCGCTTATTAAAAAACTGGAGTTTGGTTTACATTGGCAATGGAATTGGCGCTTTCATTACCGTCTATTTAGTTTTTGCATCAGGCTTTCTTGATGGTGCTCATCATGCTGTCGGTGCAACTGCTTTAAAAATAGGTTTGGCTAAAGTGGATTTAACGACATCAGAAGCATTTGTGCGAGGGATATTCTGTAATGCATTGGTGTGTTTAGCTAGCTGGATGGTTTACGCCTCTCGCACCGTTATGGATAAAGTATTTGCAGTTATTTTTCCAATTTCTGCTTTTGTAGCGATGGGATTTGAACATTGTATTGCTAATATGTTTATGATTCCATTGGCAATGGTGGCATCACTGAGCCCTGAAATAGTAGCTGCTAGTGGTGTGAGTACGGAGGCAATGCAAAACTTAAACCTTTCTGGTTTCTTAGCTAACTTGATTCCCGTCACCTTAGGCAATATCTTTGGCGGAACTATTATGGTTGGGATGTCATTGTATGTTGTTTATTTATACGGCCGGGATGATTAACTCCTCGTCTTCAGGACTATGCCATTCATCTGACTCCAAAAGTGTATTAATAGGTTTGCCAACATAATAGCCTTGAGCATAGTCGACGCCATATTGGCGAAGTAACATTAATATTTCCCTATTTTCAACAAACTCAGCAATTGTTTTTTTACCTAAGCCTTTGGCTACATCCACAAGCGCTTTGACGAATAATTGGTCATCTGCATTTTTATCAAGATCTTTTATAAAGATGCCATCGATTTTAATAATATCTAGCGGCAGCTCACGCATATAGTTGAATGATGAAAATCCTACGCCAAAATCATCTAGTGCAAATCGACAGCCTAAAGCACGAATAGCAATCATCATTGCTTTTGCTTGTTGTAAGTTGGAGACAGCTGCGGTTTCGGTGACTTCAAAAATTAAGTTTTCTGGTTGAAGATCGTACTTTTTAATGAGCTGTTTTAGTAAAGGTACTAGTAGTGGATCATCCACAACCGATCCTGATAAATTAATGGCAAACTTGGCGTTAATACCTTGCTCTTTAAGCGTTGATAACTTTTTCATAGCTCGGTGAAGTACATAGTGGTCAATTTCATGAATAAGACCGACTTGTTCTGCTATTTCTATGAATTTACCAGGCATACGAATTTCACCCGTGTTCGCATCACGCATGCGAATAAGCACTTCATAGTGTGTAATTGTGTTTGATCTTAACTCTAGTATTGGTTGGTAATTTAAAATAAAGCTATTGTTTTCTAGCGCGTTCTCAATTTGGTGTTTCCAGAATACGCGTGTTTCCAATTCGTCTTTTGTTTTATCATCGGCAGAGAATGTATGGAATGTGCCTTTGCCATCTGCTTTAGCTTTGTACATGGCAAGATCGGCAAAGCCAAGTAATTCATGAATGTTTGCATCCGCTAATGGGTAGTGAACAATCCCAATGCTAGCAGATGCTTTATGTTTTACATTGCCATAGGTTAAATCTATTTGGGCAAGTTCATGGATGATTTTCTTGGCAAGAATTCGTGCACCATTGTCGTCACTTTCTGGCATTAGAATAGCAAATTCATCGCCACCAAGACGAGAGACCAAATCGGTAAATCGTGTCACTTTTTCCAGTGTTTCAGCAACGGACTTCAATAATTCATCGCCCGCTTTATGACCGCTGGTGTCATTAATATCTTTAAATTGATCCAAATCGAGAAATAAAAGTGTGTTTTGGTGTTGATAACGGATGGCGGTTTGTAGGGATTTCTCAAATTCTGTAGTAAATTTCCTGCGGTTACACAAGTTAGTCAGAGGATCATGTTCAGCCATCCAAACAATTCGTTTTTCAGCGGCTTTCTTTTCAGTCATATCAAGCCCAACGGAAAGAATGATAGCTTCATTGCTATCACCCTCTATACGTGAATGTAGCCACGATATTTCTTTGATATGCCCTTCTGCATCGATAAGTTCTGCATCTTGTTGGGCGATATGGAGTTTATTGGTCATCAGTTCATTAAATAGAGACTGTGCTTCTGTCCAGTTTCCAGCCGGAAACATATGTGCAACGCCTGAATGGAGTATATCGATTTCCTTTATACCTGTTACTTTTTCTGCATAATCATTGAAGAGTGTAATTTCGAGATCTTTATTGACGGTGACGATGATAAGTTGAGCTGTATCAACGAGGTTTTTTATAAAATCACGTTCATGCTGTAATTCATTATTTTTGGCATGGATAATATCAGTACGTTGACGCACATTACTGTCTAGTTTTTCTAATACGCTTGATAGTTGTAGCGTTGCAAATTGTAATTGATCGATTTCTTGGTGAGAGGAAAGATCTTCTACTAATTTGAATATTTCCTTCGCATCGGCGTATTTTTTAGAAGATAACAGCGGTAATGCATGTGTTATTTGTTCCAGGTTATCCATTGGCCTAGATAAAACAGTATGTGTTCGAATCGCAAATAGGATTGCGAGAAAAATTAATGCTGCAGCAGCAATACCATGGGAAATAAGAATATCTGTTGTGATTGTATTTGTTTGATAGTAGGCGAGTCCACCAGACAGTGTAATAGCAACAAGCCCTGTAATTACAATGCTAGTGAATGTATTGACGGCAGATTGCCATTGTAAGCTGTCACGGGAAATTACTGTCATGATTTAATTCCTACCAATTAATTAATTACTTCTCAGAGGTAGTCCTTTACTAACTGATAAGTCGATTATTACATAAATGTGACATTTAGTTATGTTCATTTTGAGATAGCTTAATAAGTATCCAGTCTAGATAACGGTGAGGTAACAGCCGTTTAAGTGTGGCAAATAAATAGGTTGGAAATGTCACGTAATAGCGAATTTTTGGACGTTTACTTTCCACGGCATGAATAAGCCTTTTGGTAACCGCTTCAGGTGGAAGGGTAAAAGGTGCTGCTGGACCTTGTTTAGTTAATCGTTGCTCCATTGCATTATAGGTATCTCGATGAACGCTGATATTTTTATCAATATTTTGTTGATACTTAATAAAAGCATTAGCTCGAAATTGACTAAGAATAGGACCGGGCTCAATTAAACTGATATGAATACCGGTGCCGTGGAGTTCTTGTCGGAGTGTATCAGCCAAACCTTCTAAGGCATATTTACTGGCATTATAAGCACCGCGATAGGCCATTGATATGATGCCTAACACAGAACTGTTATAAATAATCCTGCCATGACCTTGTCGCCGCATTTGAGCAATAATAAGGTTGCTGAGTTCTTGGGTGCCAAACACATTAGTTTCAAATTGTTGACGTAATGTGTCGCGCGATAGGTCTTCAACTGCGCCGGGTTGACCATAAGCGGCATTATTAAATAAGGCATCAACCTTATTGTCAAAGTAGTTGAGAGTGAAGTTAACAGCGTCATTAATGGATTCACTGTCTGTTAAATCAAGCAATGTGGTGGTAATGCCTAGCTTTTCTAATGCTAGAGCATCTTGTTTGTTTCTAACCGTTGCAATTACCCTATAACCACGCTGGTGTAGTTGTATTGCGGCTGAAAGACCAATGCCGCTGGAACAGCCTGTAATGAGAATATTAGGTGATGTCATACGCTTGTCTTATTTAAATTAAGATTAAAGAATTGTATGCCGATATTGTTTAGTAGACCATTATGCTATATGTTTATAGTTAGCTTATGAGGTCTACAGCTTAATATTAGGACGTTGTTACATTAAGGGCATTATGATAAATCAAATTTCATCACAAGAATACGAGCAGTTTAGGCAGTTTCTTGAACAGGCTTGTGGAATAATTCTTGGAGAAGGTAAGCAGTACCTAATTACTAGCCGTCTATCGAGATTATTAGCTGATGAAGGGTTAGTGTCGTTAGCGGAGTTATTGGCGGCGATAAAAAGAAATTCCCCTCGTCATTTACGTGACTTAGTTGTTGATGCAATGACTACAAATGAAACATCATGGTTTCGTGATAGAACGCCTTTCGAATGTCTTGAAAAATCAGTGTTTCCTGAAATGGATCAAGAGGGAAAGCGTCAATGTCGTATTTGGTCTTCGGCATGTTCTTCAGGCCAAGAACCTTATACGATTAGTATTACCTTAAGTGAATATTTACAGTCACAAAGTCGTAGTCCCTTAGCAAATACACAAATCACAGCAACAGATATTTCAGCGAGCATGTTAGCTGAAGCAAAACAGGCAGAATATGATGAATCGATTTTAGGTCGTGGTTTGTCAATGGAGCGAAAGCAGCAGTTTTTTAAGGCAAAGGATGCGCGCTGGCAGGTTGCAGATGACATTAAACGACGTGTTAGTTTTCGAGAGCAGAATCTGCTAGAAAGTTATACGGCATTAAGTAAGTTCGATATTATTTTTTGTCGAAATGTATTAATTTATTTTTCAGCCGAAAGAAAATCAGACATTCTTAATCGAATGGCGCAATCATTAAATCCAAGAGGCTATTTGTTTCTCGGCGCATCAGAAACCATAACGGGATATACCGATGCCTTTGAAATGGTTCGTAGTCCGCAAGGTGTATTTTACCGACTAAAAGCTTAGCTTTTCGGTAACTCATTTGTTGTCGTGATGGGGTCGACCTGAATATCCTCAATGACAGGTGGTTCACATAATCCTAACCAACTACCAATTCGGCGGAAAAGTGACTTAATGAGTCGCCATAGTCGAGGTAGTAGCCAGATCATGGCGAGGATAAAAGCTACCAATCCGAGAACAAACCAGATGGGATGATTTAATGCCGCCCATAATCCACCAATTACTAATAGATCTTCACTAATTGATGCGGTCCAGTTGGTCACTGGTTCTGGAGAGGTGTTGATCAACAAGCGAGTTCCAGCTTTGGTTGTATGTGTGCCTGCTGCTAGTGTTCCGCCTAATAATGCGGTTGTGAGTTCCATTGCGGGGCCAACATCACCGACGGCACTCGCTGCTAACATGGCGCCAGCAGGGATACGGATAAAGGTGTGGACTGAATCCCAAGCAGAATCTACCCCCGGAATTTTATCGGCAAAAAATTCAACGCAGTACATAAAGCCGGCAGCTGTCATAACCATTGGGTTGGTTAATACTTCTAGTTCAGCGGGCAATGTCATATTACCTGTTGATCCCATATAGCCAAGCATAAACAAGGTGGCATAAAGGTTAATGCCGCTAGCCCACGCGGCTCCCATACTGAGGGCAATTAAACTGACTGCATCCATTGATAATGTCTCCTTTTAATCACAATCTTTAGACAAATTATGCCCCGTAACTTGGGTATATACCCAAAATCCTTCAATATATAGATTTTTAGCACGCATCCTGACGAGGCTATCCACGTTATATTATTGAGCAATAGTATACTATTACATCAATAATATGCCTTGCTATCTTCGCCATTATGCACACTATAAAAACAGCATCTTGAAGGATTTCGGGTATAGTGGCAATTTTACGTGCTGGCCAGAATTATGATGGTAACTCGAAATGAATGTTTATCCTACCTTGAGACTCTGTTAGAACCAAGTAGGTTCCAAGATTATTGTCCAAATGGATTGCAAGTGGCTGGACGAGATAACATTCAACAGATTGTTACGGGTGTGACGGCTAGCCAAGCACTGATCGATGCCGCATTAGATTTCGGTGCTGATACTATTTTGGTTCACCATGGCTATTTTTGGCGAGGTGAAGATCCGAGAGTTATCGGCATCAAACAGCGACGTTTAAAACAATTGTTAGTTAATGATGTTAATTTAATTGCCTATCACTTACCCTTAGATGCACACCCTGATTTGGGGAATAATGCACAATTGGCACGCCTATTAGATATTGAGGTCGATGGTCGAATGGCTTCAACGGGTGAACCTGCTATTGGATTATGTGGTAGCTTCTCCGAATCATGCACCGTTCCTGAGTTTGCTGATCTAATTCGTCAAAAATTAGAACGAGAACCTTTAGTGATTCATGCTCACGATAGACCGATGACCACAATTGGTTGGTGTAGTGGTGCAGCACAAGACTATATTGAACAAGCAGCAGAGTTGGGTTTGGATGCCTTCATGAGTGGTGAAATATCTGAGAAGACAGTTCATCTTGCTCGAGAGTTAGGAATTAACTATTTTGCAGCAGGACACCATGCAACAGAGCGTTATGGTGTTATGGCTTTAGGCGAACATTTAGCCTCACAGTTTGGCGTGAAGCACCAGTTTATTGATATTGATAATCCTGTTTGAAATGGGAAACAGTAGGTAACGGAATAAGCATGAATGATGTAATAACAAAATTAAATTATTTCTTCCAAGTATCACTTTGGCAAGAATTTACCGACCGCACCCATATCATCTGGCGATGGTTGATTAATACATTGCGAGTAACATTTATCGTTGTAAGAGAGCTGGCTAAAGGTGAGCTTAATCTTCGAGCTATGAGCTTGGTGTTTACAACGTTGTTGTCGTTAGTACCGTTAATTGCCGTTGCCTTTTCTGTGTTGAAAGCATTTGGGGTGCACAATCAGATAGAGCCCTTTTTGCTCGGAGTGCTTGAACCCTTGGGTGAAAAAGGGGCTGAAATTACGGCCAGCATCATAAGTTTTGTGCAAAACGTGAAAGTGGGTGTACTTGGTTCTGTTGGTGTGGCTATGTTGTTTTATACGATCATTGCCTTGATCCAAAAAATAGAAAACGCATTTAATTTTGTCTGGCGTATTACACGAGCAAGAACCTTAGCAAGACGGTTTACGGATTATTTAAGCGTAGTTATGATTGGTCCAATGCTGGTTGTGACGGCAATGGGGGTTGCCGGGACGGTAATGAATCATAATGTTGTGCAAAGCATGCAGGCGATAGAGCCTTTCGGTACATTATTGCTTTTCCTAACCAAACTCGTGCCCTACTTAATGATTATTCTGGCATTCACTTTTCTTTATATGTTTATTCCGAATACGCGCGTTAAGCTAAAGCCCGCAATAATTGGCGCTATTGTTGCCGGTGTTTTGTGGGTGACTATCGGTAAGGTTTTTGCCTCATTTGTGGCTTCATCATCAAGCTATACAGCGATTTATTCCAGTTTTGCGATTTTATTCTTTTTTATGATTTGGCTCTATCTTGGTTGGTTGATCTTGCTGACGGGATCGCAGGTTGCATTTTATCTTCAGCATCCAAAATTGGTACGGTTAGGTGGTCGAACGTTTTCATTAAGTCCTCGATTACGGGAGCAGGAGGGCTTAGGGCTGATGACGTTAATTGCAGGGCAGTTTTATCGTCAACAATCAGCACTCAGTTTTGAACAGCTTGAAACAGAAACGGGACTTACCGCAGACATAGTACAAGGATTACTAGATACCTTGGAGAAAGGCGGTTTAATTGTTGAATTGGCAGGAAACAATGCCTGCTATGTGCCTGCAACAGATAGCTCTGAAATTACGGTAAAACAGGTATTGGACTGTTTGCGTTGTGCGGAAGAGTCCGAGATGGTGGCAATGAAGACTAAAGTTAGTGAAACGGTAGCTCATGTATTAGATAATTTGAATGAACAGCAAGAAATAAGCTTAGCCAACTTAACATTACGAGAGTTGGTGACAGGTCGTGAGCATGATTAAACAAGCACTTGACGAGAAAAAAATAATTGTTGCGATTACAGGAAGTATTGCAGCCTATAAATCTGCTGATCTCGTTCGACGATTACAAGATGTGGGTGCAGAAGTACGTGTTGTGATGACAAAAGCAGCATGTGAATTTATTACACCACTAACACTTCAAGCGCTGAGTGGTCATCCTGTTGCACTGGAATTATTGGATGCTGACCAAGAAGCCTCAATGGGACATATAACACTGGCTCGCTGGGCTGATTGGATTATTATTGCTCCAGCAAGTGCAGATTCAATTGCGAGATTGGCTCAAGGGAGAACAGATGATTTGTTATCTGCATTATGCTTAGCAAGTGAGTCCCCACTCTCGGTTGCACCGGCAATGAACAATAAGATGTGGGACAATCAAGCTACACAAGATAATATAAATAGATTAAAATCACGTGGCTATTCTATTATTGGTCCGGCAAGTGGATTGCAAGCGTGTGGTGAAATGGGCGAAGGCCGTTTGGTTGAACCTGCAGAGATTGTGTCAGAGCTAGCTCAGTTAATGGTTCCAGCTAGATTAAAAGGTAAACAGGTTCTTGTTACGGCAGGGCCAACACATGAACCGATAGATCCTGTGCGATATATAGGAAATAGAAGTTCTGGGAAGATGGGCTTTTCCGTTGCAAAGGCCGCGATGGAAGCAGGTGCTGACGTAACATTAATTGCTGGCCCTGTTCATTTGTCCACGCCGACAGGTGTAAAACGGGTAAATGTGAAAACCGCTAAGCAAATGTATGATGCTGTGGTCTCTCATAGTGAACAGTCTGATATTTTTATTGCCTGTGCGGCGGTGGCAGACTTCCAGCCTGAGAGTAGTGAAGAACATAAAATAAAGAAAACAAAGTCGACCACATTAGAGTTAACGTTAATACCGACAATTGACATTGTATCGGCAGTGGCGAGTCAGAAAAACAAACCTTTTGTGGTTGGGTTTGCAGCTGAAACAGACAATGTAGCTGACTATGCACAAGCGAAATTACAACAAAAAAAATTAGATATGATTGCCGCCAATCGAGTGGGTGAAGAAATAGGGTTTGCGGTGGATGATAATGCTTTACATGTTTTCTGGGGGACAGGTTCAAAAGTGCTTCCTTTAGCACCTAAACCGCAGTTAGCCAGAGATTTAATGACACTTATTATTGAGCAATATAATGCAAAAAATTCAACTTAAGATTCTTGATTCACGATTAGGTGACACGATTGAATTACCAGATTATGCAACCTCCGGTTCAGCAGGATTAGATTTACGTGCTTGTTTAGATGAAAATATTATTTTGTCTCCAGGCGAAACAGTATTAATTCCTACCGGCTTAGCTATTCATATTGATGATCCTTCTCTGGCATCCGTGTTATTACCTCGTTCAGGTCTAGGTCATAAGCATGGTATTGTCTTGGGTAATTTGGTGGGCTTAATTGATAGCGATTATCAAGGACAAGTTTTTGTTTCATGCTGGAATCGAGGTCAAACAGAGTTTGAAATTGTTGTGGGTGAACGTATTGCTCAGATGGTCTTTATCCCAGTAGTACAAGTTGGTTTTGAACACGTTGAAGAGTTCAGTAGTTCTGAGCGGGGTAGCGGTGGCTTTGGTCATACCGGTCGTCATTGAATCATTGATTTTAGTGCTTCAAGGAGGCTCTAATGGATGGACTTATTAAACTAGCATTATTCTTGGGGAGCCGTACGGTATCTCTGGTACTGTTGTTACTTACTTGTCTTGCTGTCATCGGCACATTCTTATGGATGCAGCAGGAGTCGAGCCAGCAATATGCTGATGAAAATAGTAAACATCAAGCCGTGTTAGCGAAGATGTTATCGAACATCACCGTATCTCATGTTGATGCTATCAGAATGAAAATGACCTCAGCAGTATTATCACCTCAAGTTATTGAGGCTTTGAGCGAGCGTGATAATGAGCAGGTTGATCGCCAGCAGAATTATTTACGATCCTTTTTCCCAAAAGCCATTTCTGTTTGTTTACTTGATCCTGAGGTGGATAATGTCAGCTCAGCAGGGTGTATGCCGATCAGCTTTGCGACGTTAAATAGTGTGAGGCAGGCAAAAAAAGAAGGTAGTGCATCGATAGGCTTAAATAAGCCAGGCACGGAAGACGCACATTTATTATTAGCTCAAAGCGTTGTTAATGAATCAGGACAGCTGGTGGGCGTCTTAGCTATTACACTGTCCCCCGACATGATGCCTGAAATGTTATATGCCGATGCAAGCTTTAAAGGCTATATTGAGCTGCAGCAAGGGAATAAAAATACTACCGTTGTTGCTAAGTTTGGTGATGTGAATCAGAAGCAAGGCGTAGCCACTTCCTCCCTAAAGATACCTAATACCTATTGGCGCTTGGCCTACTGGCCAGAAAATAGAGTGCTAACCGCAGAGTTTCCGAGCATGATAATACTCTGTTTGGTACTAATTATTGCGTTGCCATGGCTATTTAGTAAGTGGTTTAGAATTTTCTTACTTAAACGCGATGTTTCAATATTAAGACGGTTACTGCAAGACTTTAGAACAAGTGAATTAAAACCAGAATACCCTGTTTCATTTAAGCTCCTTGAAAGTGTGGTTGCCGATATTTTAAAGTTAGGACAAGAAAGTTATAAAGCAGCATTAAAGCAGGGAGCAACAGCAGAAAGTATTAGCAAAAAGATAAGTCAAACCTCAGACAGTGCAGTCCATGTTGTAGATGAGGTGCTGGTGGAAGAAAGTGAAGCCGATGTTGTAGATGAAATACAGCTTGAAGGTGTTGGCGATCTTAATGTTAAATCAAATGATACTGTTGCTATTGATCCTGCAATTTTCAGAGCTTATGATATTCGCGGCATTGTCGGAAAAAACCTAAATGAGGCGATAGTTAAACTGATTGGTCATGCCATTGGTAGTGAGGCTGCTCAGCAAGGTGTTTCTCGACTAGTTATAGGCCGAGATGCTCGAATTTCAAGTGAAAGTCTAAGCAAAGCATTAAGCGAAGGGATTTTGGCAAGTGGTTGTGATGTCATTGATATTGGAGAGGTCACCACCCCTGTTATGTACTTTGCCTGTGAGCAATTTAATACACAATCAGGCGTCATGGTGACAGGAAGTCATAATCCACCAGAATATAATGGCTTAAAAATTGTGTTGGCGGGCCAGTCTATTGCACAAGAAGCCTTGCAGAAAATTTATCAGCGTATTGATAAAAAGGACTTTCAATCAGGCTCTGGTTCACTGTCAAATGCAGATGTTATCGGTGAGTATATTGAGCGGATAGTGGGTGATGTTCATGTAACTCGACAGCTTAAGCTTGTTATTGATTGTGGTAATGGCATTGCCGGTGCTCTTGCTCCACGGTTATTTAAAGCACTTGGCTGTGAGGTTGTTGAGCTATTTTGCGAGGTTGATGGACAATTTCCTAATCATCACCCTAACCCCAGTCAGCCTGAAAACTTACAAGATCTAGCTCAAGCAGTTAAGAAGCATGGTGCGGAACTAGGCTTAGCCTTTGATGGTGATGGTGATCGATTAGGCGTTGTCGATGCGAAAGGTAACCCTATTTGGCCCGATCGTTTATTGATGTTATTTGCACAAGATGTCTTATCTCGTCTTCCTCAATCCATTGTTATTTATGATGTTAAGAGCAGTAGCTTATTAGAACAAGAAATTGAAAATGCTGGCGGCAGAGCCGTGATGTGTGAATCAGGACATTCATTAATAAAAAATAAAATGCAGGAACTCGGTGCTGAATTGGCAGGAGAATTAAGTGGTCATATTTTCATCAAAGACCGTTGGTATGGCTTCGATGATGCAACCTATGCAGCAAGTCGGTTATTAGAAATAATTTCTGGTGACTTACTAAAGCGTGATGCCACGGGAATATTTAATAGCTTACCTTCACGTATAAATACGCCTGAAATCCTTGTTGATATGAAAGAAGGTGAAAGTACACTATTTATGAAGAGACTTGTCGAAGAAGCTAATTTTGATGGAGCAGAATTGGTTACAATAGACGGTATTCGAGCAGAATATCCAAATGGCTGGGGATTGGTTAGATCATCAAATACGACACCTGGACTGACGTTACGGTTTGAAGCAGACTCGGATGAAGTGCTCCATGATATTCAGCAACGATTTAAAGAACAAATTTTGCAGATTAAGCCTAGCCTAACATTACAGTTTTAAAAAAGAGATAAAATGAGTGTAACGAATCAACGTGCAGTAGATGTCACGCAAGTATTGACGGAAGCATTACCTTATATCCAGCGTTTTAAAGGTAAAACACTGGTCATTAAATATGGTGGTAATGCCATGGTTGATGAAGCATTAAAAAATAGCTTTGCCCGAGATGTAGTTTTATTAAAGGCGGTCGGTATCAACCCTATCGTTGTGCACGGTGGCGGCCCACAAATAGGCGATTTACTAAAGCGAGTGGGTAAAGAAAGTAAGTTTGTTGATGGCATGCGAGTCACGGATAGTGAAACCATGGATGTGGTTGAAATGGTATTGGGTGGGCAAGTTAATAAAAGCATCGTTAACTTAATCAATACCCATGGTGGCCGAGCAGTAGGTTTAACGGGGAAAGATGGCAGCCTTATTTGTGCTGAAAAGTTACATACTTCAGCTAATAGTGACGATCCTGCAGTGAATGTATCTGAATTGATTGATTTGGGCCACGTGGGCAAAGTGAAAAGTATCGATACCAGTGTTATTGATATGTTGATTCAGAGTGACTTTATTCCTGTTATAGCGCCTATTGGTGTCGGGCCTGAAGGCCAATCATACAATATCAATGCCGATCTTGTTGCTGGTAAAATGGCTGAAGTGCTACAAGCCGAAAAATTGATTCTAATGACCAATACAGCAGGCTTATTAGATGCCGATGAAAAACTGCTCACCGGTTTAAATGCCAAGCAAGTCAACGAACTTATTGACTCTGGTGTTATTTATGGTGGTATGTTGCCTAAAATTGGCTGTGCATTAGAAGCGGTACAAGCAGGCGTGACGACCTCTCATATAATCGATGGTCGAGTACAACACGCACTATTATTAGAAATGTTTACAGATGAAGGTGTCGGCACCTTGATTCGAGGAGGTTGGCAATGAGCGAACAACAAAAACCAAGCAGGGCAGAAGTGAAAAAATCACGCAGGCAGGCGATCCTTGAAGCCTTAGCTTATGAATTAGAACAAAACCCCGGCCAGCGAATTACCACTGCACAGCTTGCTAAAGGTCTTGGTGTTTCAGAAGCCGCTTTGTACCGTCACTTTCCTAGTAAAGCAAGAATGTTTGAAGGCTTAATTGAATTTGCAGAAGAAACAATCTTTGGCTTGATTAACCATATTATAGAAAACGAACCTAATGCCATTGCACGCTGTGAAAAAATGATTACCTTGTTATTAGGTTTTAGTGCTAAAAACCCTGGGATCAGTAGCATCTTGGTAGGAACCGCATTAACAGGTGAAACAGAACGCCTGCGTCAACGTGTGAATCAATTTTTTGAACGTTTAGAAACACAGTTTCGTCAGATATTACGAGAACGAGAGTTGACACTAACCGAAGCTGGAGGTCGCCCAGTCAACGAAACTGCAAACCTATTGGTTACTATAATAGAAGGTCATCTACAACAATTTGTTCGTACCGGCTACCGTCAATCCCCTCTCGTTGGATGGGAACAGCAATGGCAATTAGTTTCTGTATTGCTTCGAGCCTACGCATAAACCAAGTAGGCATACGTTTGTGCATGTATGGATATAAGAAGTGAATAATAATTTCAGGTATAATGCCCGAGATTAGCTTGTTAGTTTAGCTGGAGCGAATACGTGCTTCCGAAGCTACGCAATCTATTCAAGTATAATTTATGCGCCTGTAGCTCAGTTGGATAGAGTACCAGTTTCCGAAACTGGGGGTCACAGGTTCGATTCCTGTCAGGCGCACC
>ENA-ORXI01001186-ORXI01001186.1-sediment-metagenome-genome-assembly--contig:-NODE-1186-length-20695-cov-14.571103_pt1 | contig 20695 bp, 17 predicted proteins | sample MGYA00237861_ERZ511468 | MGnify/ENA primary metagenome ERZ511468 (study PRJEB26299, sample SAMN06266213) | sediment metagenome | isolation source: Hudson Canyon methane seep mesocosm | place...
CAAATAGTATTGATTTTACTAAGTTATCGTTCGGATTAGATATTAAAACTTCACTTAATTCAGATTTGTTGGAATTAGGACGCTACGAACGAAGCGGTGAAGTGGCTGGTTCATCAGATATAAGAATATCCGATTTTGCTTTGGGGAAGATTGATTCAAATGGAAATATCATACCATTTGAAATCAAAGATCCATTCATCGAGTTAGCGTTTGAAGATAATGCTGGGAAGCAAGACCTAGTGGGTGTTCGTTTAGGTTTTGGAGGAGCCAAAGGAGCGCTTTCTGGAAATATTGAGTCTTTAACTGGAAGTGTTAACGTTGCAATTCGTGATACAGCCTCTGGGTTAGCAGCAGCTGATACTTTACTGGGAGATTTGTCTGCCGCACTGTTAGCAAGTAGCCCAATTGAAACTGAAGCTGTTCTCGTAAATGGAAGTGGTAACCTTGATCCAATTAGAGCGACAAAAGTGGGAATCCCTAACGGAAATAAATTCAATATTTATGCTTCTTCACTAGGTGACCGTCTAGCTTTAAATATTGCGAGTGTAATACCGGGTTTAGATTGTATTGACGGCAGTTTTTTTGGAGGTTGTAAGCACGGCCAGATAACATCAAATGACTGTAATGCATTGGGTATTGCAACGTGCTTTGACTTAGCCAATTATAATACTTTGGATGTTGGTGAGAAACAGTCGGACGGAAGTTTTGATTTTGCAAATGGGCTTTTTCTTAGTTTTCAAACAAAACCTGTAACCTGGCAAGACGGGTCAACTTCAACAGGCACTGTAAGTGGCGCATTTTTGAATGTACCTAATGGCGGCTTAGAGGTTACTCTTGAGCAGGCTTTTACGCAAAGCTTTTTTTACTAAAGTAAGTTAAGAAAGGTTTATTTCTTCTTTTATTTTTTTAACAAGAGATTCTCCTTGTTTTTTAGTTAAACAAGACATAGTTAATCGAAAATTAAAATTTGATTTTGTAATATCTTTACAAGCTTTAGCTGTAATAGGCTTAAAGTTAGATGTAAAATTGTTCAAAACTCGTGAGTATTTTTCATTTTTATTTTCTTCATGATCTGTAATATTTAATTTGCTATCTGCACTTCCATATCCACATATCCCATGCCCACTATGATATAAAAATATTATGTCGCCTTCTTTTAAGTGTTCAATATTTTCTTTCCAGCCTTTATAAAATGCGGCGGCTTCACCATTTTTAAGCATGAGAAAATGATCTGAAGGAGAATTGTTGTAATTAGTATTTAAAAGAAAATATCTAACATTCTTACTATTGTCTGTTGTAATAATTTTATTTTTTGAAGATTTCATTTGGTCTAACTGCTTAATTATTTCTTCAATACCACCAGAAATAAATACAGAAATTAGATCGGAACGAGTTTTATCAAGCTCTGAAGCTAACTCATCAACTTGGTTAATTATTGATGATTGTATACGTACTGATAATAATTGACTCTCTTTACTTGCCGTAGAAGTTATTAATTCATTGATTTTATTTGATAGCGACATTTTAACACCTATATGTTGATTTCATTATGTCATACTTATTGTATACAAAAAATAAGTATTGTCAATTTTTAATCTGTTTTTTGTTGCCATCTAAATGCCATAAACACAACAAAAATCATCCATACAGTCAATTAAAGTAGGCACTACAAGAGATAAAAGGTTTTTTTGCGAGGATTCGTAAAAAATAGTGACTTCCTTATTTTTATGAACTTACGAAGATCATTAGTCAATACATAGAGGCAATGAGTTCTAAATATAACTTGACATGATTTTTTATTGTATTACAATATGTATGTCGTATATATATAAATATGTAATTCAAAAATAGAAAAATCTGGTAAAAATATGAAATTATTAAGAATATTGCATGTGTCTGACCTACATTTTCACAAACGATTTTTTGATTGGGTTACATCTGAAATCGATAATTTTGATGTCCTTTGTCTATCAGGAGACTTAATAGACCACCCTAAAAAAGAGGGTCAAATAGAGTGGGTCTCTGAATGGCTTACCCAGTGTAAAAAACCAACTTTTATTTGTTCGGGTAATCATGATATTGAACAAGAGAGTATGACGAATGATGAACTGTTTGATTTAGATAGCTCTATAGACGATTGTGACCCAATAGAATGGGATTCAATACATAGTGAACAAGCTGAGATAGTCAGACAAAAACAACTCAATTTTTGGATGAACAATATTAATAACTCTTTAGTATATTCTGATAATACTATTCGTAAAATTAATGGTATTACCATAGGCTCTGCTCCTTGCAATAACCCATTATTAAGTAGCTTTCGTAAGTGTGATGTTTTATTACATCACATACCACCTGAAAATACCTCTACAAGCAATCAAAATGGTAAAGATTGGGGATGCTCTGATTTACAGTTAGCGTTGAAATATGGGCATATTGCACCTAAATATTTACTCTGTGGTCATGTGCATGAACCACGAGATACTAAAGATAAAATTAACGATACATTAATACTAAATTCGGGTATGGATTTTAATATTGATATACCTAACCATAATTATATTTCAATCTGAGGTATTAAAATGTTGAGAGAAATTAACAATATAAAACAAAATGATAACGAAAATCACAGGTTCTGGTTTCAAAGTTCATTTTTTGATTTAATTTTATGGTGCGATAAAAGTGAAAATATCACTCGATTTGAGCTTTGTTACAGCCTTCATAGGAATGAGAAGGTTTTTATATGGTCATATAAAACGGGTTATGACGTAAAGCTAGTGGATGATGGCGAAGGAATAAATCAGTGTGGAAAAAAAATGTCTGCAATTTATAGCTCATATAATATTGATTTTGATAAGTTAAATATACTTGAACAGTTTATACAAGAATCTGATCTTATAAAATCACATAAGATAACTCAGGTGATCATAAAAATAGCTGAATTTAAATTAAATGATAATTGCTCAACTATTATTAAGGATATTTAAAAATGAAAATTTTTGTTTATGGCACACTTTTAAAAGGGTTATCAAGAGACCGAAAACTATCAAGAAGTGAATTTATAGGTGCTGGAACTGTTAGTGGCGCACTTTACGATTTAGGTGCTTTTCCTGCTTTACTAGAAACAGAAGATAACCCTATTACTGGTGAACTTTACGAAGTTGATGAAAGAACCTTATGGATGTTAGATGATGTAGAGTCTTATGATAGCGATAATCCTGCTGATTCCCTTTATATACGAAAAGATATTGATGTATTGCTTACTAAAAATGATGAAATTATTAAGGCACAAACTTATATTTACAATAGACTATTAAAAATTAGTGCAATTAAAATTGTTAGTGGTAATTATTTTGAATATAAAAATAAAATAAATTAGATTTTTCTCTAGAATATTACATAAAATTAAAGAGGTTAATGCATGGTATTTTTTTAATAATAAGATATAAATTAACTGCCCCAATTATTGAGGCGATTAAACCTAATGCTTTAATAAATATACTTTAGGTTTGTAAAAATAAATATATGGTAATAAAATGACAATATCAGAAATTTTTATCAGTTTAAATGCTCCATTAAATAACCCAAGATGGTCTTGGGGAGCTGAAGGAAAAAAAGAGGTTATATTACGTGTATGGGATGAATCTTATATAATAATAAATGATAAAATATATATGTGGGTTTCTGATAGGGATGAACCAGAAATTAGAAATTTAGGAAATTCAGAAAGGTACAAGCATATTTCTTTAATTAGAAAAAAAGGTTTTAGCTGTAGAATGATTATGTGTACATCTAAAGATAAAAGTTGCACTGTAATAGACGAATTTAACTCTAAAGAAATTTTTGTTGGAGGAGAATTAATAACTTTTAAATCTGATTATTATATTGAGGTTATTGGAAAATATCCTATGAGTTTAGAATATAAGGATATAAAATCAGCTGATGATATTAGAGTATGTTAAAGTTAATACCTGCCCTGAAAAAATAAATAATCTTTTTTTATGATTGCTCTATATCCCTTACGTTAACGAAGAGTTTATGAATGAATTAGATAAACAAAATTTTATTTTAAATTAAATGTTTAAGGAAATTAGAAAATATAGGTTAAATTATATGTTAAAAGAACAAGAACTATTGAAGTTAGCAAAGTTAAGGCAAGCAACAAAATATAATGGGTATAATTCTATTGTAGACTATGAGAATGGATTTTATGAGTGTGATTATGTATCTCCATACAGTATATCAGCTCATAATGTAAATTCTGATGTATTTGTTATTTTACAAGATTGGTCTTCTGATGAAAATATGCATGGCATATGTAAAAAAACTAAAAAATTAGGTTACACACCAAGTGTCGGGACAAATATAAAGCTTATAAAGTTATTAGAAAAGAATTTATCACTAAAACTAGAAGATACTTATACTACTAATCTTTTTCCATTTATAAAAATGGGTGATATTAGCGCAAATATTCCAATAGGAGATATGAGAAAAGCAGCAGAGGAGTTTACTTTGCCAATGATAAAAATTATAAGACCAAAAATAGCTATTGCTTTAGGGGCTAAAACATTTAAAGCTCTTTATGACGTTTGTAAGGATAAAGAACAATTAACTGAAAACTCATTTAAGTATGGAAATACAATAATATTTTATCAACCCCATCCTGCAGCTAGAATTTCTAATGTAAAAAAAGAGGAAGGATGGAATAAAATGAAAAAATATCTTGATACTAGGTAGATGGTTAAAGCGTCATAGGCGGGGGGTATTTTGAAGATTATAGAGCTAAAAAAAGTTAATACAGGATGCTATTTGAAGCTTGCGTAACAAGGGCATTAGTTTTTAATCTCTGAGGGTTTAATTCCCCGCCGCTTGCGGCGTAAAGTCTTTTGACCTTGTTGTTTTATAAACAAATACCCCTCTTCACGAAGCGAATTTGAGCGTTAGCGAAAATCCTTGGGGTGGGGTAGTTTATTTAAAAAAATTGTTTAATATATTAAATGCTATGTTAGACCTTAATTTTACACTATAAAAATAGATTAAAGTGTCGAACACGGTATTATACTAAATATATAATAGAGAGAAAAATTATGGATAACGGTGAAAAAAAAATTTCTAGTCTTTTTGATGGACGTACTATATTTAATATTCCTGAATATCAGCGTGCTTATGCATGGGGAGAAAATCAATTATTTGATTTTGTATCAGATATACAGAATCAAAAAATAGATAGAAGTTATTTTTTAGGGACGGTTTTATTTCAAGAAAAAGGTTTGGAAAAAAATTATGAAATAATTGACATTGTTGACGGACAACAACGACTAACGACCATTATAATCTTTATGGCTGTGCTGATTGAAAGTCTCAGAATACAAGTCAGCAATGAAGAAGAGTTAGAAGGTATAGAGCTTTTATATGAAACCTATGTAAAGCATAAAAAACAGTTTAAATTAAGAGCACTTGATGAGGATAATGATTATTTTCACAGTTATATTATTGAAAATAATGATGGAAAAACTTATATTAGAACACCTGCTCAAAGGCGTTTATATAATGCAAAACAATTCTTTGTAAAATTTTTCTCTAATTTGGATAAAGAGGAGCTAAATTCAATTAGAAAGAAAATAGATGAAAATTCTAAAGTACTTGTATATTCTGTAGAGGATACTGCCGAGGCAACACTTATATTTGAAACAACTAATGATAGAGGGAAAAGCCTCACTAACTTAGAAAAAATTAAAAGTTTCATGATGTATAAGAGTTATGTTGCATTCGAAGAAGCACCAGAACAATTATTAAATACGATAAGAGCACGTTTTAGTGATATATATAAAGAATATGAGCGATATGAAAGTAAAGTCGATGAGAATTCTATTTTACAGTATCATTTTATTGCCCATCAAAAATGGGCTGGAAAAGAATACCAGCAGTATGTTTCTAAAGTAAAAGAAAAAGTAAATAATTTTATTTCTGAAGGTAAGGATGCTGAAGCATTAATATTTATAGATGAATATACAAAAGAATTAAAAGAAACCTTTATCACTGTTAATGAAATACTTAATTCAAAAATAAGTTACCTTCGAGATATATTTATATTATCTCGTACAGGAAATTTTTGGCCATTACTCATTAAAATATTTAAATTTGATGAATCAGAAAATAAAGAAAAATTTTCTCATATAGTTCACTTGTTAGAAATTTATAGTTTTAGAGTGTATGCGGTTAATCAAAATAGAGGTAATACAGGACAATCTAAACTTTATACCTATGCAAAAGATTTTTTAGGTGATTTTGATACGTTAGAAACTTTACTTATAAATATAATTTCTGAATATAGTAGTGATAATTTATTTAAATCAAATCTATCAGATCCATATATTTACGAATGGATGAGTACAAGGGATTTATCTTATTTATTTTGGAAATATGAAAATTATCTAAGAACCTCAAAACAACCTAAATCATCACCAATGTCAGAAAATGAATTTGTAACTAATAATTCAAAATATAAGTTATCTATTGAGCATATTGCAAGTCAAACGCCAAGAAATACTATTATTAAGGATAACAGTATTCTTCCACAAATAAGTGATGAATTTAAAGAGCAGTTTTTGCATAGTCTAGGAAATCTTACTATTGATCCACAAAGTGCTAATTCAAGTAAAGGTAATAAAGATTTTGATGATAAAAATGAACACTATTTTAAAAAGGCGGCTTTTAAAACTCAAAATGAATTACAATATTACCTTATAAATAATGAATGGTCATCTGGCTCTATAATTAAACGAAAAAACAAGTTGATTGAATTTTCTTTAGAGAATTGGGGTATTTAGAGTGTTGATACATCATATTTTACAGTTATTAAATAATTAAAATATAATAATTTACTATGAACAATCAAAATGAAACCCAAGAATTTATTTATTATTTTGCAAGAAAATATTTAAATAATGTTTTACCAAATACTATTTTAGAGGAATTAAATAGCCCGACAGATGCAACTCATTACCCACAGAAGGTACTTGAATGGGAGCAGAAAATTGCAGTATTGCATCAATGGGATAATGTACTTGAAAAGCAGAACGAATATATAGAGGAAATAAATGTTATAAAAGAAGGGCTGTTTACGAATAAAAAACTTTGGGTTGGTTATAGTGGCAAGGAAAAACGATTTTTATTTAATCCCTTTGGTTTAGTAATTCGTAATCAGCAATATTTTTTAATTGGTTCTCAGTGGAATTTTACTAATCCATTGATGTATGCAATACGTAATATTGAATATATTAATATTAGTGATGAAGATGCATTGGAAGCACCTAAAAATTTTAATTTATATTCGTTTGCTAATGGTCATTTAAATAATACTTCAGAAAAAATAATTGAGGTATTGGAGGTAGAATTTCCTAATGCAATACGCTCTTATATTGATGATTATCCATTAGTTGCCAAAAAGGTGGTTACTCAAGATTCAACGCAAGGTTATTTTATATTAAGAGCGGAGCAATTAGAAAATTCGATAGGCTTATATCAATGGCTTAGTGGATTTACTGATCAAATTTATATAAAACAACCTAGTTTTATGCGTGAATTGATTAATAAAGATTTAATTGATAGCTTAACAAAACTTTATAATCGTAATTTTTTCGACCATTTAATTCATAGAGAATTACAGCATTGTAAGCGTCATACCAAGTATTATTTTTCTTTATTATTGTTAGATATTGATCATTTTAAAAGAATTAATGATATTTATGGTCATAACGAAGGAGATAAAGCACTTGTCGCCGTTGCAAATGCGTTACGTTCTGATGAAGCTATTCGTTATGGGGGAGAAGAATTTTATGTTGTAGTATCTAATCAAGATAAGCAAACATCATTTTCAGTAGCAGAACGAATTAGAAAGACGATTGAAAGTATAGACTTAGTTTCTGAGGAAGGTGCTGTCATTCCTTTAAGGGTTAGTATTGGTATAACAGATTATTCAGATAATTATGTAAATATGCATGAAATAGATATTATTACTGAGCTTAAAGCACAAGCAGATAAGGCACTTTATAAAGCAAAAGAAACTGGCCGTAATCAGTGTATTATTTTTGAAACCTAATTTTATAATATTCCCAAAATTTAAGATAAGTAGAATATTTTAATTATTTAGATGAATATTTTATCTTCTGACGCGACAATAGAAAAAACACCACCCCTGTCCCCACCAAGCCCATCATACCTCCGGGTCCCCAAATCATAATGCCGCCAAGTTGCTGGTCAAGCATCATTTCAATGGCTAAACGCCCATCGAGTACATCATAGGCGGCATAGATAGGGTCTTTCTTGAGGGTAATAATCGCGCCAATAATAGTATTAGGAATGGTAACAGCCCATAAGATAATAAGGCGTACGCCAAATGAGATACGGGCTGATTTTTGACGCGGGTCACAGATTAACCACCAAAAAAAGAAGCCGGTTAAAATCATGGTGAAGTGCATGGTGTTATGCAGAGATTGGTCGCCAAGGGCTTTATTATGTAAATCGGGAATTTGCCAAATTAACAGCGTGGCTATAAATAATACCGAAGCGATAATCGGATTGCCTAAAAAATGATATAAGGCTTGTATTAATTTATTACGCACAATTGGCGTGAGTACTGAATGGCGAATAATTTTGGGCAAGCCTTGTAATAGCGGAGCAAGCGGCATACTTAAAATTAGCAATAAAGGGCCTAAACCACGCATTAATAAATGTTCGATTTGGTGAAAAAATAAAAAATGTTCAGATAAAGGTTCTAAAGGCGATTGCAGAGCAATCACAAAACACAGCATGCCGAGTAAAAAGGTAATCGTTTGTCCGGTGCTGACAGGTCTACCCGCTTCACGCCGTTTTGCACGCCCTCGAAAATAAACCACGGTAGTTAATAACATAGGAATAGCGACATCGGGCGTATAAAGCCATGCGGCCCAAATAGATTGGTTCGGATGAATTTCACCGTGGGCAAAGCTTAATACTGGAAATAAAGCCAATATTAAGCTGGAGAAAAAGAGGCTATTACGCACAAAATGTCTCAATGGTTTTTAAAATACCGATGCTATCTAAACCACATAAACTGAGTAGTTCTTCACGCGTTCCTTGTTCTACATAAGCATCGGGTAAGGCGATATTAAGCACTGGCATTAAAATTTTCTGGGCTTGTAAAAATTCATTGACGGCACTACCCGCTCCGCCTGCAAGGACATTTTCTTCAATGGTCACAAACACATCATGGCTTTTTGCCATTTCTAAAATAATGTTTTCATCAATGGGTTTGATAAAACGCATATTGATAACGGTTGCTCCTAGTTGTTTACCTGCTTCTAGGGCTGGTGTCACCATGCTACCCCATGCAAGAATCGCAATACGCCCCCCTCGATGGCGTATTTCTGCTTTACCAATTTCTAATGATGACATATCAGCCTTTACGGCAATACTAGGGCCTTTTCCTCTAGGGTAACGCACGGAAGCAGGGCCTTGATAATGATAGCCTGTGGTTAGCATTTGTCGACATTCATTTTCATCAGCCGGTGCCATGACCAGCATATTGGGTACACAGCGTAAGAAACTGTAATCTAAATTACCCGCATGGGTTGGGCCATCAGGTCCGACTAAACCTGCACGGTCAATCGCAAATAAAACATCTAAATTTTGTAGGGCAACATCATGAATCAGTTGGTCATAAGCTCGTTGCAAAAAGGTTGAATAAATGGCAACAATAGGCTTTCCACCTTGACAGGCTTGTCCTGCGGCGAGCGTTACCGCATGTTGTTCGGCAATCGCGACATCAAAATAACGTTTTGGAAAACGCTCTGAGTATTCAACCATGCCTGAACCCTCACGCATTGCAGGGGTAATCGCTAATAAGCGTTCATCTTGTTCTGCCATATCGCAAAGCCAACGACCAAAGACTTGGGTGTAAGTAGGGTGCGGTGACGGTGTGGATTTAGGTAAGGTATCTTTTGTAGGGTCAAAGGCCGGTACGCCATGATAGGCTAGTGGATCTTTTTCCGCTGGGGCGTAGCCTTTGCCTTTTTTGGTTACAATGTGTAAAAACACCGGGCCTGACATTTCTCGGATTAAACTTAGCGTTTCAACGAGCCGATTGACATCATGGCCATCAATAGGCCCAATGTAATTAAAACCGAGTTCTTCAAATAAAGTACCCGGCACAATCATGCCTTTTAAATGTTCTTCGGTTTTTTTAGCCAGTTCCCATGCACCAGGCATATTACTGAGAATTTTTTTACTTTCATTTCTGACCGAGGTGTAGGTTTTGCTGGAAATAACTTTGGTAAAATAATTATTCATCGCACCGACATTCGGTGAAATCGCCATATCATTATCGTTAAGAATCACTAATAAATTAGCATCCATTGCACCCGCATGATTCATAGCTTCAAACGCCATGCCACCGGTAATACTGCCATCACCGATAATCGCAACCATACGACTATCATCACCTTTAGATTCTGCAGCAATCGCCATACCTAACGCAGCACTAATAGACGTACTGGAATGCCCGACACCAAAGGCATCGTATTCACTTTCGGCACGTTTTGGGAATGCGGAAACACCATCTTTAGTACGAATAGTGGGCATTTTTTCTTTGCGGCCGGTTAATATTTTATGTGGATAGGCTTGATGGCCAACATCCCAAACTAGTTGGTCTTTAGGCGTGTCATAGACATAATGTAGAGCAACGGTAAGTTCGACGGTACCAAGTCCCGCTGAAAAATGCCCGCCCGATAGACTGACTGAATGGGTTAAAAATTCACGCAGTTCTTTTGCTAAAGGTTTAAGTTGCGTTTTAGTTAACGCGCGTACATCTTTAGGGAGGTCGATAGTATGGAGTAATGGGTAATTTTCAGCTATATTCATAATGTACGTGTCCTTAGATGCCTTTTTTCGTTTTAAGTGCGTGGCTGGCTAGGTTTTTACCTAGTGTCCAAATTGAGCCAGGTACTTTATGAGTATTGGCAATGGTTTGATCGAATGAATTGACAATCCAATCACTATCTTGTGTGGTTAAATTAAGCGGCGGCAGAAGTTTTATGACATTCATGCCATGGCCTGCGACTTGGGTTAATAATTGATGTTCTTTAAATAAAGGTATGGTGACCATTTGGCAAAATAAGCCTTTATTTGCGGCTTCCACTGCATTCCATGCAGCTTTAAGACTAAGACTTTTAGGGGCTTGAAATTCAATGGCAATCATTAGTCCTTTGCCCCGTGCCTCTTTTAAAAATTCATAGTGTGGGCTGAGTGCATTAATGCGTTGGATAATGTCTGCACCTACGGCGGCACAGTTGGCAATTAACTTTTCATCTTCAATGACTTGTAAGGTTGCCAGTCCTGCTGCCATTGCCATATTATTTTTAGAAAACGTAGAGCCATGGACAACCGCTCTATCCATACGGTTAAACACGCTGTCCATAATATGCGTGGTCATTGCAACACCGCCAACGGGTACAAAACCACCTGAAAGGGCTTTCGCCATACAAATCATATCAGGCTGTACGTGCCAGTGGTCAATCGCCCAAAATTCACCAGTACGTCCAATGCCGGTTTGTACTTCATCGGCTATAAATAGCGTGCCGTATTTTTTACAGAGTCGTTGCACATCAGGAAAATAATCATCGTTGGGTAAATGTACGCCTTTGCCTTGTATCGGCTCAACGATAAAAGCAGCGACATCATTATTGGCTAATGCGTGTTCTAAAGCCTCTAAATCATTGAACGGGACCGCATGGCAATGGGGCAGTAAATCGCCAAAACCTTCACGAAAAATAGCATCACCGACTAAAGACAGTGACCCCATGGTTAAGCCATGATAGCCATGTTCACAATACACGATTTTTTCGCGTTTGGTGGTGTAGCGAGCGAATTTTATTGCGGCTTCAACCGCTTCAGTGCCTGAATTACAGAAAAATAGTTTATTCAGATTTTCTGGCGTGGTTTCAAGTAATTTTTTAGCCAGTAACCCGCTTAATACTGAGACATCCATTTGCACGAGATTAGGCAATTCTAAGGTCAGTGTTTCCTGTAATGCGTTAACAACAGTGGGGTGATTACGGCCTACCGCAAAGACACCAAAGCCACTTAAGCAATCTAAATATTGGGTATTATCTTGATCGTATAAATATTGACCCTTGGCTTTGGTATAGTTTTTATCATAACCAATGGTTTTTAAAACCCGTACCATTTGTTTATTGAGATATTGCTCATGCAAAGCAAACTTTTCAGTTTGATGTTGATGGATGAGGTTGGCAATACTAAATGACATAAAAAATTATAAGGTTTTATGAGTGAATGCAGGCAGTACCACTAAGGTACAAAGCAGCATAAAGCTAATGCCTACCGCTAAGGTAATCCCCATACTGGAAATGCCAAAGTGAGGAATCAAGGCTAAACTCACAAAGCTACTCATGGTGGTAATAGAGCTAAACATTACGCCGCGTGCGGTACTATTTTGTTGTTGTTCTTCTTTGTCGCTAGAATGATGTTGTTCGCTGTGTAGGCAATGCATAATGTGAATGCCACTATCGACTCCCATGCCTAATAGTAGGGGCAGGGCGATAATATTTGCAAAGTTAAACGGTATGCCTAAAAAGACATTAACAGTGCAGGTTAATAAGGCGGCAAGGCTTAAAGGCCCCATTACTAGAAAGGCTTTTTTAAAGCTCCTTAGAATAAAAATTAAGAATAGACTAATGATAATAAACGCTGCACTAAAGGCTTGCTGAAATGCATTGACTACCGCTTCACCTGATGCCAAATCAGCAATGGGCAAGCCTGTCGCAGTCGGCTCAACGGTGTGCACATCTTTGGCAAATTGTTTCAGATTGGCGGGAATATTCAAATCTTGTTTAGGTGTCACCATGGTGCGATAAATCCCTGTCGGACTTAGCCATTGCAAGCGAATAATATCGGGTAAATCGGTGAGGCTAAATTCATAGGCAGTTAAACTTTGATTAAGCGTGTTCATAGTATATGGCAATAAACCTAAAATACTTTTATCTAAAGTGAGTGCGAGGGTATTATCAGTTTGCTGTTGTAGGCTGACAATAAACGCATCAACCTGCATTTTTAAATTTTGTAAAAGCGTAATATCAACATTGGCACCCTGATTAATTTGTTGACTTAAAAGCTGGCTAAAATCTTGTAAGACCACAAGTGTATCCGAGGCTTGTGGTATTGCATTAAAATTTTGTAACTGCCCGCCAAGCATCATGTTTAAATCTTCAATAATATAGAGCTTTTCTTCTTGTTCGGTAGCGAGTAAGGATTCTAAATTAACGGTGCTATGGACAGTGGCAACTTGTTTTAGTTGTTCGCTAAGTTGTTGTGCAGAGCTTAAGGAATCGCTTAAAGTATAAAGTACATACGGCGATTCGGTTTTAGATTGTAATAAGCGTTTGAAGGTTTCAACTGAAGGCGATTTAGGATTACGCATATTGACAGGATTAGAGTCAAAGGTAATATAAGGGATAATAAATAAGCAGGCTAAACCGATTAGAATACTACTGATACGAATACTTTTTTTATAGCGAAAAGGAAAGCTAATCATACAAGCGTGTTCTGAATCTTGTAATATTTTTGCATTTTTCAAATGAAATAATTTTAAAAATGCCGGTAACACAAATAGCGATAGAAATAGGGCAATAAACATACTTGCCCCTGAGATTAAACCTAATTCGGATACGCCTTTATAGTCGGTGGGTACAAAAGTAAAAAAGCCGATAGAGGTGGTAATAGCACAGAGAAACAGTGAAAAACCAAGTCGTTGTAAGGTTTTTTGAATAGCGATATCATTATTATGTTTTGAGGCAATTTCATCGCGATAATGTAAGTTGACATGAATGGCAAAATCAACACCTAAACCAATATATAAAGCGGCAAAAGAAATTGAGATAACATTAAGATGCCCAATAGTAACTGCTGCAAAGCCTGCTGTTAGTGATAAACCCATTAATAAAATTAATAAGGTAGCGAGTAATAATTTAACTGAGCGTAAACAGATGTACAGTAAAATACACACTAAAAGAAAAGAACCAATGCCACTTAAGACCGCTCCATCGCCAATACTTTCTAATTCTTCATGTTCTAATGCCGTTTCACCAGTAATATGGATACTGACACCTGAAAATTCAGTTTGAATTTGCTGGCTGATTTCACGGGCTTTTTCAATTGCTGCTGCCGCTGGCATGATGGCGTGAAAATTCTTTATCGGTTTGGCGATAACAATACGCCGCGTTTTATTGGTTAATTTATTAGGACTCAGAATAGTTTGCCATGAAATAGGCTGATAGTTACCTTGTGCAGTGCTTTGTAAGCTTTGGCTGATGGCATTGAGCAAATTCGGTAAGCTGTTGCCAATCACACTCTCTTCAGATGCTAAGGCTTCACTTAAAATATGCAATAGTCCTTTTAATGAGTAATGCTGGGCTAAATAGCCAATAAATGGCTGGGCTTCAATCAGGTTGGTCGATAAGCTTTCTAATTCATCAATGGATAAATATAACAGTGCTTGTTGGCGAAAAAAAGCATTATCTTCAGGAATATAACTGGAGCTAAAATATTGATTATTTGTTTGCAGCCGTTCAGAGAGTATGCTGGCTGATAATGCAGTTTCTTCTGGTGTTAAGGCATCCACCACAAAAATCATGGTACCGGCATCTTGTGGGAAAGCTTGTTCTAAGCGTTTGGTATTTTTCTGGAAAGGCAAATCTGGTGATAACATTTCGGCAGAATTATTATTGACACCTAGATTATCTTTTACATAATATAGACTTAACCCTGTTAATAGTAGAGCTGAAATAACAATTAACCACGCATAACGAATAATGAAACGTCCTTGCCATGCGAGTAAGCGGGTACTAAAACTCATAGTTATACCAAAGAAGTAATTGCAGGCAGCTGTTTTGATAGCTGAGTTAAACTGCGTGTTGCTGAGTGAAAATAGCGAGCGAGTTTAATTAACGGCAGTAGTTCCGTTGGGTGTAGGCATAAATAGCTAAGCAGTTTAGCTAGGCTTATTTTACCTTTAGAACCACTGGCATAAGTGATAGCGTGGGGTAAGCTCATATTGGCAGGATCAACAATACTGCGTAAACATAAAAACGCTAGATTATGTGTTCTCGCAATCGTCGCAATAGTGGTGCTTTCCATATCAACCGCAATGGCTTGCGTGTTTTGATAATACTGTTTTTTTTCGCTATGTGTACTGATAATATCAGGGGTGTTAATTAATTGACCTTGATAAATATTAAAAGTATTGTTATCGAGTATTTTGATAAGCTGATTATGCCAGATTATAGTATTAAGGTGTTTGGGAATAATTAAATCCCCTGCTTTTAAATGCGGTGCTAAAGCACCTGCACAGCCCCAGCTAATTAATTTTTTAGTGCCTAATGCGATGAGTTTTTCAGCCGCTAAACGGGCATTATTAGCTCCCATTCCTGCAAGTATAATGTAAAGATTATTTGATAATTTATGAGGCTGCTGTGATTTTAAGGCAAGGCGAGTCAGCGTTTTTACTTCCTCAGGTAAGGCAACAATAATTCCAGTACTCACGAGTAATGACACGTATTTCGATAACGAGCTAATGCCCATAAAGGAAAGAATTTATCATAACCGTGATATTTTAAATAAAATACCCGTGGAAAACCAGGAGCGGTATGGTAATCATCTGACCATAATCCTTGCTTAGTTTGTTGGGTTAATAAATACTGTATGCCTTTATTAACGCTACTAGAATGTGTTTCATCAGCTGCGATTAAGGCTAAAATAGCCCATGCAGTTTGAAAGGCGGTACTGGTATGAAATTGTCCGCTTAATTCAGCTTGATGATAACTTTGATTATCTTCGCCCCAGCCCCCATCATCACGTTGGGTGCTTTTTAGCCATTGCACCGCTTTGGTATACATAACATCGGTTTTAGCAATATGCGTTTGTTCCAATGCCATTAACACTGACCATGTGCCATAAATATAATTGGTTCCCCAACGCCCAAACCATGAGCCATCACTTTCTTGTGCGTTACGAATATACTGAATACAACGTTCAATGGCTGTTTGATAATGTGGCGGTGGTTGTGCAATCTTTGCCATCAACATTAAGCAGCGCGCACTGACATCAACTGTGGGCGGGTCAAGTAAGGCACCATGATCGGCAAAGGGAATTTCATTCAGATAATAGTAAGTATTATCAACATCAAACGCCCCATATCCGCCTTGTTTATCTTGCATACCGACAATCCACTCTGTGGCTCTTTGGATATTTTCATCCATATTGCTTAGCTGTGAGGTTGCCATTGCAAAGGCAATTACCGCGGTATCATCAACATCTGGATAATGAGGATTTTCAAATTGAAATGCCCAGCCACCGCCTTTTAAATGGGGGCGTTGTATGCGCCAATCACCTGCTTCATCAGAGAGTTGTTTAGTTTTTAACCAGGCATACGCTTTGTTTCTAGCAGCGTGTGTTTGCTTTAAATCAGCTTCTTGTAAAGCCAATAAGGTTAAGCCAGTATCCCAAACTGGTGATAAGCAAGGTTGGCAATAAGCTTCATCTTCTTTAATGATTAACAGTTTTTCAAGGGCTTTTTTAGCAGTAAGCACATCGGGATGGTTTTTAGGTAAGCCGAGTAATAATAAAGCTTGATAGGCATTAACCATTGCAGGAAAAATAGCCCCTAAACCTTCTTCGCCATTTAAGCGTTCGGTTATCCACTGCTGGGCGTTTTTTAATGCCCGTTGATGCATGTTATCGGTAATTAAAACCCGTGATTTACGGCCGATATAATCTAAAAATAAGAAAAACTTATTCATTGCTCCACGCTGAGGAAAATAGTTTTTTTCCTTATCAGGGTGAGTAATAAAAAGTTCTAATACTGTGACATTATATGGATTTTTCGCTTTTGCCTCTAAGGTGCAGAGTACAAATAAGGGAATCATTACCGTACGCGACCAATACGAAACCTTATCAATATGAAAAGGAAACCATTTCGGTAATAGCATGATTTCAACGGGAATAAAGGGAACGCCACGCCATGGCAGTTGTTCAAAAATAGCGAGTGCGATGCGGGTAAATACATTCGCTTTTGCTGCGCCACCTTGGCTTAAAATATAGTAACGTAGGCGAACCATGTGCGGTGCTTCGGTACTATCGCCTGCCATTTTTAGGGCGTAATAAACTTTAACGCTACAGCTAATGTCACCAATTCCCCCTGTGAATAAGGGATAGCTGCCATCTTTTGATTGTCTGGCACGTAAATAAACGGCTAATTTTACTTGTAGGGCAGCATCAATTTCATCAAGATAATGCATCATCATGATGTATTCAGCAGGAATAGTGCAATCCGCTTCCAGTTCAAATAGCCAATAACCGTCAGGTTGTTGTAAGGCTAACAGAGCATCTTTGGCTTTTGCTATGGCGGCTTCAAGGACAGGATATTCGGTACTAGAAGCCATCGAATTAAAATCTTCTTTGAACATAATTCGATTTAATCAGTGATTGAATACTGCCAGTTTTGACAGATTAAAGACTGACTTTTAGCTTTAAAAATTCGATTAAGACACCAGTTACTACGCCCTATTATTTTTGTGGTTAAGATGGTTGCTTTGACGCTTTTGCGGGTAATTTTAACTTGGTTTGAAGCGGTGAAGTCAAGATGCTGTTTGATTTGATTTAAGGTTAACACTGCCATACCAATCGCCCAAAGACAAAAATTACGCATCCCCGTTTCATGAGCAGGAATTAATAAAGTATAGGTCATGGCATTTTGCAAATGTCCTTGAGCAATACTAATTAGATGTTCTAAGCCGAGTTGAAATTCAGGGGTGCTATGGGTGTTAGTTAAGTCTTTAAGCTCAAAACCGGTTTCAGTAAAAATATCTTGTGGTAGCCAGCAAACGCCACGTTGTGCGTCATCCCAAATATCTTTTAAAATATTGGTCATTTGTAGACCTTGCCCGAATGAGGTAGATAAGCTTAATAGTTGTTCGCGATGCTGATTAATATCAGCTGAATAATGACAAAATAATTTGGCAAGCATTTCACCGACACAGCCTGCAACATAATAGCAGTATTCATCCATGTCTTTTAAAGTAGCCAGTCCTTTGCTTAAATCCATACCTTGATAACTAGGCATACCATTTGCCATGGTTTCAACACAACTCAGTAGGGCTTCTATTTGAGGGGCATCAAAACTATGTGTAATATTAATAACCCGTGCGGTTAATTTAATTAACATATGTTCAGCAGCAATGGTTTGCTCTGATAATAACGGGGCTAATTCAATGGCAAATTGTTCGGCGTTTTCTCCCGTTTTAACCACCTCAATAAAACGACTGCAAAAGGCTTTTTTCTGTGGAAAAGACAGTGAAACTTCATCTTCAACGGTATCGACAATACGGCATAATAGATAGGCGTTCGCAACCACGCCATATAAATCGCCAGGAAGCTGAGGAATAGTGAGTGCGAAGGTGCGTGAGACACCTTCAAGTAATACCGCCTGAAAATCATCATCGGATGCGGCTAATAATGATTCAGTATTATCAATTGCAGGAGTATTTGCCATATTTTTTTAAAGTAAAACCAGTTAATAAGCATTAAATTATAGACTGAATAGGCATTAAATACAAAGACTGTTGTTTTTTTGCAAAAATAGTTTATTTTGAGTTAATACATTGCGTATTTTTTATAAAAAAATGCCTATTTTTAGCGGTTTTTTGTATTATTGAAACTGGTGTTAAAGGCTTAAAAATAGTATGCTAAATGCCAATAGTAAGGTGTTTTAAGTGCCTGTTTTGAGTTATTTTTAAATTTATATAAAGTTGTTGCATTTTTGCAACTTTTTTTATTAAACAGCGGAGTTATGAGTGTATGGGTGTGCCTGTAAGACAGCAAATAGCGGTAGGGTCTTATTTAGTGAAACAAAAACTGAAGGGCGTGAAAAAATACCCATTAGTATTAATGCTTGAACCTTTGTTTCGGTGTAATTTAGCCTGTGCAGGGTGTGGGAAAATAGCTTATCCTGATGACATATTAAATAAACGCTTGTCAGTTGAGGAATGTTTAGCGGCTGTCGATGAATGTGGAGCGCCGATGGTATCTATTCCTGGGGGAGAGCCACTTATTCACAAGGACATGCCAGACATTGTTGCAGGGATTGTGGCGCGGAAAAAGTTTGTTTATTTATGTACGAATGCATTATTACTTAAAAAGAAGATTGATGACTATACACCTTCACCGTATTTGAATTTTTCAGTGCATTTGGATGGTAATCAGTTGCGACATGATAGCTCTGTTTGTCAGCAAGGGGTATTTGATATTGCAGTTGAGGCGATAAAAATTGCGTTAGCCAAAGGCTTTCGAGTCACCATTAATTGCACGTTATTTCAAGGAGAAACCGCAGAAGAAGTGGCTGAATTTTTGGATTATGCAACTGAATTAGGGGTGGAAGGCATTACCATTGCACCGGGTTTTAGCTATGAAGATGCCCCTGACCAAGAGTCGTTTATTTCTAGTCAGGCTGCAAAATCATTATTTCGAGGTATTTTTTCACTGGGTAAAAATAAACCGTGGCGACTCAATCATTCTTCTTTATACTTGGATTATTTGGCAGGCAATCAACAATATAGTTGCACGCCTTGGGGAAATCCGACGCGAAATGTATTTGGCTGGCAAAAACCCTGTTATTTATTGGCTGATGAAGGCTATGCTAATAGCTTTGATGAGATGATGGCTAGTACGCCTTGGGATGAATATGGCACCGGTAACAATCCTAAATGTGAAGGCTGTATGGCTCATTGTGGTTACGAAGCGACGGCGGTTTCTGATACCTTAGCTCATCCACTGAAGGCATTAATGTCTGCGATTCAAGGGCCTAAAACAGAAGGCGACATGGCCGCTGAATTGCCACGACGTTATAAATCGTCTTAATGTATTATTTTTTAAAAGGTATTAATATGAGTTTTTATAAAAAATTAAGCATAGTCTGTTGTTTAATCATCAGTATGGGTGCTGTTCACGCGGATGTTAAAGAGGATGCAAGCGGGGTGGTGCGTGAATTTCAAAATGAATTATTGAATGTGATGCAGCAAGGTGACGCATTAGATTTTACACAACGTTTTGAACGCTTAAAACCTGTCGTTACTAAAAGTCATGATTTAGTTAAAATGACACGCATTGTGATGAGTAAGCAATGGAAATCATTTACGAAAGCCCAAAAAAAATTATTGATTAAAAAAATTAGTGATTTAAGCGTTACCTCGTATGCTCATTATTTTACGAATTATTCGGGAGAGAGTTTTAACATTGATTCGGTCAAACAGGTTTCACCGACTCAAATTTATGTGCATACCACGTTAGTGTTACCTGAAGAAAATGATGTGAGCATGGATTATTTATTGAAAAAGAAAGGTAAAAATTGGCATATTGTAAATATTATTACTAATGGTATTAGTGATTTAGCCTTGAAACGTTCAGAATATGTAGCAGTTTTGAAAAAGTCGGGTCTTGATGCCTTATTAGCCCAATTGGATGTGAAAATTGCTAAATTTTCTAAATAATGAATATCAATACGGTGATTAAACAAACCCAATATTGGCTAAAAACAGTGGTGATCGGGCTAAATTTTTGTCCTTTTGCCAAAGCTGTTTTTGATGCAGAT
>ENA-ORXI01001187-ORXI01001187.1-sediment-metagenome-genome-assembly--contig:-NODE-1187-length-20692-cov-12.263206_pt1 | contig 20692 bp, 15 predicted proteins | sample MGYA00237861_ERZ511468 | MGnify/ENA primary metagenome ERZ511468 (study PRJEB26299, sample SAMN06266213) | sediment metagenome | isolation source: Hudson Canyon methane seep mesocosm | place...
TTTTTAAATTTAGCAGGCGCATTAGAAACCTTCGAAGAAGGTGATTATTTTCTTGATGGCCAAAATGTAAAAGGATTAAGTGATGATAAACTTTCAGAAATACGTAACCAAAAGATCGGATTTATTTTCCAAAGCTTTAATCTTCTGCCTGATTTACCCCTCTTTGACAATGTGGATGTTCCTTTACGCTATCGCGGTATGAGTGCCAAGGAGCGTAAAGAGCGTATCGAACACGCACTTGAAACCGTTGGTTTAGCATCTCGCATGAAGCATTTACCAACACAGCTATCGGGTGGTCAACAACAACGTGTTGCTATTGCCCGAGCTATCGCCGGTGAGCCTAAGTTTTTATTAGCCGATGAGCCTACAGGTAACTTAGATTCACTGATGGCACAGCAAGTGATGGAGTTACTTGAAGATATAAATAGCAAAGGTACGACCATTATTATGGTAACCCATGACGACCAATTAGCGCGCCGTGCACACCGTAATATTCAAATATTTGATGGCCAAGTTAGCGATATCGAAAAAGCCGTTGCTAACGATGTTATTCGCAGCGCATAGGAGCTGAACATGTTTAACTATAATTTACAGCTTGCATTAAAAAGCTTAAAAGATAGACCTTCTCTGACGTTTTTAACGATATTAACTATCGCTATTGGCTTAGGTTTATACACCACTATCAAAACGATGAGCTATCAAGGTGGTCAAGTACCTTTAGCTCATAAAAGTAAGAATATTTTTTTGGTGCAAATGGATAACCGTGAGATCACCGCAGAAGAAGTGGATCATCAATCACGCATGGTTGATACCACCTACAAAGATACCCTTAATTTATTGGCGATGGAGATGCCAGGCGTTGAACAAACATTAAATTGGTATACCTACGGTATTTTAAATATTGAAGATGAAAACATCAATCCGGTAAGGGCAACAGCCAGTGTTACTAGCAGTAACTTCTTTACTATGTTTGAACCGCCTTTTCTTTACGGTAATGGTTGGGATAAAGCAACAGAAGACAGCGCTGAAGGTGTTATTGTTATCAGTAAGCTGATGAATGACAAACTTTTTGGTGGAAAAAATAGTGTTGGTGAAAATGTTCGTATTGGCACGAATGTACTTAAAATTATTGGTGTACTCGATACTTGGCATTTATCTCGAAAGTTTTACGACCGTGGTTTTAGATCGGGTCGTCCGGATAACTTTTTTATTCCTCATACCTACGCGATAGCCAATGAATTACCTCGCCTAGCAGGTTTTGATTGCTGGAAAGCGGACGCGGATATTGCACGAAGCTTTCGCAATGAAAATACCCAGCGCTTACTTAATTCAGAATGTGCTTGGGTAACCTTTTGGGCTGAAGTTCCAGACGAGCAAATAGAAAATTACCAACAACAGTTAGTTAACTACATGGAAGGGCAAAAAGCACTAGGTCGTTTTCCTCGTGAAATCCTAACCTTCGTAACAAACCTTAACGATCAATTCGCCTATATAAATGGTCGTGATGATTTTATGAATGTATTTTCAATTATTTCAACGCTATTTTTTGCGGTATGCCTTTTAAATGCTGTTGGTATATTGCTGGCTAAATTTATGCGCAGAACTAAAGAAGTGAGCTTACGCCGAGCTTTAGGTGCGAAGAAGAAAACAATTATTGCCCAGCATGTTATTGAGGTGGCGATTATTGGTTTATTAGGAGGTTTATTAGGGCTTGTTGTCGCGTATTTAGGTTTGCAGGGTATGATGAATATTCAAATATATTCATCAGATTACACCCGAAGACTTGAAGACTTACAACCGTTGTTTGCGTTGGATTTTACTATGATAGCTAACGCTTTCATTACCGGTATCTTATGCACACTTATCGCTAGTATCTACCCTATTTGGCGACTTTGTAATACTCCGCCAGCTAGCCAATTAAAATCACAATAAGGAGAAAAAACATGGATATTAAACCTATTTTTCTTAGCTTAAAACAAAACAAATTTATGACGATTTTAATGATTATTCAAATCGCATTTACCATGGGAGTATTGAGTAGCTCAGTGCTAGTCGCTACGGAGACCTTACGGGAATGGGGGATGGATTCTGGTATTCCACACGAAGATATTATTCGTATTTCACCTGAGTTTTTTGATGAAAACCAAGATGTTGGTCAAGCATTAGTCAAGGATATTGAACGTGTAAAACAAATGGTAAATGTCATAAATGTTGCTCCTTCTAATGCCGTACCTTTTACAGCAGAGAATATGATTAATGTTTATTTAACTGCCCAAGAAGATGCGCAAGAATACAAGACAGTGGTTTTTCATTCAGATGAAAATATTTTTGATGTTTTGCAGTTATCCCTTGTTGAAGGACGAATGTTAACAGCAAGTGATGTTATTAGAGGTGAAGACAGTGTTACACCTCAAAACGCATCACAAGTGATGATCAGCAAAGACATGGCGAAAGTTTTGTTTGGTGAACAATCTGCAGTAGGTCAAACCATTTGGCTAGCAAAAAATTCAGACCCCGTACAGGTTGTTGGTATCTATAGCAACTTTATGACAGGTGAGCGACTTAATGGTAGAGGAAAGTCTTATCAGTCAATTATTCGTCCACAAGTAAAGTGGAGCCAGACCCATCAACCTAACTACTTAATTAGAGTTGAACAAGGCAAAGCTACAGGCATGCTAGAAGATATTATTGATGTTTTCTACCTTGAACGAGGTCGTTACATTAATAGTAGTGAACTACTAAAACGTACACAAAAGCGTATGTATGACGGTCGCGGTAGCAGAGCCTTAACTATGTTAGTTATTAGTCTTATTTTACTGATTATCACCGGATTAGGTATGACGGGTTTAACCGCTTTTCAAGTGACACAAAAGCGCAAACAAATCGGTACCCGTCGTGCGTTAGGTGCTAAAAAACGTGATGTAATGCGTTATTTCTTAACTGAAAATAGTATTATTACCATCATAGGGTTATTAATTGGTGTGCTGGTTACGCTTACCATTACTTTTGAGTTATCTGAGCAAGCTAGTCAAAATTTTATGAACCTTAGTGTATTATTATTAACAGGTTTAGTAATGTGGTTAGTTAATATTTTAGCTGTATGGTTTCCTGCCAAACGTGCTGCTAATATTGAGCCTGCCATCGTTACCAGAAGTGCATAATAGTATGTAGTTAAAGCCAACTTAAGCAAATCGAGTTTAGACTCATCCTACTTAAGTTGGTACATTAACTCATCATTTTTAAGGATAACCCCGATTAATGAAAGCTCGAATTCTTGTTATCGACGATAACCCAGATATCGCTCATGCACTCAAAGTATTATTTACCATTAATAATATCGATTGTGAGCACCAACTAACGCCTGAACTAGGGTTAGCTGCTTTGTCACAAGGTCATTATGACTTAGTTATGCAAGATATGAACTTCACTAAAGACACTACTTCTGGCGAAGAAGGCATAGAGTTGTTTAATGAAATACGCCAACACTTTGATGACCTGCCTATTATTTTAATGACGGCGTGGACCCATCTAGAAACAGCTGTCGATTTGGTGAAATCAGGTGCAAGTGACTATATAGGTAAACCTTGGGACGATGATAAATTAATTGTCACCGTGAATAACCTGTTAGAGCTTGGAGAATTGCAGCACGCTCAACGTAGTTCTGCAATAAAGCACAATAAACAGCGTCAAGCAATGGCTGATAAATATGATTTGTGCGGTTTGCGATTTCAAAGTGATGCAATGTTTAATTTATTACAAATTACTACCCAAGTTGCTCATGCTGACGTTTCTGTATTAATTACTGGCCCTAATGGTGCAGGCAAAGAAAAAATTGCAGAAATAGTACAGGCTAACTCAAGTTGTAAAACAGGCCCATTTATTAAAGTCAATGTTGGTGCTTTGTCGCCAGAATTAATGGCAGCAGAGTTATTTGGCGCAGAAGCAGGTTCGTATACTGGGATCACTAAAAGGCGAATTGGCCGTTTTGAACTGGCTGATAATGGCACTTTATTTTTAGATGAAATTGGTAACTTATCACTCGACGGTCAAGCAAAACTTTTACGGGTTTTAGAAACCGGTGAGTTTGAACGTATAGGCGGCAGTGAAACAATAAAAGTTAAAGTTCGTATCATTAGTGCCACCAATACCGATATTAAAGCGGCAATCACAAAAGGTAGTTTTAGAGAAGATTTATATTATCGACTCAATGTTATTGAGTTGCCATTAGTGGCATTAAATCAAAGAAAATCAGATATTTTGCCTTTAGCTGAACTCTTTTTAGGTGAGAAATTTCAACTAACCGAAATGGCATCTCAAACCCTCAAGTATTATGCTTGGCCAGGCAATATTAGAGAGCTTAAAAATGTCATGCAAAGAGCATCGTTGTTAGCGACAAATGAATTAATTGATGCTGACGTGCTCGGTATAGAGGTAGAATTACCCGATACAAGAGTGCAAAAGGGTAATGAAGAAGTCACAGAAGGTGAAATTAACACTGCGCTTGATAATGCCAGCGGTGTAGTTTCTGAGGCTGCTAAACAATTAGGATTAAGCCGCTCTGCACTTTATCGGCGTATGAAAAAATTTGAGATAACCCTTTAAAAATTTTAAAATAAAAGTTAATGGTCTTATTTATAAGTAAAAAGTTACAGGTAAACATTAATGGTGCAGAAGTGATGGTAAATAATTAATGGCAAAGAAATCGCTATTCAAGCGTTTGTTCCTAAGTGTAATGAGTCTTATATTACTTTATGGCTTTTTGCTAGTTGAGCTATTAGCAGAAGATGCTTTTTTCTCTGTTGCTCCATTAGCTTTAACCTTAAGTTCATTTATTGTATTGCACTTTGTTTTTAAGTGGCAACTAGCGCCATTGTCTAAGTCCCTCGAAGCAATAGAAAATGGTATTAGTGCTTTTAATGATAATGACTTTAGTCTCACCATACACAATCAACATTTCATTGAGATTGAGCAATTAGTTACTATCTATAATGAACTTGCTAATACTTTACGCAGTGAACGTATGGATATTTTCCAGCGTGAGCTACTGCTTGATACTGTTATTCAAAGTACCCCTGTAGCATTAGTACTTACTAATAAAAACGGCAGTATTGTTTATAGTAATATCGCTGCAAGACAGTTACTAAAGCAAAGTAAAAAGATTGAAGGAACAAACTACTCAAAACTGCTAAATTATTTACCTTCTGCATTAGAAAAAGCAACGGTAACTCAAACAACGGGATTAATTACCGATAACGACAGTGAGCAATCGGTAATTTATAATGTTGATTGCCGTCAATTTATACTTAACGGTAGAGAACATTTACTGTATTTATATAAAGACATGACCCATGAAATATCTCGCAAAGAGAGTGATATGTGGAAGCAAGTTATTCGCTTAATTAGCCATGAACTGAATAACTCCCTTGCGCCTATTTCATCATTAACACGTTCGGCACAAAAAATTGTTAAACAACCTGAACATATCCATATGCTTGATGAAGTATTAGAAACGATCGGCAACCGAGCCCATCATTTGCATGATTTTATTAGCCAGTATGCAAAGTTTGCTCGACTACCAAAACCCCAGATAAAAACGGTTAATTTATCTCAATTTTTCAAACAAATTAAAACGCTAACTGATGTTACTTGTCATTTTAATGTCATTAGAGAAAGTGCCAATTTCGATCCGGCTCAAATTGAGCAAGTGGTAATAAATTTAATTAAAAATGCCAAAGAATCTGGCTCAGAGTTGTCAAAAGTAGAATTCAGCTTAACGCAGCAAGCTAAAATGCTTAATTTTACGGTTGTCGACCAAGGAACAGGCTTAACTGAGGTTCAACAAAAACAAGTGTTATTACCCTTCTTTACTACAAAGCAAACAGGTACAGGCATAGGTTTAGCTTTGTGCAATGAAATTGTTAGTAGTCACGAAAGCAAGTTACGTTTAATAAATCGTGACAATGGTGGTTTGTCTGTTAGCTTTAGTTTGGATCTAACAAAATAAAAGGGTGATGGTGTGCTTTAACGTTTTTTATTGTCTAGAAAGTATATAGAAGTACTGGTTGAGGTAATAAATGGACAATTTAAGCATGCGTTTAGCGAACATTTTACTTGATCGCTAAACACACTGTTGAAAACTATTTGGCTAATCTGAGGCCATCTTTCCCGATAGTAATGAGTCCTTTTTTCATTAAATTCCCAGCAGTTGATTTAAACGTCTTTTTACTTACGCCTAATATCCGTTGAATCATTTCAGGCGCACTTTTATCGTGTAATGGAAGGAAGCCATCGTTGTCAGCTATTTGAGCTAATAATTTTTCACTAAAGTCCATTACTTTACGTTCACCTGTACGAGTGAGTGATAAGTCTATACGTTCATCACCACGAACTTGTTTGATATAACCAGTAATTTTTTTACCTATTCGCAAAGGTTGGAATATTTCATTGTCGTACAGCAAACCCCAGTGTTGATTATTAATAATTGCTTTAAAACCTAAATCAGTTTTATTACCAATAATTAATTCAACTTTGTCACCCTTATTATATTCAGCAGGCCAAATGTCGATAAACTTATCTAACTTACTTGAGGCAACTAAACGCTCGGTGGTTAAATCGAGAAATATTCGAACAAGGTAGTACTTTCCTTCTTCCATGGCGGTGTGCTGCTGATTAAACGGCACTAATAAATCTTTAGGTAATCCCCAATCTAAAAATGCACCCATTTTATTGGTTTGCACAACTTTGAGTGAAACAAACTCACCTACTTGGCCTAGGGGGGTAACTGTAGTGGCAATAACTCGTTCAGCTGAGTCAACGTATAAAAAAACTTTTAATTGATCGTTAACTTTACAGTTCTCTGGTACTTGACGATTTGGCAGTAAAACCTCACCTAATTCGCCAGCGTTTAAATAAGCGCCAGTATCGGTGATTGCGATAACTTCAAGAGTGTTAAATTTGCCAATGTCTGCCATAGGAATATTTGCCGTAGGGATGAGAAAAGTAATATTAAGGCGTATTGTAACCTAACTAGAACTAGGTGTAGAGTCTATTTTAACTTGAATGTATTCACCATGATTTAGGTGTAGTAGGTCAGCAATCTTACGAATGATATGTTCTTCAATGCTCGCCAGTTCGCCATCAGCATAAGCTATTTTCCACAAAAGCGCGACAATATCCATGCGCTGCTCTAGGTTATAATGCTGATTAACTTTACTGGTAAATTGATAAAAATCTGTTGCACTTTCACTTAGTCCAATGGCTGAAGTCATTATTTCTGTAACCTCACTGTCAGACAAACAAAACGTTTGTTTCATTATTTCGGTTAATTTATCTTGTTCATCATTACATAGTTCACCGTCGGCACGCATAACTTCACATAATAAAACTGCACAAGCTAATTCCAAAGAAAGCGGGTTATTTTCTTGCTGCTGGCTGTCAATAGCGAGTGATTTGAAAAACAGGGATAATCTAGAAAGCATAATATCTCAATGGCGATGACTACTTGATAAGATATTATGCTTTTAAACACTCATTACAATAGAGGACTTAATAAAAATTGTTGCTGAGTGTTACCGGGGCTTAAAAGCGGTAACGAACACCTATAGCGGCAGCAGCACTAAAATTAGTATCGCTGTTTTTACCGTGGTCAAAGTCTAGTTCTGGGTGAACTTGGAAATAAGCATCCCACTTAGCATTAAACGCCATGTTTAAACCTAAAGGTAGGCGAACACCTGCGCCGTTATCCCAACCAAGAAAAGCCCCACCACCGATATACCAGTTTAGTGGGAAGTTTTCACTAAAAGAGCCTCTTTTGAAAATATAATCAGCAGCAATACCATCATCACCAACGAAGGCGTTAATGTTGTCAAATTGTCCTGTTACACCAAAGCCTTGGTCAAAGCCAACACCAACTTTTACTGCCGCAGTTGAGTGGGTTGAAATTAAAGCGGAAACAGCAATCAGGGTAAGTAATGTTTTTTTCATCAGTTAATCCATTTAATAGAGTCATTATGGCGAGCGATAATACACATTTTTATACTGTGGTGCATTTTTTATTACTTGCATTGGGTGAATAAACCAACAGGTGATATACTATGGAAAAAATTAATGAAAGATACCTTTGACCAAAAACGATCCCCACGCCAAACGCGAAGCACAAAAATACGAAAAACCTGTCGCTAGTCGAGAATATTTGTTAGAAATTTTGCAAAAGTCTGACATGCCACTTACCTTTAATGCTTTCTGTAAAATACTAAATTACAGTGAAGAGTATCAGCTCATTGGTGTTAAAAGACGCCTACGTGCAATGGAGAATAGTGGTCAGATTATTTTTAATAAATTTAAACAATACGCTATACCTCCTAAAAACAGTAAATTAACAGGGAAGGTGATCGGTCATCGGGATGGTTTTGGTTTTTTTGCGCCTGACATCGCTGACGATAGTGGACAGCCATTATCGCCAAGTAAAAAAGGTAAAGACTATTATATTTCATCCCATGAAATGCAGCGGGTATTTCATGGCGACATTGTGGAAGCTATTTTAGTTGACCGAACCGATAGAAAAGGCCGAAAAGAAATAAAAATTCTTGAGGTTATTGAACCTAGAAAAGCGGGTATTGTTGGCCGTTATTATGTTGACCATCATATTTGTATGGTAATGCCGGATGACGCACGGATAAAACAAGAAATACTGATAGACCCAGAACAACGTTTAGGTGCTCGTCATGGACAAATGGTGGTTGTTGATATTATTAAGCGACCAACCAAGCGTACCAATGCGGTGGCAAAAATCATTGAAGTATTAGGCGATCATATGGCGCCGGGTATGGAGATAGAAATTGCATTAAGAGAACATGACTTACCCCATCAGTTCACGCCAGAGTTACTGAGCGAAGTAGCAACCTTATCTGATGAAGTTGATGAGAGTGCTAAAAAAGACCGTGTAGATCTGCGTCATTTACCCTTGGTAACTATTGATGGCGAAGATGCCCGAGATTTTGATGATGCAGTGTATTGTGAGCCGAAAAAAAGTGGCGGCTGGCGCTTATGGGTAGCCATTGCTGATGTTAGCTATTATGTGCGCAGTGATACTGCTCTAGACAACGAAGCCATTGAGCGAGGAAATTCAGTTTATTTCCCTAGCCAAGTTATTCCAATGTTACCTGAAAAATTATCTAACGGCTTGTGTTCTTTAAACCCTGATGTTGATCGTTTATGTATGGTTTGTGAAATGACGGTAAGCGCAACAGGTAAGCTTTCAGGTTCAAAATTTTATTCAGCAACGATGCGTTCACACGCGCGCTTTACTTATACTAAAGTTGCAGCAATTCTAGAAGGCGATGAAGTACTTCGCCAAGAATTCAGCACATTAGTTCCAGATCTTGAAAATTTAAATCAAATGTACTTGGCTTTAACTGACGCGCGTAATCGACGTGGTGCTATTGCTTTTGAAACTGAAGAGTCACGTTTTATTTTTAATGAAGATCGTAAAATTGAAGCGATTGAACCCCTTGTTCGTAATGATGCACATAAAATCATTGAAGAATGTATGATTTTAGCAAATGTTTCTACCGCTAAGTTTATTGAAAAACATCAAAAGCCAGGTTTATTTCGTGTTCACGATAAGCCCAGTGAAGATAAGTACAATAATTTTATCAGTTATTTGTCAGAGTTAGGAATTAGCCTACCTTTCACCAAGGATAAAGATAAAAAAGAACAAAGTGAGCCTAAACCTTCCGATTATGGCTATATTCTTAAGGCGGTAGCAGGTCGCCCTGATCAAGAATTAATTCAAACGATGTTACTGCGCTCGATGCGCCAAGCGGTATATCAAACTGATAACTTAGGTCATTTTGGTTTAGCATTGGAGTCATATGCTCATTTTACCTCGCCTATTCGCCGTTATCCTGACTTAGTCGTTCATCGTGTTATTAAAGAAATCCTGCACCAACAAGCGCTTAAAAAATCAAGTGAAAAAATTGGTACTGAAAATGACGGTCATTTTGACTTCCCGATTGAGGCGGTGATTGAACTCGGAGAACATTGTTCACTAACGGAGCGTCGTGCTGATGAAGCGACTCGTGATGTTTCAGATTGGCTTAAATGTGAATTTATGCAAGACCATGTAGGCGATACCTTTGAAGGTGTTATTTCAACGGTCACTAATTTTGGTTTATTTGTTCGCTTGTCTAAATTACATATTGAAGGATTGGTTCATATTACCTCTCTGGGTCGCGATTTTTATCATTATGACGATGTTCGCATGTGCCTTACTGGTGAACATACCGGAGCGAAGTTCCGAGTTGGCGATGTTGTTGAAGTGCAAGTGGCTGCAGTGAACCTTGATGATAAAAAAATAGATTTATCACTCTCTGGTGAAAAAGCAATACTTGAACACGCTAAACCATTAAAGACTAATAAAGGTAAAAAGAAATCTAAACATAAAGGTAAAAGCAAAGGGAAGGGAAAACAAGAAGAAGCACAGCCTGTAGCTAATAAAAAACCTTCATCGAAGAAAAAGAAAAAATCAACAAAAGCAAAGGATAAGGGGTCAGTATCCGAGAAACCGAAAGCGGCTAAAAGAAAAGCACGTAAAAAACGCCCCGGTAAAAATGCGAGAAAAGCAGTTAAAGATTAAAGCATTTTAACTCACGTACAAACTAATTAAACAGACTCTCCAATAAATTATGTTGGGGATAACAAAATGAAAAAATAACAGTTGAGAAATCATGGCAAAAAATGATGAGGTAGTATTTGGTATTCACGCCGTTACTGCATTAATGGAAAGTGCCCCTGAGCGCTTTATTGAGTTATGGCTTTTAAAAGGGCGTGATGATGAGCGGTTAAAACCGATTATAAACTTATCACAAAAATACGGTATTTCTGTACAAGTTGCCCAACGAAAAGTGTTAGATGACAAGAGTGACGGTGAACAGCATCAAGGTGTTGTTGCTCGAGTCCAACCGGGTAAAACTTTTAATGAAAATGATTTAGACGATATCATCACTCGTACAACGGCTAAGGGTGAACAGCCATTCTTTTTGATTCTTGATGGCGTAACAGATCCACATAATTTAGGTGCATGTTTGCGTAATGCTGACTCGGCAGGCGTGCAAGCTATTATTGTGCCTAAAGACAATGCCGCACGTTTAACTGGAACGGTGAGAAAAGTAGCTGTTGGTGCAGCAGAGTATGTACCGTTAGTACAAGTGACCAACCTGTCACGCACCATGAAAGCACTACAAGATAAAGGTGTTTGGATTATAGGTACTGCGGGGGAAACTGATACCTGTCTTTATGATGTAAAATTATCTGGTCCAATGGCATTGGTGATGGGAGCAGAAGGTAAAGGTATGCGTCGTTTAACACGTGAAAACTGTGATCAACTTGTTAAATTGCCAATGGCAGGCAGTGTTTCAAGCTTAAATGTTTCTGTTGCTACAGGCATATGCTTGTTTGAAATTGTTCGTCAACGTTTAGCTTAACTAATTTAGTTTAGTTGGCTAAAATAAAAATGAATATTTAAAAACCCAAATGGAAAAATAATAAGGATAGGAAACCATGAAAAAAATTGTAATCGCTCTTGGTATTGTTGTTGGAGCTGCACTTGTTTTACCAAAAATCGTTGGCTCGGTAGTTGAAACAGAACATCATGCAATGTTAGCAGAAATGTCTGACAATGAAACGGTATCTGTTACCTCTGAAAGCTTTGAAGCCGACTGGTTTGGTGGTAGTGCGGTAACCGAGATGACAGTGCATTTACAAGATGCAAACATGCCTGATGTAACGTTTAAAATTGAAGAGCAACTTTTATTTGGCCCAGTTATTTTTGCAGATGATAGTTTGCATTTTGCGTTAAGCCATTCAACAGCGACGATTAATTTCAAAGAATTAGGGCTGGATGAAGAAATAGTCGATTTTATTAATGACAAAATAAAAATCACCGGTTTATTAACATTTTCTAAAGATGTCGTTTCCCGTATTGATATTGCAGAAATGTCAAAAGAAGTTGATGGTAATAATATTGTATTTCATGCTGCTTCAGGTGAAATTACTATCGCTAATAAAACGCATTTAATCGGCGACTTTAAATGGGGCGGTATGGAAGTAAACAGCAGCGATGCTAATGTAGTTGTTGGCCCTGTTACTATGGATATTGACCAAGAAGTTATCCGTGGTGATTATTATTCCGGTGATGCGATTTCAATAGGCGATGCAAACTTCTTAATGTCATCTTTGAAAATCAATGATGAGACAGGTAATGAAGTGGTTAACGTTAATAACGTGATAATGACTGCACTAAGTTCAGTAAATGATGAATTAATGAAAGTTAATTTTACCTACCATATTGATGAAATTAACTCGATGGGACAGCGTTTCGAACATGCAAATCTTGCCTTTGTTTTTGATAATTTGGATATAGATGTAATGGCTGAACTGAGTGAAACGTTTACTGAGTTATCAACAGCTAACCCTGAGGATGCTTTTTCAGAGCAAAACATTCAAAAACTAACGGCAATTGGCGCAAAACTTTTAGAAAAAAATCCTATCATAAAAATCACTGATTTAAGTGTAGAAACTGCTGAAGGTAAAGTTGTTTCAGATTTACAAGTGAGTATGGATAAAGACAAGTTTGATGCCGCTAATTTTATGACCGCGATGATGGCATTAAAAGCTGACGCTAAAGCGAATGCACCTGAAGCATTATTTACAAAATTTGGTTTAACACCAATGATTGATATGTATGTTGAACAAGGTTTTTTAGTTAGATCGGATGACAAACTGTCTTTTGATGTAAGCTTTTCGCAAGGTCAACTACAACTTAATGGTCAAGTTATTCCATTATAACCTGATGTTTGTTCTGTAAACGTGTGGACAGTTATAGTTAAGTTTATAAAAACCGTTACTGGTCTCAGTTACGGTTTTTTTATCTCTGAGAAATAGTGTGGACACACTTTGTTACCTCTGTAATGTTTTGTAAACACTCTAGAAAATTATTGCAAAATTGTACTAATATAGGGAGAGTATTAATCATCCAAAGGTTTTTAGTTTATGGTGAAAAGCCTTAAACCACTTTGCATTGCATCATTTTCTTTTTTACTGCTTTCTTGTAGTGGTATTTATGAAGTGGATGAAAGTTTGCAAAAATCCCATGCCCCTAAGCAGTGGTCTTCAGACTTATTAACAACAAATATTAAAGAGAACTGGTTTGAACAATTAAAAAATGAACAAGTTCATCAATTAGTTGCTCTTGCCCTTACTAATAATTTTCAGTTGAAACAACAAGCACTGGCTATTGATATTCAACAACAGCAATTAACTATTGCCGGCAGTGCTCTGTGGCCATCTCTTGATATGTCATTAAAAGGCAGTCGACAAAAAACTGCCGTCGATGAGAGTAACGCCACTTATGGTAATAGTGGCTCTCTTGGTTTGAATTTACAGTATGAGCTCGATCTTTGGGGTAAACTTTCCGATGCTGAGCGTCAAGCTAATTTAGAATTAATGGCGCAGCAAGCGACTTTTGAACAAGCCAAGCAACAACTGGTTGCTGATGTAATTACTACATGGTTTAGTGTCATAGAAGCGAATCAACTGGTTGCGCTTTATCAGCAACGCTCTGATAACACCGAGCAAAACTTACTTATTATTGAATCAGGTTATCGACAGGGGTTAAATAGCGCATTAGATGTTTATCTAACACGTAATGAAGTTAATACTGAATTATCGAGAACGTCAGATCAACAGGCAAAAAAGGTATTAGCGATTCGTCAACTTGAGCAGCTTTTAGGGCAATATCCTGAAGGGAAGTTATTTGTTGATGCTGATTTACCTTTACTGAACTCCGAAATTCCTTTGGGTTTACCGACAGATTTAGTGTCACGAAAACCTGAGTTGGTGGCAAGTTGGTATCAGCTGCTGGCAAAGGATGCCGCGTTAGCTTACGCCCATAAACAACGATTTCCCAGTGTTAGTATTACTGCTTCATTAAGTAATAATGAGCAGGACATTTCTGATCTATTATCAGCTTCTTCTTTAGGATGGTCGTTGTTAGGTAATATAGCCATGCCACTGTTTAATGCTGGTAAGCTTGAAGCTAACGAAGAAAAATCTCGTTTAGTGTTAAAACAAACTGAGCAAGGATATTTATCTACGCTTTATAATGCGTTTGCAGATGTTGAAAACTCAGTGACTCGTGAGTCAAGCTTAAAAGAACGTTATCAAATGATGGTTAAGGCCAAAGATAATGCTATCGCAGCGGAAACGCTTTCATTTGAACAGTATCAAAGTGGCTTGGTGGAATATACCACGGTATTAGACGCCCAAAGTCGATCCTACGACGCCCAAAGCACGGTAATTCAAATTAAGAATCAATTAATCGTTAACCGAATTAATCTTCATATTGCCCTCGGGGGCGACTTTGCTGGCTCAACAAATACAGAAAAACCAGTTCTGCATGAACCGGGAAAGGAATAAATTAAGTTATGACAAACACAAGTAATCATTCTATGAATCAATCAAAATTGAAGAAAACCCTATTGCCGATAGTGATACTAATTGCAACAGTTGTTATTGCCCAAGTGATTATCAAAAACCCACCTAAAAGCAATCGAGGTAAAGGTGGAGAGTCAGCACAAATTACCGTTGAAACAAAAGTTTTATCTGCCCAAAATTATCAAGTAATACTGGATAGTTTTGGCACCGTCAAACCTCGAACTAATAGCATTTTAGTTGCTCAGGTTTCAGGTGAAATTAATGAAGTTAGCCGTGAATTCACAGATGGTGGTTTTTTTGAAAAAGGCGACGTACTCGTACAGCTTGACGATAGAGATCACCGCGCGGAAGTCAAAATAAATCAGTCAAGTTTACTGGCGGCAAAGCAAGTTTTATTAGAAGAGCAAGCCCGAGCTGATCGTGCACTCGTGGATTGGCAGCGTTTAGGTAATGGTGCAGAGCCAAGTGCATTGGTATTGCGAAAACCTCAATTAGCTGCGGCTCAAGCACAGGTATCGTCAGCCCAAGCAAAATTAGAAAAAGCACAACTTTTGTTAGAGCGAACTAAGGTTACCGCACCGTATGCGGGTCGCATCTTGAAAAAACATGTTGATTTAGGGCGTATTGTTGTTAATAACACCCAATTAGCCGATATTTATGCCATTGATTATGTCGAAATTAGACTGCCAATAAAGAACAAAGACCTCAGTTTTATGATTTTACCTGAGCAGTACCGCCATTCTGATAAAGAAGTCGTGGGTTCGTCGGTAACCTTAACGTCAAATTTGATTGGACAGCAACATTGGCAAGGAAAAATAGTTCGTACTGAAGGTGCAATTGATGAAAATTCTCAACAGCTTTATATCGTTGCACAAATTGATGATCCCTATGACTTGAGTAGTAATAAAGTAGCACCGATTAAAATTGGCCAATACGTTAATGCGAGCATTGTTGGTAAAACCATTGATCAGGCGTTAGTCATTCCTAATAGTGCAATATATCAAGGCAGCTATGTCTATATTGCTGAAATTATTGATGACAAAACGGTACTAAAAAGAAAAGACATTAGTATTTTGTGGCAAAATAGTAATGATGCTGTAGTTGAAGCCGGTTTAGCATTTGGCGATAGCCTAGTATTAACCCCGCTAGGACAAGTTAGCTCAGGCACGCCAGTGAAGCTTGCAGGTGATGCACCTGTTAACAATAAAAGATCAGATAAAAAAGGTAAAAGGCCTGAAAATTTAGATAAAAGCAAAAAAAGAAAAAATAGCAAAGTAGCCAATAGCAAAGTCAATGCGGAGACTGGTCAATGATTGCTTGGTTTGTTCGCAACCACGTTGCAGCTAATTTATTGATGATGACCATTTTATTTATTGGTTTGTTTAGTTTGTCTTCAAGAATTCCATTAGAAGTTTTTCCATCATTTGCCATGGACAGAATTACCGTGAATGTTTCATTACGTGGTTCTACTCCTGAAGATGTTGAGCAAGGGGTCGCTGTTCGCATTGAAGAAGCGGTTCAAGACTTAGAAGGTATAGAGCAAATTTCTTCTCGCTCATCGGAAGGATCAGCTTCGGTTAATATTGACATTGACTCTACTTACGACGCTAGAGAAATGCTTGCAGATATCAAAGCACGGGTAGACTCAATCAATACTTTTCCAGTTGACGCTGAAAAGCCGATTGTTTCTCTTGCAGAGCGTAAACGTGAAGTAATAGCAGTTACTGTGGCGAGTATTTATGGCGAAAAAGAAATTAGAGAGTTTGCTGAACAAACCCGTGATGATTTATTACAAATTCCCGGAGTAACTCAGTTAGAGCTCAGTGGTGTTCGTAACTACGAGATTGCCATTGAAATATCCCAAGATAAAATGCGTCAATATGGTTTAAGCATTAATCAAGTCAGTAATGCGATTGGTAATTCCAGTAGCGATGTTTCTGCGGGTAACATAAAAACCCAAGGTGGTGATATTTTAATTCGTTCTAAGGGCCAAGCCTATCGAAAAGATGAGTTTGCTCGCATTGCTATTAAGACTAATGCCGATGGCTCAATATTAACGTTAAGTGATATTGCCACTGTCAGTGATGACTTTGAAGAAACGCCAGTAAGAACTCGCTTTAACGGAAAAAGTGCTGCTTTTATTGATGTTTATCGAATTGGTCAACAAAGTGCTATTGATGTAGCTGATAAAGTCAAAAACTATATCGAAAATCGTCAAAGCAGCTTACCCCATGGTTACGAATTAAGTTATTGGGATGATGACTCTCAAATTGTAAAAGCACGTATTTCAACATTAACCACTAATGCAATGCAGGGCCTAATTTTAGTCTTTGCCCTGTTGTCTTTGTTTCTTCGTCCATCTATTGCTATCTGGGTATGTATTGGTATTCCTGTTTCATTTATGGGCGCGTTTATCGTGATGCCTTTTATGGGCGTTACCCTAAATGTGATGAGTCTATTCGCTTTTATTTTGGTATTAGGCATTGTTGTTGATGATGCTATTGTCACCGGAGAGAATATTTATACTCATCTGCAAAAAGCTGAGTCTGGTGAACACGCAGCAATTAAAGGTACACAAGAAGTCGCTACACCAGTGACTTTTGGTATTTTAACTACCGTTGCTGCGTTTCTTCCTCTTGCATATATCGAGGGCGCTCGTGGGGCATTATTTGCTCAAATTCCCGTTGTGGTTATTCCGGTGTTAATATTTTCCTTAATTGAATCTAAGTTTGTTTTACCCTCTCATTTAAAAAACATTAAATTACGCCATCAAAGAACAGGTCCGAGTAAATTAGAACAATTTCAGCATAAATTTGCTGATGGCTTTGAACAAGTGATTTTAAAGTATTACCAACCCTTACTTGCAGTAGCACTTAAACATAAACTCACCACCTTAAGTTTATTTGTTGGTGTCTTTATTATTATTGTTTCCTTGATTATGAGTGGCTGGACAAAGTTTATCTTTTTCCCTCGTATTCCTAGTGAAACAGTCCGTGCAAGTATCACTATGCCGGTGGGCACACCGTTTGATGTGACCAATGGGTTTGTAATTGATATGGCAGATAAAGCGCAATTACTGCAAGAGAAATATCGTGATAGTGAAACAGGTGAAAGTGTTGTTTTAAATGTTCTAGCCACTACTGGTGGACGAGGAGGGGTCTCCCATTCAGGTAATGTGCGTTTTGAAATCACTCCACCAGAACAAAGGGAGTTAAGTATTACTTCTAGGGAATTGGTACGGGAGTGGCGACAAATGATCGGTGTTATTCCAGGTGCTGAAAGTGTTACTTTCAGAGCTGAGTTAGGGCGCTCTTCAGATCCTATTAATGTGCAGTTAACGGCCAGTTCATTAGTGACCTTAAAAGAGGTCGCCAACAAAGTGAAAGAGCGTTTAAGTACTTACCCAACGGTGTTTGAAATTGCCGACAGTTTATCTGACGGTAAAGAAGAGTTACGCATTGAGTTAACTCAACAAGGTAAAGCGCTAGGGCTAACCCGAGTTGAGATTTCAAGACAAGTTCGTAGTGCGTTCTTTGGTGCTGAAGTTCAGCGTATTCAAAGAGGCAGAGATGATGTTCGAGTAATGGTACGTCTGCCAAAAGCTGAACGAAGTGCGATTGTTAATTTAGAGAATATCCTTATCTCAACACCACTTGGCGGTAATGTTCCGTTATCACATGTGGCGATACTAATTCCTGATCAAAGTCCTGCGACCATTAGGCGTATTGATTTATACCGTACGGTAAATGTGACTGCCGATGTTGAAAAATCAAATACTAATATGACAGTCCTTCAAGCAGATTTGAAAACTTACTTAGACGAATTGATAACTCACTACCCTGGGGTGAATCATTCATTAGAAGGTGAAGCGAAAGAGCAACGAGAATCTTTTAGCTCACTAGGCTGGGCTTTGGTTTTTGTTTTTTTCATTATCTATGCCTTATTAGCCATTCCATTTAAGTCGTATTTGCAACCGTTAATTGTTATGAGTGTTATACCTTTTGGCATGATCGGCGCAGTAATGGGGCATTGGGTGATGGGCATGGAACTTACCATTATGAGTTTATTAGGCATGCTGGCTTTAGTAGGTGTTGTGGTTAATGACTCATTAGTATTGGTTGACTTTATTAATAAAAAACGTGAGCAAACGAATGATTTAATGAACGCGGTGTTAATAGCTGGTGCTTCAAGGTTCAGACCAGTAATGTTAACGAGTTTAACGACCTTTATCGGTTTGATGCCGTTATTGTTTGAGAAATCAACTCAAGCGCAGTTTTTAATTCCTATGGCGGTATCATTAGGTTTTGGAATCTTGTTTGCGACTTTTATAACGCTGTTGCTGATTCCGGTTAATTATATGTTGGTGGAGCGGGTTAAGGAGAAGTTTGCATAATTTATGCCGGATGCTATTTACGTTGTTTTTTGTTTTTTATTTTAGTAAAAGAAAATAGTTAATAGGTTGCAACGGCTTCTGAAAACTCCTGTCCCTTCTCAGCAATGGAGACTAAAATTAGATTAGTGCGATGTTTATCGAAGCCATGGATGGCGTAGACTGCCGTGTGAATGGACGATTTTCGGCAGGTATAAACATTGTGCCTAAATTTAGTTGGAGTGTTTTGCTGTGTAGGGCGCCGCAGGGGTTCCAAGGGGAGGCGCGGCGGAACGACGTCCCTTGGGTGCCGTCGCCACCGCGACATGTAGATGTTCAAATTGTGCAAAAGTTAATTGGTGTCGCCAAAAGAATCAAAGATTTTTGTATTTATTTATAATCTCAAAATTTGTCATTTGTATCCTCTACAGCTGTCGGGGTGCCGACGACACCCAAAGAGGGATAAACGACAACCCCTCTCTGGACTCTCCCGTCGCTGCTGCATTAAACGTATCACCTCCATGCTGCCCAATATTCTTCGACATAACAGCGCTGAACGTGCATCCATGCACTACAGCGCTTTCACTGGCATCCATGCCAGCGATACGTGAATATTGGTCATCATTCCGGCGTTTAATGGAGCAGGCTTGGTATCTGGTTGCTCTATTAAGATTTTCCTTGAATAATGAAAACTGTTAAATAATCACACCATAAGATTTACAAACACCTGCCCCTTCTCAGCAATGGAGACTGAATTTAGATGAGTGCGATGTTTATCGAAGCCATGGATGGCGAAGACTGCCGTGTGAATGGATGATTTTCGGCAGGTATAAACATTGTGCCACTCTTGTTTAAAGAAAAGTTAGTTGGAGTGTTTTGCTGTGTAGGGCGCTCTGGGGATTAGAAAGGGGAGCGGAGCGTTCGTTCCCCTTTTTGTGCCGTCGCCACCGCGACATCCAGATGATCAAATAATGCAAAACATCAAATGTTTGTCGGCTGGCTGAGGATCAATTGTTAGCCTTTGTTTATGTAAGAGATAAAAATTAATCAGTTTAATTCTTAGCTTCATTCAAAAAATTTATTTTTTTTGAAATAAATTTTCTTTAGTAATACCAAAGCGTTCAGGCTCTTTCATCACATCCCTTATGGTGCTGTAATGTGGAAAACCGTGCCAGCTTAAGTCTTTTTCTCCATGGCGTGTTAAGTCGCAAGTAAAGCCGACTAAAAAGCACCAATCTGAAGCGCCGTAATGTGCGAGCCCCCATGAAAATCCTTGCCCATCGCCATTATCTAAAAATTTATCCGGTGTATAAGCGCCCCCCGCAGGAGGGATATCTTCAAGCGTTGTGACAATTTCAAAGTCTACGCCATTTTCAGAATATTGAATGGTCCCTTTTTCTGGCCCTGCCCAATCAACGATTGCCGCCATGCCTGTTTTCCATGGAAATACCCAAGTCTCGTGTCCACTATTAGAAACCGGATTAGCTTCATGTTTAACGTATGGCCCTTCAGGATGATCTGCTACAGCTAGTCCCCATTTGGAGTCGGTAAACATTTTTTCACCAATGGCATGTCCCTTATAATATAAATAGTATTGCCCGTTAAATTTAATAATACCGGGGTCATGAATCGCACCACTATCCCATGAACCAAGCTCTAAAGCCGCTCCCCAATTAGAGTCACCGTGTTCGTTGGGATCAATAAGCTTTCCATCACGACAAGGCTCTACAATCGGTTCGGCTAATTTTGTCCATGGGCCATCAGGGCTTTCTGCCCATGCCATACCAACTACATTTAATGGGTCGTTATTACGCTTCGCCTGATAGCATA
>ENA-ORXI01001188-ORXI01001188.1-sediment-metagenome-genome-assembly--contig:-NODE-1188-length-20679-cov-41.823852_pt1 | contig 20679 bp, 19 predicted proteins | sample MGYA00237861_ERZ511468 | MGnify/ENA primary metagenome ERZ511468 (study PRJEB26299, sample SAMN06266213) | sediment metagenome | isolation source: Hudson Canyon methane seep mesocosm | place...
TGTATGGGCAATATTTGTCGCTCACCAAGTGCGGAAGCCGTTTTTCGTCAAAAAGCAAAGGCACTGTCGCTCACGTTAGATTCCGCTGGAACAGTTGGCTCGCACGTTAGAGAGAAACCTGATCATCGAGCACAAAAGGCTGGTGTTGCCCGTGGTTATTCGTTTGATAATATTAAAGCGCGAAAAGTGACGGTAAAAGACTTTGAGCGATTTGATTTAATTCTAGCGATGGATGAGCGAAATGTTAAAGATTTAATGAAAATTGCTCCTACGCAGCATACTGATAAAGTGCAGTTATTTTTAGATTATGCCGATAACTTTGAAGATCAAGAAGTTCCCGATCCATATTACGGTGGCGCACGTGGATTTCAGTATGTTTTAGATCTAGTTGAAGATGCGAGTGATGGCTTAATTAAACGCATAACAAGCTCACGAGTTAAGTGCGTAAGGTACGTTAGATAATAGTAAAATAGCGCCTCTAATAAAAATATACTTAAATAAATATCATAAAAAAAGCCAATTGCATCAAGCAATTGGCTTTTTTGTATTTATTGTGCCGAGTAAACTAATCCATACTTGGTTTAGTTGCTCCAGCTGAGTGACGGCTAGTCGCATGCGACATTAATGCTAATTTATCTGACTTGCTATGAACAACACGTTGTTCACTTGCAACAAACTCTTTAGGAATAATACCGTTGCTAATCACCGTTTCTGGTTTAGCCATTGGCGCTGATGCTTTACCTGGCGCTTTTTTGGCCGAAGCTTTTACTTTGCGCTTAATGTTCTTCTCTTTAGCACGTACTTTTTTCGGCTGCTCTTCAGACTTTTTAGTTTTTACTTTAGGTGCTTCATTTGAAGCCTCTGTTGTAACTACTTCTGAATTGCTTTCTGTCACTTGAACTGGCTGCTCTGGTGCTTTTTCAGCGACCTGTACTTTAGGCTCTACTTTAGCTTCAGGCTCCACTTTAACTTCAACAACAGTTTCAACAACTTCCGCTTCGACTGCAACACTAGGAGCTGCTTCAACAGGAACTGCTTCGGCATTCTTAGTTTCTGATATAACAGGTTTAGCTACTTCAGGTTCATCAAAAGGTAAGTTTTGCTGAACTTCGTTAGCCGCTTCTACTACAACAGCCGCTTCTGCTGCAGCCGTAGTTTCTGTTACGACATCCGTTTCTGCTACTTCAACTTTCTCAATTGAAGGTGCAGGTGCCGGCGTAATGGCTTCTACAGGAGCTTGAGTTTCTACTACTGTGTCCTGAGGTTTAACTGTCTCTTTCTCAGGATAACGAGCCGTTACTGGATCTTCAGTAATTTCCGAATTTGCTTCCACAGCATCTGCGTTTTGACGACGACGTTGACCATGTGCTCGCATATGACGAGGAGAGCGGCGACTTCTTGGACGTTGCTCGTCTTTTGACTTAGCTGCTTGTTCAACATTACCATTGTCTACAGTATTGCTATCAACAGAAGTGTTTTCAGCAATTTTTACACTTTCTTTTACTGAACGTTCAACAGCTTTGTTTTCATTTGCTGGTGCTTTTTCAGTAGTATTAGCTACAACTTTTTCATCGTTATTTATACGCACTTTTTTGCGATTATTACGACGTTGACGACGTTCTGCAACCTTTTCTTCTTTAGGTTTTTGAACACGTTCTTTTTGAGGTTTAGCAGCTTTATTCTGCTTATTATCTTTTGCCTCATTAGTTGCTTCTTGTGATTTACGCTTATCGTTGCGGTTTTCGTTACGAGAATCATTACGGTTATTCCTACGTTGTCCTTGACGACTACGTTGAGGACGACGTTCACCACTTTTCGGTTTGTTACGCTCTGGTGTTTTAGGTGCAACAGGTTTCACTTCTTCTTCTGCAGCAAAAAGAGATTTAATCCAAGTAACAACACCTGAAAATAAACCTTTTGTTTCTACAGTTTCAGCTTTCACTTGTGGCGTTGCAGCTGGTTGCTTAGGCGCCTGTTTAGGTGAAGACATACCTTGTAGAAGAGGTTCATCACGTTTACTTGCTTCTTTATCGAACTTAGGCATAACCGCTTCTTCAGGTGCAGATTGCTTAACTGCAACGTCATAGCTAGCTTCTTCAATACTTTCGTCTTTTCTTACACGAATGACTTCATACTGAGGAGTTACCATATTCGGATTAGGAATAATCAGAATGTTTACACTGTGATGCTTCTCGATATGAAAAACTGAACGGCGTTTTTCATTGAGTAAATATGTAGCAACAGGCACTGGCACTTGAGCTTGTACTTGTTGAGTGTTGTCTTTAATGGCTTCTTCTTCCATTAAACGTAACACTGATAATGCTAATGATTCAACACCACGAACATGGCCTGTGCCACTACAACGAGGACAAACACTTTGGCTTGTTTCGCCAATTGAAGGGCGCAAACGTTGGCGTGACATTTCAAGTAAACCGAAACGAGAGATACGGCCTAACTGAATACGTGCTCTGTCTTGACGAACAGCATCACGCATTCTATTTTCTACTTCACGTTGGTGACGTACAGGAGTCATATCGATGAAATCGATAACCACTAAACCACCTAAATCACGTAAACGTAATTGACGTGCAATTTCTTCTGCAGCTTCTAAGTTAGTATTAAATGCTGTTTCTTCAATATCACTACCTTTAGTTGCGCGGGCAGAGTTAATATCAATTGAGGTCATTGCTTCTGTAGGGTCAATTACAATTGAACCACCAGAAGGAAGGCGTACTTCACGTTGAAAGGCTGATTCTATTTGCGTTTCAATTTGGTAATGAGTGAATAACGGTACGTCATTATTGTAAAGTTTAACTTTACTTAAGAAATCAGGACGAACGATTTCAATATGCTTTTTAACACTTTCAAACGTTTTTGGACGGTCGATTAGTACTTCACCAATATCACGGCGTAAATAGTCACGAATAGCACGTAAAATTACGTTAGTTTCTTGATGAATTAGAAATGGTGCTGGGCGACTAGCTGCAGCTTCTGAAATTGCATTCCAGTGGTGTAGTAGTACGTTTAAATCCCATTCAAGTTCTTCATATTCTTTACCAACACCAGCGGTACGAACAATAAGTCCCATACCTTTAGGTAACGCTAATTTGCTTAATGAAGCTTTTAAGTCAGTGCGTTCATCACCTTCGATACGGCGTGAAATACCACCAGCGCGAGGGTTGTTTGGCATAAGAACTAAGTAGCTGCCAGCTAGGCTGATAAAGGTTGTTAATGCCGCGCCTTTTTGGCCACGTTCTTCCTTATCAATTTGCACGATAACCTCTTGGCCTTCATGCAATACTTCTTTGATATTTGGACGACCTTGGAAGCTATAACCTTTAGGGAAGTATTCGCGCGCGATTTCTTTCATTGGTAAGAAACCGTGACGATCAGCGCCGTAATCAACGAATGCTGCTTCTAAAGAAGGTTCGATACGAGTGATTTTAGCTTTGTAGATATTTGATTTTTTTTGTTCGTGACCAGGGCTTTCGATATCTAAATCGTAAAGCTGTTGACCATCAACAAGTGCTACGCGCAATTCTTCTGATTGGGTAGCATTAATTAACATACGTTTCATAGTTTGTGTGACTCATTTTTAGTCACAACACACCATTGCTTAGAACACAAAGTAATCTATCGCTCTGGTAACAGCATTTTGTCAGCCTCACGGGTGTCAATCTTCCTACGCCATATACGCAGCAAGCTGTTAAAAATTCTGATTGTCTAATATAACTGCGGTGTATACACCGCAGTGAAATTGATTCTTCATGTGCTCAGCGAGTGTGCTGTGCGCAACAGAAAATTAAGCTTCTCGTTAATTTTAGTTCGATAGTTTTATCGTGTTTTCTAATAATTTAACGGTAGAAAATTTGACTTAATTTTTCTGTTTAATTACATAATCGCTTTATTGCGCTGGACAATATGTTTATGCGGTGTTTTTGACAAGTTACACGCGTCAATTTCGCAATAGGCCTTACTTTTAATATCTCGACGTTGATCTCTCCATAGAGTGTTATCAAACTGTCTCATATTAACGTGGCCGCATTTTGCCTCTTACGTTTCGCTTAAAGCATCCTTTTTAATCATTACGGCTAAAATATAGCGGTAACCACGCTATTATCACACTTTATTTTCAGATAAGCCAATTAAATCCATGTTTTAATTGCGCGAAATGCAGAAAAAATATGTTAAACTCCGAACAATTAAAGTTCTTTGTATAATACTTATGACCGACACCCCAAAACCCCAAGTTAGATTCATTACTGTAGATAGCGAAGATGCTGGACAACGCATCGATAATTTTCTTGTTAAAACGCTTAAAGGTGTGCCGAAAAGCATGATTTATCGTTTATTAAGAAAAGGTGAAATTCGCGTTAATAAAAAACGTAAAAAGCCAGAATATAAGCTTGTCGACGAAGATATTATTCGCGTAGCACCTATTCGTGTTTCTGAAAATACCAATACTGTTTCAACACAGCTTAATGTTGTTGCCAATTTAGAAAAGCAAATATTGTTTGAAGATGAGCGCCTCATCATTATCAATAAGCCATCTGGCATGGCCGTGCATGGTGGCAGTGGTTTAAGTTTTGGATTAATTGAAGCCTTAAGAGCATTGCGCCCAGACGCGCGAATGCTGGAACTTGTGCATCGCCTTGATCGCGACACATCTGGTTGTTTAGTGGTAGCGAAAAAACGCTCAGCGCTACGCCATTTGCACGAACAACTAAGAAATAAAACCGTACAAAAGTTTTATCATGCTTTAGTAAAAGGGCGTTGGTCGACAAAACTAACTCGTGTTACTGAAGGCTTACGGAAAAATGATTTAAAATCTGGTGAGCGCGTTGTTGTCGTAGACAATGTTGATGGTAAAGAGTCTGAAACACGTTTTCGAGTGCTGCAACATTATAAGAATGCAACATTAGTGAGAGCTTTCCCGGTAACGGGCCGGACGCATCAAATTCGTGTCCATTGTCAAACTAAAGGCCATTCTATTGCTTGTGATGCAAAATATGGACATGAAGATTTTGACATAGAAATGAAAAAACTTGGCTTAAAGCGTTTGTTTTTACATGCGGCGAGTATTGAGTTTACTCACCCTTTAAGTGATGAACGTATTAAAATAGAAGCACCATTAGAGCCATCATTAGAAAAGTTACTGACCAAGTTAACTAAAGCTGACAATTAATAAGAACTCTGAATCAACCTATGAATGAAATTAACCTGAAAGACTATGAACTGATTATTTTTGATTGGGACGGCACCTTAATGGATTCGGTTGCTCGCATTGTTTCTTGTATGCAAGCTGCAGCTAGAAAAGTTGAGTTAATTGTTCCAGCTCCTGAACAAATCAAAAATATTATTGGTTTAAGTTTGCCAAAAGCAATTAATGTATTGTTTCCAAGTTGTAATGAACAACAAGCTGAAGATGTGATCACGCAATATAAACATCATTATATAGCAGAAGATAAAACACCTACGCCGTTATTTAATAATGCGGTTGAATTATTAACTGAGTTACGTGGTAACGACAAGCTATTAGCCGTTGCAACAGGTAAAGGACGAAATGGTTTGGAGCGTGTATGGGAAATAAGCGAAACAAAACACTTTTTTCATACCTCACGTTGTGCAGATGAAGCCTTGTCTAAGCCTGATCCTGAAATGTTACTTAGTATATTGTCAGAGTTATCAGTGTCAGCCGATAAAGCCATTATGATAGGTGATACCAGTTATGACTTAGAAATGGCACGTAATGCTGGAGTTGCAAGTATTGGTGTTACTTATGGCGTGCATGATAAAGACATATTATCTTTATACCAACCAAAAGCTATTGTTGACTCTTTAGCTGAGATTCAACGTTTATTTAACACTTAACGTTTACTTCAACCTCATCACTAGTGCAATAATTTAAATATGTACTAGAAGTTAATATTCAGAGCATCTCGCCTTAATAAGATTAGGTACTTATATTCATAGCTATATAAGTACCTATTACTTCTCAGTTCGCTACATCACACCTTTATTCTACTATCAGCAATAGCGTCTTAATTTTTTATGCCTTACTTTGTTCGGCAAGTACATCAACACCATGCTGCTTTAAAAGCTCTACAAGCTTAATGAGCGGTAAGCCAATTAATGTATTGGGGTCATTGCCCTCTAGTTTTTCAAATAAGCAAATACCTAAGCCCTCGCTTTTAAAACTACCGGCACAGTTGTAAGGTTGTTCTGCGTGTAGGTAATTTTCTATCTCTGCATATGAGAGTTCTTTAAAATGCACTAAGAAAGGTTCAATTAATGCGGTGGTGTAATCTAAAGCGCTGTCATAAACACATAGTCCGGTATAAAAGACTACGGTTTTATTACTAAACTTTTCTAATTGTTTAACGGCATTTTCAAAGTTATGGGGCTTCCCTAATATTTCACCATCACACAAGGCGACTTGATCTGAACCTATAATAAGCGCGTCAGGATGTTCATTGGCAACAGCTTTGGCTTTTTCAATCGCTAAACGTTCGACTAACTCGACAGGTGATTCATTTTCAAATGCGGTTTCATCAATATTTGGTTTCGCACAATCAAAAGGAAGGTTAAGTTTTGCTAAAATTTCTTTACGGAAAGGGGAGGTAGAGCCTAAAATTAGTTTTTTCATTAATATCACTCAAAATATAAACAGATTGCAGTTAATATATGGGCTATATTGAATTTTTAAACAAATTTAGCTATTTTTCTTTTGACACAAGACGGTAGGCACTTTATTATGCGCGCCTTATGAAAAATCTTAAACTCCCGATAACGATAGACCCATCTAGAAGCGCACAACGAAAGTTAGTGTGTGACGGATACTTTGAAGTATCTGGGATGAATAGATTGCTTGCTGTGTGTGATGCACAATGTGAGCAAGTCCAAGTGAATGTTAATTTTGGTGTGGATGAACAGGGTTTGGTAGCAGTATCAGGCACTGCATCGGCAACGGTTGCATTGATTTGTCAGCGATGTACTGATGAGTTTGATTTGGCACTAGAAGTGAGCTTTACTTTTAGTCCAGTGAAAGACGAAGAAGCTGAAGCTGAGTTGCCGTCATATTATGACGCAATTGAATTAGATGAAAATGGCGAAGTTAACTTGCTAGAATTAGTGGAAGACGAGTTTTTACTTGCGATTCCTTTAATTCCAAGGCACTCAATTAAAGATTGTCAGTCTCCGGCTGATAGTGTTTGGGGCGAGTTGCCGGAAGAGGTAGAAAAACCGAACCCATTTGATGTATTGAAAAAACTTAAATAGTTAATTTTAACTAAACAACCGAATTTTTTAGGAGTAGGCAATGGCAGTTCAAAAGAGCAAAAAGTCTCGTTCAAGACGTGGCATGCGCCGTTCACATGACGCAGTAACGGCAACGCATTTATCAACAGATCCAGTATCTGGTGAAACTCACCGTCGCCACCATGTAACAGCTGACGGCTTTTACAAAGGTGTTAAAGTAATCAATAAGTAATCTGTAACGATTCTTTTGATTAATCTAACCATAGCGTTAGATGTTATGGGGGGCGATCAAGGCCCCCATGTAACACTTCCTGCTGCAATTCTCGCAGTAGCGAATTTACCTCATCTACATTTATTACTTTGTGGTGACGAATCAGTCATTGTCGAAGCATTAGAAAAAGCACAAATTTATCCTCATCCAAGAATAACTATTTATCCAACAACTGAAATTGTTGCGATGGATGACAAGCCAATTTTTGCCTTACGCCATAAAAAGCAATCATCGATGCGAAAAGCATTGGATTTAGTACATGATGGTCAAGCACAAGCTTGTGTTAGTGCGGGTAATACTGGCGCACTATTTTCTATGGCTCACTTTGTTTTAAAAACTTTACCTGGTGTTGAACGCCCCGCGTTAATTTCTGCTTTACCAACCAATAAACCTAAGCAACATGTTTTTATGTTGGACTTAGGTGCCAATGTGTTTTGCGACTCTAGTGTCTTATATCAGTTTGCCATAATGGGCTCTGTGATGGCGAAAGAGGTGGATGGTATTGAGCGCCCTAAAGTGGCATTGTTGAATATGGGTGAGGAAGATAACAAGGGTAGTGATCACATCAAGCAAACGGCTAGTTATTTATTAGCTAACGAAAACATCAACTATATCGGTTTTATTGAAGGTAATGATATTTTTACTAATAAAGCTGATGTTATTGTTTGTGACGGTTTTGTCGGTAATGTTGCATTAAAAACCTGTGAAGGTGTGGCAAGAATGGTTTATAAGCAGCTGCAAGAAATCATCAAAAAACATTTTTTAGCTCAAATTATGGGCAAACTACTGTCTGGTACAATAAAAAAACTGTTTAAACCCATGAACCCCGACCAGTATAACGGTGCAAGTTTGATAGGATTGCGCGGTATTGTGGTGAAAAGTCACGGTAACGCAAATGTTACTGCTTTTTATACCGCGATTACAGAAGCTGTGACAGAAGTTGAAAGACAAGTTCCAGCGAAAATTAAAGACCAGCTTGAACATAGTTTCTGCCATAAAGATTAGTTTTACTTTATCGCCACATGTTTAAACTAGCTGGAAAAATTATGACGACATAGGTGTTTTAATTACCTATGTTGCACAAACACAAAATATTACAATAATTTGGGTCTAACAATGCAAAACAATTTAGCGTTTGTCTTTCCTGGTCAAGGATCACAGTCACTAGCGATGCTAGCGGATTTTTCTGATCACGAAGTAGTGCAAAATACATTTTCTGAAGCATCTGATGCTCTGGGTTACGATTTGTGGCAATTAGTTCAGCAGGGGCCTGTTGAAAAGTTAAACCAAACAAACTTCACACAACCCGCTTTATTGACAGCTAGTGTTGCTATATGGCGCTTGTGGCAAGCATCTTCATCTGTAAAACCTACTATTTTAGCCGGACATAGTTTAGGTGAGTATTCTGCACTAGTGTGTGCTGGCGTGTTTTCTCTGGCTGATGCGGTTAAATTAGTAGAAAAACGTGGGGAATTTATGCAAGCTTCAGTTCCTGCAGGAACTGGCGCTATGTACGCTATTATCGGCTTAGCGGATGATAAAATTATTGAAGCTTGTGCTCAAGCGGCGCAAGGGGAAGTGGTTTCTGCAGTTAACTTTAACTCTCCAGGACAAGTTGTTATTGCTGGTAATAAAGCGGCAGTTGAACGTGCTGGTGAGTTATGTAAAGAAGCTGGCGCTAAAAGAGCATTGCCTTTACCAGTAAGTGTGCCTTCTCATTGTGCATTAATGAAGGATGCTGCTGACAAATTAGCTGAAGAATTAAATAATATTACCTTTAATATGCCAAATATTTCAGTGGTTAATAATGTTGATGTTGCCATTGAAAGTTCGGCGCAAGCAATTAAAACTGCTTTAATAAAGCAATTATATAGCCCAGTACGTTGGACTGAAACCATTCAATATTTAGCACAAAATGGTGTTGAGCAAGTAATTGAAGCAGGCCCAGGTAAAGTATTACAAGGTCTGTTAAAACGCATCGACAAAACCATTAGTTGTCAATCTGTTAATGACAGTGCGTCATTAACCAAAGCATTAGAATCAGTAGAGTAAAATATATGTTTTCATTAGAAGGAAAGGTCGTTTTAGTGACCGGCGCTAGTCGTGGTATAGGTAAAGCTATTGCAACACAACTAAAAGAATTAGGCGGAACAGTTATAGGTACAGCAACATCAGAGCATGGTGCTGCTAATATCAGTGAATACTTGGGTACAGATTGCGGTTTAGTGCTTAATGTAACTGATGATGAGTCAATTAGTGCAATGTTTGATTTAATCAAAGAAAAGCACGGTGCAGTTGATATTTTGGTAAACAATGCCGGTATCACACGTGATAACTTGATGATGCGAATGAAAAATGATGAATGGGACGATATCATTGATACCAACCTTTCATCAGTATTTAAAATAAGTAAAGCTGTGCTTCGTTCAATGATGAAGAAGCGTCACGGTCGCATAATTAATATTGGCTCTGTTGTAGGAACTATGGGTAATGCTGGTCAAGTTAACTATGCAACAGCTAAAGCGGGCTTAATTGGTTTTACTAAGTCATTAGCGCGTGAAGTAGCTTCTCGTGGTATTACTGTTAATACTGTATCTCCAGGCTTTATTGATACAGACATGACTCAAACATTAACTGATGAGCAAAAAGAAGGTATATTTGCGCAAGTTCCTGCTAACCGTTTAGGTAAGCCAGAAGAAATTGCCAATGCAGTTGCTTTTTTAGCATCAGACTCAGCGGCTTACATTACGGGTGAAACATTACACGTAAATGGCGGCATGTATATGGTTTAATCATACTCGCTCATTTGCGGTATTGTATTAAATTCGAACAAATAATAAACTGTCACAGGTTCGACCAGCAAAAAAGTAAAATTAGAAGCTTGCATGGTTGGCTCATGACGAATAAACTACATACAATTCTGAAAAATTGTATTTTCTAGTAAAGGAAAAAAAATGAGTACTATCATAGAACGCGTTAAAAAAATTACTATTGAGCAACTTGGTGTAAGCGAAGACGAAGTAAAAGTTGAAGCTTCATTTGTTGACGACTTAGGTGCTGACTCGTTAGACACTGTTGAATTAGTAATGGCGTTAGAAGAAGAATTTGATACTGAAATTCCAGATGAAGAAGCTGAGAAAATCACTACAGTTCAAGCTGCAATCGATTACGTTACTGCTAACCAGTAATAAGTAAACGAACGTTGTTGATTTCAGGCGGTTTAATTACCGCCTGATTTGTTTTTACCGTTTTAAAATATTGATAAGCTAACACTTAACCTAAGTTAAACTAAGCGTTAAGTACGCTGATATAAAACACCTTCTCTTATTCTACTCTATCGGAGGCAGCACATCTCATGAGACGCGTTGTAGTTACCGGTCTTGGCATGCTTAGCCCTTTAGGCAACAGCCCTGAATCAACCTGGCAAAACCTACTACTTGGACAAAGTGGTATTTCTGACATTACGCATTTTGATACTTCATTGTATCCAACGCGCTTTGCAGGTTTAGTAAAAGATTTTGATGCACAAGATTACATGGCTCGTAAAGAAGCCAAAAAAATGGATTTATTTATTCAATATGGCGTTGCAGCTGGTGTGCAAGCTGTTAAAGATTCAGGTCTAGAAATCACAGAAGAAAATGCTCAGCGTATCGGCGTTGCCGTTGGTTCGGGTATTGGTGGTTTAGGTCTAATTGAAGAAAATCATGCTAAATTATTAAAAAGTGGTCCGCGCAAGCTGTCACCATTTTTTGTACCTTCTACCATTATTAATATGATAGCAGGTCATCTATCAATTATGTTTGGTATGAAAGGTCCTAATATTTCTATTGTCACTGCTTGTACAAGTGGTGTACATAACATTGGTCACGCAGCACGTATGATTGCATACGGTGACGCTGATGCAATGGTTGCTGGTGGTGCAGAAAAAGCCTCAACAACGTTAGGTATGGGAGGCTTTGGCGCAGCACGTGCAATGTCAACACGTAATGACGCACCACAACAAGCGTCTCGTCCTTGGGATAAAGACCGAGATGGCTTTGTTTTAGGCGACGGTGCAGGGGTACTTGTGCTTGAAGAGTATGAACATGCGAAAGCTCGTGGCGCAAAAATTTATGCAGAACTGGCCGGTTTTGGTATGAGTGGCGATGCTTATCATATGACGTCACCACCTGCTGATGGTGCAGGCGCAGCGTTGGCAATGAAAAATGCCATTAACGATGCTAAAGTTGATATTGCTAAAATTGGTTATATTAATGCTCATGGTACATCAACACCTGCCGGTGATATTGCTGAAACGAATGCGGTGAAGTCTGTATTTGGCGACTTAGCAAATAGCGTTATGGTCGGGTCGACTAAGTCAATGACTGGTCATTTGTTAGGTGCGGCAGGTGCAGTAGAAGCAATCTTTAGTATCCAAGCTTTAGCGAATAATGCAGTTCCGCCCACCATTAACTTAGATAACCCTGATGAAGGTTGTGATCTCGATTATATTGCGCATACAGCGCGTGATGTGAATTTAGAGTATGCACTGTGTAATTCATTTGGTTTTGGTGGCACTAATGGTTCATTAATCTTTAAAAAAGTTTAATGAACGTATAGTGGTAATTGCTATTACTTGTTTATTCTAATAAATGTGAAATTTGTTGTAATAGCGCTTGAACTAACCGCATTAAGCCTGAATACTTAACCTAAGTATTCAGGCTTTTTTTATGGAAATTATGACCTTAAGTTTTGTTGATGAACAAGCACTCGACGTTATTTCAATTTACGACCGTGGTTTGGCGTATGGCGATGGCTGTTTTACTACCGCTTTAATCCTTGATGGCGAAGTTGTTATGTTAAAGCAGCACTTAGCTCGCTTAATACAGCAGAGTCAAAGGCTAGGCTTACCTGACATTAATACAAGCTCAATTGCCGAGAAAATGTGCCAAGTGAGTAAAGGTATCAATAAAGGCGTAGTGAAAGTTATTGTGACCTGTGGCAGCGGTGGTCGCGGATATTCACGATTTGGCGCTTCTCACGCACAAGTTATTGTGAGTCGCCATGACTATCCAAGCTTTTATGAACAATGGCAAAAACACGGCATCACCGTTGGCATTAGTGAGCAGCAATTAGGCATCAATCCTATGTTAGCCGGCTTAAAGCACTTAAATCGATTAGAGCAAGTGTTATTGAGGAAGGAACTAGACCAACGCTCAGAAGATGACTTATTGGTTACTGATATTAATGGCAATATTATCGAATGCTGCAGCGCTAATGTCTTTTGGCGAAAAAATGGACAGTGGCATACACCTTCATTAGCCAATGCTGGCGTTTCAGGGATAATGCGCGCGCGAATTCTGAATTTAATTCCGGATATTTTGGTAGGAGACTACAGGCTAACGGATATAGATAATATCGATGCTATGTTTATTAGTAATGCTATTTTAGGTATAGTGCCAGTCAAAATCTTTAACTTAAAAGTATTAGATATTTCCTTGGTAGAAGATATTCAAAAACAATGCTTAACCTGCGATAGTTGATTAACCAATACATGACGATATCTATTCAAAGCTTACCAAAAATCATCCGTACAATAATGGCATTTGTTGCAGTTATGTTTGTGGTAACTAGCATTGCTATTATTACTTTAGTGTATACCGCACAAACGAAAATTCAACAAGCGATGGCAGTTGAAAAAATTGAACTGATTACAGTTGAAAAAGGTAGTTCGTTTAATCAGTTTTCAAAACAATTGGTCAAAAAAGGTTGGATCGAAAATCGTTTTTGGCTACGTAATTATGTGCGCTTTAACGCAGAGCTTGCAAACATAAAGTCAGGTACTTACCAAGTTATGCCTGAAACGCCACTTATTGATTTATTGAAAATGGTTGTCGCTGGAAAAGAACACCAATTTAGCATTACTTTTATTGAAGGAACATCAATAAAGCAATGGCTTGAACTACTCGCAAAAACTAAAAATATAACCCATAAATTACCGGCAGTTTTCAATGAAGGCGTAGCGAATGAATTTTCTGTTTCTTTTGTAAACAACGACGAAAAGATGCAGGCGCTAGCTATACTTGCCCAACAATTTAACATTACAAGTGAAAACCCTGAAGGTTACTTCTACCCTGATACTTATGCTTTCTCACTGGGCGACTCAGATATTGCCATTCTTACCAGGGCACATAATAAAATGCTGCAAGAACTTGATAAACGCTGGCAAAAGCGTGATACCAACTTACCTTATAAAACGAAGCATGAAGCACTAACGATGGCGTCGATAATTGAAAAAGAAAGCGGCAAGTATGCAGAACATGAAATAATTGCCTCGGTTTTTGTCAACAGACTCCATAAAAAAATGCGTTTACAAACCGATCCTACGGTTATTTATGGTTTAGGTGAAAACTATTATGGTGATATTAAATATAAACACCTTCGCGATAAAACACCGTACAATACCCGAAAAATTAAAGGGCTTACGCCTACACCCATTGCTATGCCGGGTGAAAACGCGCTAGATGCCACATTTTCACCTGCAACAACAGAGTTTTTATATTTTGTCAGCAACGGCAATGGCGAACACATATTTTCTACTAACTTAGCCGATCACAATCGAGCCGTGACTAAGTATCAGCGTAAGAAAAAATAATTTTAGCTTTTAAATTAAGCGTTTAATCAAAGTATTTTGGAAAATTTAAGCATGAAAAAAGGTCAGTTTATTGTTGTTGAAGGTATTGAAGGTGCAGGAAAGTCATCAGCAATTAGCGTTATTGAAGCTGTTTTAGAAAAACACGGTATTCCTTATATAAAAACGCGTGAGCCAGGCGGTACGCCATTGGCCGAATCATTACGTGATATTGTTAAGTCTGCTAGTCATGATGAAGTGTTGACGCAAGAAACTGAGCTATTACTAATGTATGCAAGTAGAAGCCAACTCTTAGCGAATAGAATTCTTCCGGCACTGGAACAAGGTACTTGGGTTATTGGCGATCGTCATGATTTATCTTCTCGCGCTTATCAAGGTGGCGGTCGACAATTTGATGATTCAATAATGAATGCCATTGCTGATGTTACCCTTAAAGGCTTTACACCTGATTTAACGGTGTATTTAGATCTTGCCCCTGAATTAGGCTTAGGCCGAGCTCAAGCACGTGGTGAGCTTGACCGTATTGAACTAGAAAAAATTGAATTTTTTGAGCGAGTACGAAATAAATATCTTGAACTGGCAACAGCCTCACAAAGCACCGATATTATTGATGCGAGTCAGGCAATGGCTACAGTGCATCAAGATGTGGCTCGTACTGTAGAAAGTTTTATTGCAAAAGAGCAAGGGTAATCAATGCAAGCCTGGCTTCAAACAACCCAACAGCAGCTTTCAAGGCAACTGCAAGCCAACAAGTTGCCGCATGCTATATTGTTTTCTGGTGTAAAGGGAGCTGGGCATGAAGAGCTTGCCTTGTGGCTAACGCAAGTACTTTTATGCCAACATTATCATGTTGATAAATTAAATATATTGCACGGCTGTAGCCAGTGTAAAACGTGTCAGTTGTTTGCCAGTAATAGTTACCCTGATCATATAACCCTAAGTACAGATAAAGCGACGATAGGTGTTGATGAGGTTCGTAAACTCAGTCAGTTTTTTGAGAAAACAGCGCATATTGGCACTGCGAAAACCGCATGGGTTAAACAAGCAGACACCATGACTATTTCAGCAGCTAACGCCTTGTTGAAAACTTTAGAAGAGCCAACAGCTAATAGCTTTATTATATTAACAACTAATAGCGCTGAAATCTTATTGCCAACAATCATAAGCCGATGTCAGCAATTTAAAATACGTCCGCCAGTGGGCGAAAACCTATTAGCTGAATTTTCTATAGGTGATGGTCAACACGTTACCTTACAACATAATCAGCAAAGTACTGATTTGTTTGCTAATCTTAGTCATTATAGTGAATTGTCTGATGCAAGTGTTGCCAACGACTTTCAAACATTTCGTAATAATATCAAACAGTACCTATGCTATCATGCGCACAGGGCTGAATTGCTTAAAGCACTTGTTGATAATAACAATGCAATGCGTTGGTTTGAAAAAGTCATTGTTGACTTAACGCGCGAACAATGGCGTTGGGAATTGAGTACACAAAGTGATTTAGAAATGAATTTAGGTACCGAAAAACTTTGGCAAATTTACCGTTTAATACAAACTGCGAATATGAAATTGAAAACACTAGTACAAGTGAACAGACAATTTTTAAGTGAAAAGCTTCTGGTTGATATCAGCCAGATAGTGAATAGCGCAGAGGGCTAGTTTTGGAAAACATCCGGCTTGAATTTATTACCGATCGCGACTTGTATCAGTCGTATATGCCTTTTATGAAAAAGGGCGGATTGTTTATACGTACCACTGAACATATAGAGTTGGCAACCGATGTTAAATTAATTGTCACATTGCCTGATTCTTTAGAACCATCTGAAGTGATTGGTAAAGTGTCTTGGATCACGCCAATTGGTGTACAAAGCGGTACACCAGCGGGCATTGGCGTCAGCTTTATTAGTGACCCAGATAATATTCGCAGTCAAATAGATAAAGCTATTGGTCGTTTACTCAATTCTTCTGATCCCACCTTATCAATGTAAGAAAATAGCGATATATTTTCTGACGGTAGTACTGGCTAATCTGCTCTTCATCATTAGATAAAGCGCTAAAAATAAAAATTGTATAATAAAATAACACTTTCGTGTGGAGTAACCTTGTGTTTATAGATTCCCATTGTCATTTAGATAGATTAAAACTTGAAGAATTTGATAATAATTTAGATAACGTCGTTAACGCGGCACTTGAAAATAACGTCAACACACTTTTATGCGTCAGTGTGACGCTAGAAGAGTTTCCATCGATGGTTGAGAAAACAGCTAAGTATGACAATGTTTGGCTAACCTGTGGTGCACACCCACTAAATCAAGATGATGAAATAAACCCAGAGCAATTGCGCGAATTGGCAACAAATTCAAGGGTTGTTGCTATTGGTGAAACAGGCTTAGATTATTTTTACGCACCAGAAACTAAGCAAGTTCAATTAGATTCTTTTCGTAAACACGTACGTGTTGCCAATCAATTGAACAAGCCATTAATTATTCATACTCGAGATGCTCAAGAAGATACGTTAGCAATATTACGTGAAGAGCATGCAGAAAATGTTGGCGGCATATTACACTGTTTTACCGAAAGCTGGGAAATGGCAGAGCAAGCAATCGCTATGGGGTTTTATATTTCATTCTCAGGTATCGTCACCTTTAAAAATGCCAGTGCATTGAGAGAAGTGGCAAAGAAAGTGCCTAGTGACAGATTTCTTATTGAAACCGATGCACCTTACCTTGCGCCAGTGCCACACCGTGGTAAACAAAACCAACCAGCCTACGTTGTTGAAGTTGCTAAACACCTTGCTAGCATTCGTGGCACATCTGTTGCTGAAATTGCTAAGCAATCAACTGATAACTTCCATCGTTTATTTGCGCAAACTAAAGCGTAATACTTACTAGAGTATTTACAGGGAAGGTTATTAGTAGGTTATTTAGAATAAAGGCATAAAAATAGCCCAAAATCACTGCTGATTTTGGGCTCAGGGGATGGCTCAAAAGGAGATGAGCCTGCGCTAATAAACTGTCAAATCAAATTAACGATAACCATTAAAATCTAAACTACTTTAAAAATGACTCTACTAATTAATCATAGAGTTAAACGTTGCGAGCAACAGGTTGATAAGTAACCTGTAGAACTAAGTGTAGTGTAAGCTTATTTAAATGCAAAAATATTTTTTTAATTATTTATCTTGTTGTAAAATAAAGGTTTTGATTTTATTTTTGTTCTGTTGACTTGACCATCTTAAAAATATTCTCCACCGCTTGTGTACTGCTTTTACACAGTTTTTACACAGCTAAGAATGGTTCGTTTGTTAGGTAATATTCTTTTTGTGTGTCATGATATTTTCACAATAAAAATAATTTAATTAGTATAAGAGAGTAGGTTTGTTAAATCGTATTTGGAGTGGATTTTTCTTTGTTGCATTTATTTCTGCGCTAATACAGTGGTTGGCTTTTGATCAGGCACTAATATTTGAGCAAATCGTCAATGCTATTTTTGATATGTCAAAAGTGACCGTTGATATTGCGATTGGCTTAATTGGCGTTTTAAGTTTTTGGCTTGGCATGATGAAAATTGCTGAGCATGCTGGCATTATTGACAAGCTTGCCCAAATTATTTCGCCATTGTTTACTCGTTTAATGCCAGGAGTACCAAAAGGTCATCCCGCGATTGGTTCGATGACCATGAATTTATCGGCTAATTTTCTTGGTTTAGATAATGCAGCCACGCCGCTAGGGCTAAAAGCGATGCAAGACTTACAATCGCTAAACACCGAAAAGAACACGGCAACTAACGCTCAAATATTATTTCTAGTGTTAAACACATCTTCTGTAACGTTATTTCCAATTACCGTTTTTGTTTATCGAGCTCAACAAGGTGCGTTGAACCCAACAGACGTGTTTGTGCCTATTTTATTGGCGACAACAGCATCTACACTGGCAGGTTTATTTGCCGTTGCTTTTATGCAAAAAATAAAACTCTACCAGCAAACCGTTATGCTATACCTTTCTGCAGGAATTGCCTTAATAGGTGGTGTAGCAGCTTACTTTGCCACGTTAAGTGCCGAATTATTAGCACAGCAATCTTCTTTGATGGGCAATTTATTGATTTTTTCAACGCTGATAAGCTTCATCTTTTTTGCTTTAAAGCGACAAGTGAATGTCTACGACAGCTTTATCGAAGGGGCGAAACAGGGCTTTGAAACTAGCATAAAACTAATTCCCTATTTACTAGCAATGTTGTGTGCCATTGGCGTATTCAGAGCAAGTGGTGCATTAGATCTTATCGTGGAAACGATTAGAACAGCGGTTAATTATTTTAATGCCGATACAAGATTTGTTGATGCACTGCCAACGGCATTTATGAATCCGTTAAGTGGCTCAGGTGCTAGGGCGATGATGATAGAAACCATGAATACTCATGGTGCAGACTCTTTTGCTGGACGTTTGGCCTCAATTGTACAAGGTTCAACAGAAACTACCTTTTACGTATTAGCGGTTTATTTTGGTTCAGTAGGAATACGTTATAGCCGACATGCATTAGCGTGTGGCCTGATTGCCGACTTTGCAGGTATCAGCGCCGCAATTGCTGTTTGCTATTGGTTTTTTGGTTAGGCATTTAGTTCATCGAGTGTTTAAAGTAAACGGTATGAAAATTCTTATATAGTTATTTTCATGCCGTAAAACTACTGTGTAACTTCCTTTGGTATTTCCCTCATCGAATTTGAAGTGGTCGTTATTTTATGGCGCTTTGCTCCCTGACTTTATATTGTCGACAGTTTAAATAACTGCTGCGAATTACTAAGATTCTTATTTTATCTAGCTTTCATAAACCCATCTCTTTAATTTTATTGTTCAATAACAGTTACCTATAACATTTCAGTTTGCTTTTAATGCTTACACTATATAATTTTTATGACGTTTTTACGACTAATGTCTAGTGTTTATTGTCGACAATGTAGTTGTTTTTACATTGACTAATGACAATAAAACGCTATTATTAGTTCAATATTTTCAAATATGTCGACAATAATGGCTTTAGACAATCCAACCACACAAGCAGTAGTTACTACCGCAGATAAAGTGTTCGATCAAATGCTGCATGCAATTGTTGAAGGCACAATAAAAGCCGGCAGTAAAATCAGTGAGCCCGAGCTAGCAAAGCACTATGAAATTAGTCGTTCAACATTGCGAGAAGCGCTAAACCGTCTTGAGAAGTGTCATTTAATTGAGCGTAAAGCCAATGTCGGGTCACGTGTAGTTGAATGTTCAATTGCCGGTTTATTAGAAATTTATGTTGTGCGAGAAGCACTTGAAGGCATGGCATGTCGGCAAGCGGCAATTAACATGACTGATGATGAAATTATAGAAATGAAAGCGATGCTTGCACAGCACGCAAATTCTAAGGCTTTACGTGATGGTGTTTCTTATTACCAAGAAGAAGGCGATTTAGACTTTCATTATAAAGTCATTTTAGGCAGTCATAATCAGCAATTAATTAACATTTTATGCGGGCAATTATATCACCTTGTTCGTATGTACCGATGCCAGTTTGGCATGAACAGCCCGCGTGCGACTAAAGCATTTGATGAGCATTCCCGCATTATCGATGCTATCGCTGATAGGGATGGTGAACTAGCTGAAATGCTAATGAGACGTCATATCGCCGCATCAAGAAAAAATATTGAAAACAAGATTAGTCAGCAACTATAACGTCACAATATATAGAACGTTTTAGTTAATTTATTACCACATTTATCATTTAAAAAGGACAACGATATGTCTACACCATTATCTTCAAAAAACCTGTCTCCGGGCGCGAAGTTCCGCCAAGCATTAGTGAATAATAAACCACTACAAGTTGTCGGTACTATTAATGCTTATTGCGCAATGATGGCAGAGCAACTGGGCCACCAAGCTATTTACTTATCTGGCGGCGGTGTTGCAAATGCTTCTTACGGCTTACCTGACTTAGGAATGACATCATTAAATGATGTTGTTGCTGATGTACAACGTATTACAGCAGCTTCAAGCTTGCCGTTACTTGTTGATATTGATACTGGTTGGGGTGGTGCTTTTAATATTGCTAAAACTATCCGTGATATGGAAAAAGCAGGCGCTGCAGCGGTTCACCTTGAAGATCAAGTTGCGCAAAAGCGTTGTGGTCATCGTCCAAATAAAGAAATCGTTTCAACCCAAGAAATGGTTGATCGTATTAAAGCGGCTGTTGATGCCCGAACTGACGCTGACTTTTTCATTATGGCGCGTACAGACGCTTTCGCTCAAGAAGGTTTAGAAGCGGCACTTGAACGTGCTAAAGCTTATGTTGCTGCAGGGGCTGACGGTATTTTTGCAGAAGCGGTTAAAACTGAAGAACATTACCGTGCTTTTACACAGGCACTTGATGTACCGGTATTGGCAAACATTACTGAATTTGGCCAAACTGAATTATGGAATAAAGAACAATTAGGCGAGTGGGGCTGCGCCATGGTGCTTTACCCATTATCAGCATTTAGAGCCATGAA
>ENA-ORXI01001189-ORXI01001189.1-sediment-metagenome-genome-assembly--contig:-NODE-1189-length-20665-cov-4.565184_pt1 | contig 20665 bp, 19 predicted proteins | sample MGYA00237861_ERZ511468 | MGnify/ENA primary metagenome ERZ511468 (study PRJEB26299, sample SAMN06266213) | sediment metagenome | isolation source: Hudson Canyon methane seep mesocosm | place...
CCCGGTGGAGAGTTGGTTTTAGAAACATTGATCATTGATGGCCAATTAGGCGAAAGCCTGATGCCTACAGAACGTTATGCCAAGATGCGAAATGTGTGGTTCTTACCTTCAAACGACACCATGATTTTGTGGTTACAGCGTTGTGGATTTAAAGATGTTCGTTGTGTTGATATTACGGATACCAGTCTTGAAGAACAGCGTAAAACATACTGGATGACCTTTGAATCATTAGTCGACTTTCTTGATCCGAACGATGTTACTAAAACAATAGAAGGTTACCCCGCTCCCAAAAGAGCAGTTTATATCGCCAATACGCCCAGGTAATTAACGTTTAATAAAACGACTATCTGATGGCTCATCATAGTTGTCATAACATAAGGTCGCGTCTACACCATGGTATTTGCCATGATTATCAATGACTACTTTTGTTACAGGCTGACAAATTTGTTGGCCACGATGTCTTTGGTAATAGTTCGGCTGATGATAACTATACGAGTTATAACCAAAACCAAATGAACGATGACCATAACGTGGTTGCCGCCAATATTTGGGATATGAATAGGGTTTGTGAGAGTAACTGTGGCGTTTGTTGTATTTGGAGTGATTATCAGAATACGACTTATGCTTGTTGAACTGACCGAGCCTGTTTTGATGACTTCCTTGATTACCATAACTTAAAGAAAGGCCAGTTGATTTTCGATGATCGCCGGCTAAAACAGACGTAGTAATAATAAATAAGCTGAGTGTGGCTAAAACAAGTTTGCTTGTTCTGTTCATGGCTGGCACCTCCAAAAAGACTTAATTAGTCAGCAGGGTGTTATGCATAAAAACATAGACAGGTAGAAAAGGAATTTGTTGCAATTAAAAGAAGATAAATTTAATTGACTAGGTAGATTGTGATGGTTTGATTGAGGAGGGAGAGACGGATAGTTTAGCTGAACTGCTTACATAGCAAGAGTGTCTTCAAGTAAGGCGATCCAATTTCCTTGGTCGTTAAGGCAAGCTTTTAATGGTTTTACGTCCAGGAGCGCATTGTGATTGATGATGAGTTCGTAGTTGACACAAACTTGATCGTTTTGTTGGAAATATTTAATGACTTTGATGTTGTATAGCGTTTCTGTATCCGAGTTAAACCACGATTTTGCTACGCCAATGGGCTGTGATGTAAGCACATGTTGAGTGTGATTTAAGTCGGTATTGCTCATTGCTGTTGCCGTATCTATACCAGCCTCCACGCCGGCTAAAAATTCTAAATCTGATATTTCAGCAAAGACATTTGTTGTTAGAAATAATCCTGCTGCCATCATTGTGATGCCTTTCATTGATAAGGATCCTTTTGATTGTAAAATGACTCGACCGTAAGAATACAAGGGATTAATTAAAGATAAATGAGTAAACTCTCCTAAAAAATCGGGAGGTTATTCCTTGATTTTATAAAACTGATACTTTATCGACCAACAATTCTGATTAATGTAGCCCTTTGTATTTAAATAGACTTCGCTAAATGTGTATGACATTATTGAGGTATATCTACATTTTAGATGGAGTTATGTTTCATGCAGACGGTTGATATTTTTCCGTGGAATAAAAATTTTGAAACGGGTGTGCCAATCATTGATGAACAACATCAAAAATTAGTACAACTCATCAATCTCCTTGCTAGCCATCTATCCAGCCATTCTGAAGAGTCCATATTATTAAGTGTTTTTGATGAGTTAGCCGACTATGCTCTTTACCATTTTGAAACGGAAGAAAAAGTTTGGCATCAGTTTTTGCCTGAAGATCCATTAGAAGTTGAACATAAAAAAGTTCATGGTGATTTCATAGCTGAAATACAGCAGCTAAAACAAAACAACAAAAATCAATCTATAAAACAAGAGATTGAAGAAGTACTCAGGTGTTTAATTCACTGGTTAGTGTTCCATATTTTAGAAAGTGATATGTATCTGGCTAAGGTGACTCAGGCTATACAGTCAGGTATGAGCGCTCAAACTGCAAAAGAAAAAGCGGATCAGGAAATGCGTCAGCATATCGGCGTATTAGTTGAAACAATTCTATCGATGTATGAAAAAATGACTAGTATGGCACTGCATTTGAGCAGTGAAATCGATAGCCGAAAAAAAGCTGAGACCAAATTACGACTTGCTTCTAATGTGGTTGAAAATACGCTAGATGCTATTTGTATCACCAATAGTGATAAAAAGATCATTGATGCAAACCCTGCTTTTTACCAAACAACACAATTTACTTCGGATGAAGTTTTAGGCCGAACTATTGAAGACCTCAAAACTGGTTTAAAAGAAGAGCCCTTAATCTCGCAACTAGAAAAAGCATTGCTCACCGATGGCCAGTGGAGTGGAATCGTTTCTAGTCGAAATAAAGAAGGCGAAGTGATGATGGAGTGGTTAAGTTTCTCTTCGGTTAAAAACGAACATGATGATGGCAGCCATTATGTTGCAGTTTTTTCAGAAATCACACACTTAGCTGACAGACTCTCTGATATGGAACATTTGGCCTATCATGATGCTTTGACTGAATTACCAAATAGAATCTTACTTGCTGATCGACTTGAGTTGGCATTAGCGAATGCCGATAGAAAGAAAGAATTTTTAGCTGTTTGTTATTTGGATCTTGATGGTTTTAAGCCTATAAATGATCAATTTGGTCATGAAGCGGGCGATGAAGTCTTAAAAGTAATCGCACAACGTTTGTTAAATGTTTTGCGAACTAATGACACGGTATCTCGTGTTGGTGGTGATGAGTTTGTTTTACTCCTAGGAGATTTGAAAAAACCAGAGGATTATAAAGAATTACTTGCTAGGGTTTTACTTGAAATTGAACAGCCGATCCAACTTAACAAAGAAAAAGTTAGCGTAACAGCAAGTATTGGTGTGACGATTTATCCACTTGATAACAGCATGGTTGATGATTTAGTTCAACATGCAGATAGAGCGATGTATCAGGCTAAACAAGCTGGAGCATCATCCTATGTATTGTACTCAGCTGATCATTAAAAATTGATACGACATAAAGCAAATTTTGAGTTCGCTTACTATTGTGTTTTCTTCATTCAGACAATAAGTTTGAACTGTATTAAGCTTAATTTAACTGTAGTTAACGGTGGTAGGTAGTTTTTGTATGGTGCTTGACTAATATAAAACTACGAAACGAGAATCGATATGGTTTTATGGACGGTGATAGAATGGACAAAGAAGCCCCGTCAATACGATGACATTTCAATAGCTAATAAGGGATGGCTGTGAAAATCATGTCTAAATATAAACTGTTTTTCTTACCTGTTTTGCTCTTTATTATTATTAATATGCTTGGAGCATATTTTTATAATAAAAGCGTGCAAAACCTTCAGGATAATTTTAAACAAATATTTAGGCAAGAAGCGGAAAAAAAATTTAATAGCTACCAAGAATCAATAAAATCAGATATCGCTGTACTTCAAGCAACGGCGAGTCTTTTTCATGCCAGTCAGGTTGTCGATCGAGAAGAATTTTACCTATTTGTATCAGAGGTAATAAAAAACCACCCTAACATTGAAGCAATGAACTGGATCATTCTTGTTGCTCACAATGAGCGACAAGAATATGAGCTGAACATGCAAAACAAAGGTTTTACTGATTTTAGTATTCATACAGGCATTAGCAATAATAAATTAATCCCTTCCCCAGAAAAAAAAAGTTATTTTCCAAGACAATATTCTGTTGCTTCTCAAGGGGGATCTTGGGTCGTAGGTTTTGATATGTCGACAGAAAGTGAGGTGCTATCGACGATAACAGAAGCGATGAAAAACCATACTCTTACAATGAGCCCTCCATATACGTTAAACAAGGGTGTGGATGAATTACGAGCCGTTACTTATCTCTCTCCCATTTATTCAGAAAAAGTACTTCAGGGCTTTTTAGAATTGGTTGTTTCGAGCACGGACAATATCAACAAGGAAATTGATGCTCAGAGTAATTCTATAACTGATGTTTCGATGCAAGTTCATGACATCACAGAGAAAGCACATCAATTAGTTATAAGTAGTGTACCGACATCTTCGGTGCCTACTGCTAGTGCACTATCTTTTTATGTTGAGAAAATATGGCCACTCGCTGGACGAAAATGGCGATTAGAATTTATTCCGACGACACATTTTGTGAATAAATACGAGGTAAAAAAGAATGATCTATTTTGGCTTGCCTTGGCATTAAATTTCGGTTTGATAGTTGCCTTTCTTATCTATCATATTAGCTACAAAAAAAATGAAGCTGAAAAAAGATCCGCTTTATTTAAGGAGTCTCAACAAAAGTTACTTCAGCAACGTGGAGCATTAGATGAGCATGCCATCGTATCGGTGACAGATAAAGAAGGAACGATTATTAATGTTAATACCAAGTTCGAAAAAATTAGCAAGTACAGTCGGGCAGAATTGATTGGCCAAAATCATCGAATATTAAATTCTGGTTATCATCCGGATTCATTTTTCAAACACATGTGGTCTACGATTTCAAAAGGAAAAGTGTGGCAAGGGCAAATAAAAAACAAGGCCAAAGATCACTCTATGTATTGGGTTGAGTCAACAATTGTTCCATTTCTTGACCAATATGGAAAACCTGAAAAATATTATGCGATTCGCACCGAAATAAGCAAAATTAAAGAACTTGAAGAAGCGTATAAAGATGTAAATGAATTGTTGTTGGAATCGCAAGCTAAAACAAATCAGCAAAAAGAACGTTTTGAAACGCTATTTGAAAAGTCAAATGATGGCTTGGTAATTATTGAAAATAACGTTTTCATTGCGTGTAATGAAGAAGCGGTAAAACTCATGGGCTATAAGTCAAAATCAGGGATCTTAAGACATCCAGGAGAGTTATCGCCTATATACCAACCTGATGGTGCAATATCGATTGAAAAAGCTGAAAGAATGATAGAGCTATGCTTGAAAAAGGGTTCTAATCATTTTGAGTGGATGCATCAAAAACAAGATGGTACTGATTTTTGGGTGGATGTGACTTTAAAACGATTATCGCTTGAAGGTAAAACGCAAGTGTTGGTTGCATGGCGTGATATTTCATTGCAGAAAAAACTGATAGCAGAAAACGAAAAAAGTAAGAATGATGCGATCCACGCAAACGTCGCTAAGTCGGAATTTTTATCGTCAATGAGTCATGAGTTAAGAACACCGCTTAATGCTATTTTAGGCTTTTCTCAATTACTAGGTATGGACTTGGAAACCCCCTTAACTGAAGAGCAAAAATCTAGCGTTGATCACATCAATACAAGTGGCCATCATTTATTAGTGCTTATTAATGAAGTATTAGAATTGTCCGCCATTGAAGCAGGAAAAATTGAATTATCGATTGAAAATGTTGAATTAGCAAAGGTGGTTGATGGCTCACTGATGTTATTAACACCATTCGCCCAAAAAGAAAATGTTCAACTCCATATTTTGGGGGCAGCCAAATTATCTGTATCTGCAGATTATATTAAATTAAAACAAATCATTATTAACCTGATAAGCAATGCGATTAAATATAATTGTAAAAAAGGCACTGTGAGCATTGATTGGAACAGAACAGACAATAGTACAGTTAGAATCAGTATTACTGATACAGGTATCGGTATCTCAGAAAGTAACCGTCTAAAAGTATTTAAAGCGTTTGACCGCCTTGGTTTAGAAACGAGTGAAATAGAAGGAACGGGTATAGGACTTGTCGTAACCAAAGACTTGGTAGAAATGATGGGGGGGAAGATAGGCTTTGATAGCATTGAAAATAAGGGCACAACATTTTGGGTTGAACTGCCAATAGCAGAAGAAGTTGTAGAAGAAGTTGTAGAAGAAGTTGTAGAAGAAGTTGTAGAAGAAGTTGTAGAAGAAGTTGTCACACCAACAACAACAGAAAATAAGCATATCCTCTATATTGAAGATAACCCTGCTAATAGGGACCTTATGCAGTCCTTTTTTGAGTTACAGGATAACTACACTTTGCATATGGTAGAAAATGGTGAGTTGGGCTGGGAAATTGCTATAAAGCAAACCTTCGACTTTGTGATTATGGATATCCATTTACCCGGAATAGATGGTATAGCTTTAACTAAAAAATTAAGAAGGACCAGCGAATACGCAAAGAAACCGATTGTTGCATTGACCGCTTCTGCAATGTCACATGATATTGCCGCAGCCGAAGGATTATTCGATGAGTACATCACCAAACCTGTAGACATAAGCGAGTTTATTATTATTCTGGATAAGCATTTAAATTAAATAAAGATCGGTAGAAAGTATTTTCATGCCCAATCTTATATTCAATTATGGTCAAAAAATTGCAAAAATACCTTATTAATGTGCACGGGTTCACAAGGTGTAGCGATGCCTTGTTTTAATTACGCTTCAGATTCTTTATAGTCGGAGGGTTTTAAAGCTAGCTCGTTAAAATAGCAGAGAGGCCAACATCGTAAGCATATCGCCAATAATACAAAATCAAACTAATCGGATAGCAGTAAAAAGCAACTCACTTCAATGTGAAAGTGGTGTTGCCTTGATTGTTGTATTGTGGATGTTAGTGGTGATGACAGCAATTGCTATGGCCTTTAGTCAGCAGGTACGAACAGAGGTAATGTTAACCGCTAATTATCAAAATCAAGCTAAGGCATTAAGTTTGGCGGAAGCAGGTATTTGGCGAGGTACCGCAATGGTTTTAAATCGAACTATCGCCGAAAACAATGGTGAGAATATTAATTTGGCCGGTTCGGTTTATGAGCTTGATTCAGAGCATGGAAAACTAAACGTTTCCTTACAGTCGAGCAGTGGTTTGATTGATTTAAATAGAGCCTCTCCTGAGATTATAAAAGCATTGCTGCAAACGGTTGATACTTCAGCTGAGACTCAGCAAACGATATTGGACTCCTTACTTGATTGGCGCGATGAAGATGATTTAAAACGTTTGGCTGGTGCTGAAGATGATGATTATCGTGCCCAAGGACTATCGTATGGACCGAGTAATGGCTTGATGAATAGTGTAAGTGAATTGGCAAGGGTAAATGGTGTGACATCGTTGGAATATGAGGCATTACAATCTAGTGTGACAGTTTATTCTGGTCAATCTCGTATTGATATAACCTCAGCACCACGACGAGTTTTAGCGTCATTGCCATCGATGGATGCCACGATGACAGATAGTATTATTAATGAACGTGCAACGGGTAATAAACATATAGATTTAACTCAGATCCCAGCTGAAACTCGCAAGTATATTGGTGCAGGACAAAATGAATTTATGCGGATCAGTAGTTTTGCTGAAGTAAACTCCTCAGTTTCAGGTATTATTGCCGTGGTTAAACTGGAAGCGACGGAAAAATTACCGGTAACGGTAATGTCATGGCGTCAGCATGTTGATACAGTATTTGTAGAAAGAAGCTTGAATTAAATGGATAGACAAGCACTATTAAAAGTAGCAAAAAATGGATTTACTTGGTGGACCGAAGGTTTATTAGCTTGGTTACCTGATTCCGTTATGCAAAAAGTTCGCTTACAACCGTATGTTCAGTGTGCGATAACAGGCGAGCGAGCCATACTTAGCCTAGTAAGTAAAAAAGGCGAGCAACATGATGAACTTCGTTTCGATTTAGCAACTGAAAATACCGACAATGCGGTATTGAAAACCTGGCTGTTAAATTATCAACAGTACGAAAGTGTATTACTTGTACCAGAACAGCACTGTTTGGTTAAGTCAATACAAATGCCGGCTCAGGCAAAAGACAACCTAGATGAAATGATTAAATTCGAAGTTGATCGTCAAACACCATTCTCCTTAGACGATGTCCACGTTGGTCATCAATTAGAAAATGATGAGCTTGAAAATTCTGAGCAATCATTATCAGTGACGTTAGCGGTAGTGCCGAAGCATTATATAAAAGAGATGATTGATCGATTAACGGCTTTTTCTTTGCCAATTAAATCAATCTTAATTGAACAACCTGGTCAACAAGCTGTAAAAATTCCTTTATCGGAAGTAAAACAGACTCCAGTCACTTCCTCTCGGTTCAATCTATGGTTATCTGGATTGGTGTTGTTATTGATAATGATGGCGCTGTATAAACCGGTCATTTTTTATCAAGAAGAATTAGAAGCGATACAACCCATCCTTGCTCAAACAAAAAAACAGGCTTTGCATGTCAATGAGCTAAAACAACAAAACAAAGTGATGATAGATCGTATTCAGTTTTTGGATAGCAAGTTGTTGGATTACCGTTTACGCGTAGACATCTTAAATGAGCTTGCTGAGTTATTACCACAACATACCTGGTTAGAGCTTAGTGAATTTAAAGGCAATAAACTAAATTTATTTGGTCAATCTTCTGCGGCAACTGAGCTGATTACCTTATTGATTAATACCGATCATTTTGAGGCTGTACGTTTCATATCACCGCTTACACACGATGTTAAATCAGGGAACGATAAATTTAGGATTGAAGCTGTTATAAAACCAAGACAAAAAGAAGGAGAGACCGATGAACTTTAAATCAGGCGGGCCCCTTCATCGATATAGTGCATTACTTATATTAGTTTTCATGTTGTATCTTGTTGTATCGACATTAGTGTCTATTTTTAGTTTGCAAGCAGACGCAAAACAAGATTACGAAGATACGCACTTTCAATTAAAAAAATATCAAGAAATAGTTGCAAATCAAGACTTATATGAGGCCGAGAATCAGTCATTAAATGCGATGGTGGTCAATGACTCGCATTACCTTATTGCGGAAGACCAATCCTTAGCTGTAGCAGAGTTTCAGCAAGACTTACGACAACTTATTCAGCAAGCAGGTGCTAAATTAGTTAGTATGCAGATTGATAAAGTTAAAGATGATGCTGAAAACGGTATTTTACCTGTAACTATGAAGCTGCATTTACGGTTAAATGATGAAGCCCTAGTGAAGGTATTGCATCAGCTCGAAAGTCGTCAACCGGTGGGGTTTGTTTATAATATGAACATTAAACGTCAAGCTTCTAGAGGGAAAAAACGTTCTAATGCTGAACATACAACATTAGATACGCATATTGAATACACTACGTTTATGGATAAACAAGATGACAGCTAAAGTGATTTCTTGGGGGTTGATGACAAGCTGTATCGTGTTAGCTGCGGCGACATTCTTACCTTACCAGCACGATGGCAATCAAAATGCTTTGGACAATACCAAAGCAACGGCACAGCATGTTAGCTTTCAAATTACACCATCGAAACAATATCAGCCTGCAGAACTTGAACAATATTCTGCTATCACAGACTTTCCGTTATTTAATCCATTACGTCAACTAAGCAAAGAAGAGCCGACTAAGCTTGCTAACGCTGCTGAACAAAAAGTAGTTAAAACCATGCCAAATCCTCCGCAATTAATTGGTGTTATGACGGTAGAAGAGATTGAAATGGCCTTTGTTTTAGGCAAAGGTGATTCTAGAGTGGTGAGTTTAGAGCAAGGTGAAAAATATAAGGAGTGGACATTAACAACGATTGAGGCAACTCAGGTTGTGATGTCATATAACGACACAGAAACAGTGATTGAAATGAAATGGTTAGGTAAAGATATTTTACAAGCCGGGAGTGTTGGTGATGATGCCCGAGCAAAGATACAAAGCAAACCGCGATCAGCTTCACCACATAAAACCCCTCGCTCACCATCGATCGAAACACAAGATAGACTAGCGAGACAGTTGGAAAATAGTATTTAATGTACTTTAATTTGATTGTTGCAATATAAGATTTAAGAGATAAATATGATAAAGATGCAGGTTTTCAGCAAAATGGATGGCAGCCCCAAAAATCGCCGGTCAAGTATATTGGCTTTAGCGATTACATCACTATTATTGATACAACTAGGTGGCTGTGTAGAAAACTCATTGAGAAAACAGCATAGGTCATTACCAGAGCTTAATGGTGCCGAATGGGAATCGATTAAGGACGTTGATAATGATGAAACATCGGTTGCTGAAAAGAAACAAAACGTGCCGACAGTTAATCCGGTTATTGAAATTCAAACGGGCAATGAAAATTATCTAGGTGATGAAAAAATACATGATCCAAAGCTGATCAGAGTGGATGATGACGGCATTAACCTAAATTTTCAAGATCTCGATTTGCAAGCCTTTATTCAGGCGGTATTAGGTGATGCCTTAAAGCAAAATTATGTCATTGATCCAGCAGTACGTGGCACGGTAACAATTCAAACAGTACGTCCCTTACCAGAGGATGACTTATTGGGTGTATTGCAAGAAGTATTAACGTTAAATGGCGCTACGATGGTCTTAAATGATGGCCGTTATCGAATTGTGCCGCTAAGCAAAGCTGCCCAACTGCCTTTAGTTACACGAGTTAAACGATTACAAAACCAAGGTTTTGGTTTGCAAATTGTCCCGTTGTCGTTTATTGGTGCGACAGAAATGGCGCAGATCTTACAACCGAGCATGAAAACCCAAGGCGTGGTTTATACCGATAAACGACGAAACTTATTGATCTTATCAGGTAGTGAAGCCTTGATTACCAGCATGATGGATATGATTAATATTTTTGATGTTGATTGGCTTGCCGGTAAATCTATTTCTTTATTTTCTTTGCGTTATGTTGAGCCAGCGGTATTGGTCAAGGAATTAGAGGTGGCGCTTGATGGCAGTAATGGTGAATTATTTGATGGTGTTGTACGTTTAATACCCATCGAGCGAGTTAACGGTATTTTGGTGGTCAGTAATACGCAAAAATATTTACAAGAACTAACCAAATGGATCAAACGTCTGGATGTCTCTAATAATAAAGTAGATAAGCGTTTATTTGTCTATCACCTCAAAAATACCAAGGCTGTTGATATCGCAGCGACATTGACCAATATTTTCCTTGCGAGCAATACATCAGAGACCATTAGCCGTAATGCTCAGGTTTTACCGACTGATAGTGCAGTGACAATAGGAGGTGCTACAGGAGACCCCGATGGTCCTGGAGGGCTTAGTGGTTCTGGCACTGCAACAACTAGTGCTAGCATTTCGATTTCTGAAGGTTCGAATATTAATATTATTGCTGATGAAGTGAGCAATACCTTAGTGGTATTAGGTACCGCCCGTGAGTATGAAATGGTTGAGTCAGCCATTAAAAAATTGGATATATTGCCGAAACAAGTGTTGGTCGAAGCAACCATACTCGAGGTCGGTTTGTCGGGTGACTTGAATTTTGGTGTGGAATGGTTCTTTAAAAATAGCAGTATTGGTGGAAACAAGAGTGGCTTAGGTCAGTTAAGTTTGGGTGCTGATGGTATTGCTGCACAAGCACCTGGTTTTTCTTATAGTGTGATTGATGGTGTTGGTGATATTCGTCTGGTAGTGAATGCGCTGGAATCTAAAACCAATGTTAAGGTTTTATCATCACCATCGATAATGGTATTGGATAATAAATCAGCAACGATTAATATCGGTGATGAAATCCCGGTGCCGACGAGACAATCTACTAGTAATTTAGACCCAAGTGCACCAACCGTGAATGAAATTCAATACCGAAATACCGGGATTTTATTAGAAGTTTCACCACGTATTAATGCTGGGGGCTTAGTCACTCTTGAAGTTAAACAAGAAGTGAGTGATGCCATTACTACGGAAACATCAGGCCTTGATGCTCCAACAATTCAGCAACGTACAATTGAAAGTACCGTGGCGATACAAAGCGGTCAAAGTGTCATTTTAGGTGGTTTGATTCGTGATAAACAAGAAGATAGTAAAAGTGGTTTGCCTGTCTTAAGTCGCCTTCCTGTAGTGGGTAATTTATTTAGTCAAACGTCAAATAGTGATCGACGTACTGAATTATTGGTTATATTGACACCACACGTGATTTCTAATCCGGTTGAAGCACGCGAGATTACTGATGAGTTCCGTGAGAAGTTAGTTCGTCCTACAGACAAGTTCTAATGAGCTAACTTTTATGAATGAGACTATAGAAAAATTGACATCTGCCTTGCAGGATTATCAAGGCATGGATAATGAAGTATTGCAGTTGGTGAATACTGAGCTTGATCAAGATGCCGATTTAAATCAAACATTACTAACGGTAGCTAACTTTTCGGCTGAAGACCTTGTGCAATTCTATGCCGCAGTGCTTGACTTGGAAGTGTTTGGTAGCAAAGAACTAGCACTTGAGGTTGTATCGCCCAGTGTAAGCTTGAAGTTTAGCCGTAACTATAATGTGGTTCCCTTAGAGTCTGATGATGAGCAAATGAGAGTGGTGACCGCGACTCCCTATGATCCATATCCAGAAAAAGCCATCGCCTTAGCCAGCGGTAAAGCAGTCAAAATATGTTTGGCTGTGCCGGATCTGATTAGTCGCACGATCGAAAAGGCCAGTGCTGACGAAGCATCAATTTCAGAGCTGTCGGATCAATTAGAGCAAGATTTATCTTTTTCAGATGATGGTGATATCGACAGGTTGAAAGATCTCGCCAGCGAAGCACCGATAGTCCGCTTGGTCAATGTCATTGTTTCTCAAGCAATGGAATTGCGTGCTTCAGATATACATATTGAACCATTCGAAAAACGTTTACGGGTTCGATATCGTATTGATGGCGTGTTACGTGAAGTTGATTCTCCTCCAACACATTCTATTGCTGCCATCATTTCACGAATTAAGATCATGGCTAAGCTTGATATTGCAGAACGCCGCTTGCCACAAGACGGACGTATTCAAATGCGTTTGCAGGCACAACAAATTGATTTGCGTGTATCAACCGTGCCATCTTTATTTGGTGAAAGTGTGGTTATGCGTATTCTTGATCAAGAACAATTAGTCTTAAGATACGAACAACTGGGTTTTGGCAAGGTCAATATCCAACGGTTTCAAAAGTTGATTCAACGGCCTCACGGCATCATTTTGGTTACCGGCCCAACAGGTAGTGGTAAAACAACCAGTCTTTATACCGCCTTATCCAGTATTAATTTACCTAATAAAAAAATCATGACGGTTGAAGATCCAATTGAATATCAACTGGATGGCATTATGCAAATGCAGGTCAAACCATCAATCGGGCTTGGATTTTCTGAAGCACTGCGTGCGATTGTTCGACAAGATCCAGATACCATCATGATTGGTGAAATGCGGGATCAAGAAACAGCGAGTATCGCGATCCAGTCAGCTTTAACTGGTCACTTGGTATTCTCTACATTGCATACTAATGATGCCGGTAGCGCGATCACGCGTTTGTTAGATATGGGCGTTGATGATTATTTAATTACTTCTACGGTGGCGGGGATAGTCGCTCAACGTTTAGTTAGAACCTTATGCCAACGTTGCAAACAACAAATTACACCGTTAGCTGAAGTCGTCGCCGAATTTAAACTCGATCAATATGGCATTAGTTCACCAAAGCTTTATGAACCCATTGGTTGTCCTGAATGTAGTGGCAGTGGTTATAAAGGCCGTACTGTTATCTTGGAACAAATGGAAATGAGTTCAGCGTTAAGGAAAAAAATATTAGCACGTGCCGACGGTGCCACTATTCAAAGTCAAGCAGTTAGCGATGGCATGAGTACCATGAGAATGGATGGAATTTATAAAGCCTTAACGGGTGTGACTTCACTTGAAGAAGTGGTCAATGCGACTCAGGATACTTAAATCGTGCCGTTGTATTACTACAAGGCCTTAACGGCTGACGATAAAATGTTGGAAGGCCAAATGGAAGCGGCAACAGAAAATATTGTTATTAGCAAATTACAGGAAATGGGTTATTTTCCTGTATCAACACAATCAGCTGTTGAAAAAGAATCAGCGAAGAGTGAGTTTTTTAAGAAAGACATTTCACAATTAGAAGTCATGTTATTTACCCAAAAACTTGCCGTCACTATGAAAGCAGGATTAACGTTGGATGCTGCTTTAGCGTTATTAATCGAAACAGCTGACTCAGAACGTTTAAAGTCCATGCTAGAAAAAGTAACAACAGCAATTCATAACGGTGTGGCGTTATCAGATGCCTTGCAACAACATTCAACGTCATTTGATCGTTTCTATATGAACACCTTACGAGCTGGTGAAGCTGCAGGTACTTTAGACGTGGTTTTAGGCCGGTTAACCAAACATTTGGAGCGTAGCCGCGCAACACAAAAAAGTGTGCAAGCTGCGCTGACGTATCCTGTGATATTAATGGCCGTAGCAGCCATTACCTTATCAATATTACTTGTGTATGTGGTGCCACAATTTCAGGCTTTATTTGAAGATATGGGGAAGGAATTACCCTTGCCGACACAAATTGTTATTGCCCTTGCTGATGGGTTTAAACAATACGGCTGGATCGCAGCCATTTTGTTTGTTGCTTCGGTATTTATGATCAAAAAAATGATGCGAGATAGCGAAAAACGAGTTCCGATTGATAAGTTGATGTTAAAAATACCGTTAGTATCTGAAATGATTGTACGACTTGAAGTCTCACGTTTTAGCCGTACTTTGGCGACGTTATTGAGCAATGGCGTGCCGATGTTAAATGCACTCAATGTTGTTGCCGGAAGTTTAAATAATTCTGTGGTGCGGCAATTAATAAATACTGTCAAAAATAATGTGCAAGAAGGGGTGGATATTGCAGCTGCCTTAAAAAAACAACCGTTATTTCCACCGATGGCCGTACAACTTATTCAGGTGGGTGAAGAAACAGGTGAACTTGTGCCAATGTTGGAGCAAGTAGCTGATATTTATGATGATGAATTGCAAGATTCTATTCAACGATTCTTATTATTATTAGAACCGTTAATGATTATCGGATTGGGCGTCATCGTTGCTGGCATTATTATTTCAATTTTATTGGCGATGTTTGCTTTAAATGATTTTGCTGCCTAGTGATGCATACAAAGATTAAAAGAAGGGAATACAGATTGATGAAAACAAAAAATAGTGGTTTCAGTTTAATTGAGCTCTTGGTTGTATTAGTGATTTTAGGTTTGTTAATGGGCGTAGTGGCACCGCAGGTAATGAAAAATGTCGGTAAAGCAAAATCTGATTCTGCTCGATTGCAAGTTGCTGACTTAGGTGCGGCATTAGATCTTTATTATCTAGAAACTGGAGACTATCCAAGCACAGAACAAGGTTTGAGTGCATTGATTACGCAACCAGGAGATAGTGCAAATTGGAATGGACCTTATTTGAAAAAGAAAAAGGTGCCAAAAGATCCTTGGAACCGTGATTTTCAATACAAATCACCAGGTGAAAATGGCAGTTATGATTTATATACTTTAGGTAAAGATAATAAAACTGGCGGCAATAAAGAGGACGCAGATATTCTAAGCTGGGAATAACAATGAAAAAACGGCTATCAGGTTTTTCATTAATCGAGTTGCTAATTGTATTGACGATCACCATCAGTATATTGGTTCTCGCAGCACCACGTTTAAATGGCACCTTAGATAGCCTACAAGTTAAAAAACTCTCACGAGAAATAGTAGCGTCACTTCGTGCAACACGCTCACAAGCTATTTCAAAAGGTCAAGATGGCACATGGTTGCTTGATCTTGATAAACATTATTTTCAATATGGCCGTGAAAATACCAAAGTATCTTATGCCGACGACATTAAGCTTGTATTAACGACAGCCTCGAAAGAACAAGTGTCCGATACGGTTGCTCGTATACGTTTTTTCCCCGATGGTAGTGCAACGGGTGGTGAAATAAAGTTAAGCCAAGGCAAGTTTAATTATTCAATTCATATTGATTGGCTCACTGGCCGAGTCAAAATTTATGAATAAATATCGTTTACAAGGTCTAATGCAACGTAAAACTCAAACTGGGTTTTCATTACTAGAAACCTTGGTTGCGTTTGCTGTTTTAATTCTTGTGCTTTCTGTCACTATGCAGATATATGGCAGTGGTTCACGTTCTAGTCGTTTAACACATGAATATGCTCAAGCAACAATGATTGCTCAAACAAAACTAGCTGAATTACAGACTGGCCAAGACGAATTAAGTGGTACGGAAATGGAGCGATACCATTGGCAAGCGCAACTACAGAAAGCTAATTATTCTGACCCGGGTATGCAGGATGATTATCACCGTCCATTTGTTGCCAATGATGTGAGTGTAACGGTTAACTGGCAAAGCATGGGTAAACAGCGACAGGTTAAGCTTGATACGGTGCAGTTGGTGAATGACTAATGGCCGTTTTGAACTTAAAAAAGTGTAATAAAAAACACGACGAAGCTGGATTCACTCTTGTAGAAATTCAAATTGCGATTTTAATTTTATTGCTCATTGTTGCGGTATTGATGGGCGGACTGCAATTATCAGCCAAAACAAACAATGCTGCTGAAAAGCTGGCAGAAAGAAGTGCTGACATACGTATAGTTTCTCGTCTGCTACAGCAACAAGTCAGCAATATTATTCCGTTAAAAGCATTAGAAAATAGTAAAAGCAAACTTATATTTGACGGTGAACAAGACAGTATTTATTACATGGGCTATTTGTCTGAGAAAGTGGTGAAGGGCGGTCCATGGTTTATTCATTTATATCAAAAAAATAAACAATTACTTTTAGACTACAAAGCTTTTGACAATACAAAGTCGATGCAGAGAAATAAATCAGAAGATTTTGAACAAGTTGTCGTATTAGAACATCTTGATGAGTTAATTATTGATTATCAATCAGACAATGATATTTGGACATCGCATTGGGGTGATGATCATAATATGCCGAAGTTAGTTAGAGTTAAACTTAGCCAAGATAATATCCCTTGGCCAACAATCACTATTCCACTTTATAGCTATGCTGCTACAGATACACCATTTCATGTACTGCAAGTCCAATAGCTTCACTTGCGTAGCAACCGTATAGATACCTTCTCTTGAATCACAAACTCGTAATTAGCTGAATTGAACCAGTAACAAGTTAATCTTACCATTGTTAAAATATGGCTATTATTTGTTGAGCTAGATCTGAGTTTTCATAAAAAGAGCACGGATTGAACACGTAGCTAATGCAAAATGTGACATTCATCAGGGAAATAACAGGGGGTTCAGTTAAAGTTGTCACCCAATAATAAATATTGGGATGAGTACCTATTTGAGTGACTGTCCTAAAAATTCAAGGGATGATTAAATGGGCACACTTAAGCTTACACCGATGAGCGATAAAATCAGACAACAATTAGAAAAAGCACTGTTATTTATAGATGGACATTTAGAACAAAAAATTACTGTTGTAGAGGTTGCTGCATATGCTGGAATATCGAGCTTTCATTTTCAGCGTTTATTTAACACCTACTTTGGTGAAACGCTGAGTCAATATGTATTGCATCAACGTTTGGATTTTGCAGCAAAAATATTGATACATCAAAATAAGCTAAGCATTGCTGAGCTTGCAAATAGGCTAGGGTTTGAAAGTCATCGTAGTTTTTCGCGTGCCTTTAAAAAACAGCATAATATTAGCCCCAGTTCTTATCGAAACTCACCTAACAGCGCCAAACTCAAACATCATAAATCGCAAGATTCCATCAATGCTGTTACGGGCCGAAAGAAAAGCGCTTTTCAAATCACTGTAACTGAGCATCCGAAGTTATGGATCAATCATAAAAGCACAAAATGCAACCATCACGGTGAAATTCTTAAAGAAAACATTGATCATGTCAATGATGAATTCAGCGAATTATTGACAAAAAAGAACACAAGTTTTATTGGTTTAGCGAGTGCGAGTTCTATCGCATACTCAGCTAAGCCTCACACATTAAATGATGAGTTTAACTGCTTATTATATGGTGGCATATACAATAGCAAACAGGGAAATCATTGGAGTAGCGACTGGCTTGAAGTTGACGCTGGCCTATGGGCAGTTTGCACACATAAAGGTGGCTACGAATACTCATCTCAGGCTTGGAACAAGCTTATAGGGGCATGGCTGCCAGAATCAGGTTATGAGCTGAGAGATACTATACACTTTAGCCTTTTTGAAAACTTAGCTACACAAGTACAAAAACCAAGTGATTTATTAACACATATTTATTTACCAATAAAAGAAGGTAGCTCTGCACAGCTATAATTCTATACTAATTAAACTCGAGCCATGGTGTTGCATAGTGCTAACACTCAGCTCGCACACCTCTTCAATTTTCCTGCATCAGCTCACTAGCTTCACAGATAAATTTCATCCATAACTGCTTTTGAAAAACCACTAGTTATTTCCCGTGTTACCTATGATGTTTCGTATATTCATGACTTGTATGAGTTTTATACTTGACAGTAGTAATTCCCCGGTAAAAACTATGTTTATATAAAAGTTATAAGTTTTACATTAAAAAAGCAGAAAAAGGACAATGACTTAGATGGAAAAGCATTAAGATCATCGCCATTTAGTTATCAAGAAGGTGAGCCAGTTCTAAAATCGTACTTTAGCATTAAAGCTAGAAAAGGATATATTGAGTATAGGTACGTAGGTAAAAATCATGAATAACAAAGTAAGACAAAAATTAGAAAAAGCACTTTTATTTATGGACCAGAACTTGGTTACAAAAATGACGGCTGCTCAAATTGCTCAATACGCCTGTATTTCTGAGTTTCATTTCCAACGTTTGTTTCGTGCCTATTTGGGTGAAACGGTGAGTCAATATATTCTGCATCGCCGCTTGGAACTTGCTGCAAAAGAGATTGTTGATGATAAAAGCCAAAGAATCACCGACATTGCAATAAGTTCAGGTTTTGAAACTCATAGTGCTTTTTCCCGCGCATTCAAAAAACAGTTTGATATTAGTCCTAGCGATTTTCGAAAAACACCCACTAAAGCTAAGTTAGGCAGCGACAAATCTCGCCCTTACTTGAAAACAATTGCTCATAAAAATAAATCGATAGACGTGATATTTGATGATTTACCAACACTTTGGCTTAACCATAAATATACAGAATATGCCGTGGACGGCAGTATTATTGAAGAAAGTGTACGAGAAGTAACACGGGGCTTTGAAACACTATTAAACTCAAATAAACCTGATTTTTTTGGTTTAGTCAGTTCTGGTGCATATTCTTCAAAACCAAAAAGCATTAACGATTGCAACGAATTTATATTGTACGGCGGAATTTATCGTAACAAACACGATGACAGTTGGTGTCCCGATTGGTTAGAGATAGAAGCTGGTTTGTGGGCAGTTTTTACACATAAGGGACGATATGAATATTCATATCAAACGTGGAGCAATTTTATTCGCTCGTGGTTGCCTGATTCTGGCTATGAGCTTAGAGAAACAGTAGCTTTTGAACTTTATAAAGAACCACCAGAAACTGTAGCCAAACCAGATGATTTTTCAATGCAGATCTATGTGCCAATTAAAAACATCGAGATGAATGGAAATAGGGATGAACTTGAAGCGTAATTCAACGTGTTTTCCAACAGGATTTTCTATATGTGACTGGTCACAAATTTCGGTGACGGGGAATAAGACACGTGGTGGTTTAGCCCAATGCAGTAAGGGAATAGTAAATGCTTAGAACACAGCTAACACCGGTAAATGATCAAATTAGACTACAGTTAGAGAAAGCACTTTTATTTATTGATCACCATTTAGAAGAAAAAATTACCTCGGTTCAAATTGCCTGTTATGCCTCTATACCAGAATTTCATTTTCAAAGACTGTTCAGCACCTATTTTGGTGAAACGTTGAGCCAATATGTATTGCACCGCCGTTTAGAATTTGCAGCTAAAAAACTGGTTCATCATAAAAAACTCGCGATTGGTGAAATTGCGAATAGTTCTGGTTTTGAAGCTCATAGCTCGTTTACTCGTGCTTTTAAACATTATTTTGAAATCAGTCCTAGTGAATTTAGAAACAGTCCGTTGCTAGGCAAGTTAGGGCGTGATAAATCACGTTTTGTTATCGATACAACGGTACCTAAAAAAAGAACGATAGCGGTCACTGTAGATGCATTATCAACATTATGGTTCAATCATAAGAGTAGCTTATGTCTGGTTGATAGAGGTGTACTTAAAGAAAATGTTTTGGAAATTGATACTGATTTAAAAACATTGGCTAATACCAATAAGTCAGATCTTTTTGGTTTGGCGGGCTCTGGTACTTATGCATCAAAATCAAAAAGTTTAAATGAGTGCCAAGAGCATAAGTTATATGGTGGAATTTATCATAAAAAACAAGATGATAGCTGGAGTGATAGCTGGTTAGAAATAGAGTCTGGTTTATGGGCTGTTTGCACTCATAAAGGACGTTATGAATATTCATTCCGAACTTGGAATGAACTTATTCGTTCCTGGTTACCTGAATCAGGTTATGAGTTAAGGGATACATTAGCGTTTGAGCTTTATCTAAATTCAGCTGAAATAGTAGAAAAAACTGATGACTTGCTGACACAAATTTATTTGCCCGTTAAAAAAATATCAACGAGCAAATAATACCAATATTTAGTTTGAAAATTATCTTAACGCTACTTCTTGCGTTTACCGGATTAAACCCATGTAGATTTAGGCAAACTCTACTTGCTCATCATTTTCTGCTTCAAGCGAGTTTGAAGTAAGCTCTAGTTCTAATGGGAAACCAGTTACATCTAATAGTGGGCTGGTGAGTGAAACAACTAACACGACCTTTTCACCAAACTCTATTGATAAGTTAAAGAGGTTTGCGTTCTTTCCAAATAGCTTTTGACAAAGCATTTGAATTTCAAACTCAGTGCT
>ENA-ORXI01001190-ORXI01001190.1-sediment-metagenome-genome-assembly--contig:-NODE-1190-length-20652-cov-9.388044_pt1 | contig 20652 bp, 20 predicted proteins | sample MGYA00237861_ERZ511468 | MGnify/ENA primary metagenome ERZ511468 (study PRJEB26299, sample SAMN06266213) | sediment metagenome | isolation source: Hudson Canyon methane seep mesocosm | place...
TATACTTTTGAATGAATTCCGGCATAAATAACTAGAGATTCTATGTCTGATATAAGCGAATCCCAGAAATATTCGCCTACACTTTTTCCCCTGGCTTTCATAAAACCACCTTCCATCTTCAAGATCAACCTCAGCCTCTGATAGAATTTGAATATGTTTGATATTCATTTTTCATGCTTTGATTTTAATTCTTCTAGTGATATAAAAGTAGCATTACCAGCAGCTATTTTATTTCTTCTATCAGACAGTATTTCTTCATGCCATTTCGGTGATTTAATTCCAGTAGGTTCACGGTTAAGTAAATCCCACAATGCTTCCATTATTTGAAGCCGTTCCGGCACAGTCATTTTTGAAATTTCTGAAATAATCATTTATATTTCCTCTTTCACTACAGCTTACATCTTAGCAGAAGCTTTTTTATCTACTTCACTTTATTAAAAAAGCGTTGGGGTTCGTTCCTCTCCCCAAGCTACCGAGCTATAATCTTAATTTATCCTAATCATAAATCAAAGACCTGACACTCTTATTTCACCTCATTTTGAGTCAATGACACTTCAATATCTGCCCTAGCAATACCCTTTTGTATTTTTTCAACTACATAAAGATGATATTGAATATCTTCTAAATCACATTCATCTGGTAGTGTATCAAGCAGAGTTCTCACTTCTTCTTTCGCCGTATTCATAATTGTCTCGTAATTTTAATTATGCTGTTAATGCATTTTATATCATAGCCATAAAACAAAGCACAGTGGGTCCGATTAGCGAAGCTTAATCGGACGCATGTTATTCATCTATCCCAATAATAATATTTATATCATTACTCCAAGTTCAGTGAATAAATAGCTTGTGCAATATATTGATGAAAGGTGGAATAAAAGCCAATCTACTGCACATTTTTACATTTCAAAATGTCAGAGGCTCATAATCCACATGCTTTAATAATTGAGCATTACCTTTTTCTCTGATTGAAATAATGAGGATATTAACGTGAGAATCATACGTCCGATTACGCTCTGTTAATCGGATCTACCTTGCTGGCTAGGCACCGTATACGGCCCCATATGTGCGGTGCGGTGGGGCTAATTGAGTAGCCGATTATGAATTATCACTCATTAATCCTCATTAAGCACTTCCGCACTATTGCTGGGGTTTTCTTGAACACTGTCCAAAAGCATACGTTCACCTTCACTTTCCGATGGGGTCTCAGGTGTTGGTATGTCAGCTATTGTTAATTCGTTTTCTTCATCACTCATAATACACCTCACTAGGTTTTCAGTATTTAAGGTAAGGCCGGAGCACTTACTTTCACCATTTACATTTACTACATATATTAAGCCTGAAGCGAAACAGGCCAAGAACGAACATATCAGCAGCCAAGACGTAATTCTGAAAATTTTACCTCTTTTAGAGTTCGTCTCTTTGTTACTCATATTTGCCTCGTCCGTTCTCTTTATCAAGTCATCCAGATAAATAAGGTAAATTCCTTTTTTTCCTTCTTTCAATTGCTCGTAGGTTTTTTGCTTAATCTCTGTCCAATTTTCCTTATAGACAAAAGCATATCCTTTTCTGGAAGGCATCCCATACAAACACAAGCCAAAGGCAATTACGGCTAATACAAATGCGAGACTAAAGAGATTTCCTAAACTACTCAAGATATCTACATCACAACCAAACTTATTAAATAATGCTGCATACGAACCAATCATTGCCGCAGCGACCCACAAATTATTCCTCCCCACAATAATTTGATGGCGGTTCAAATCAACAACATGCGTTATAAATTCTTTTTGTGAAAGTTCAAGTATGCTTTCAAGCGTTTTTTCATAGCCACTAGAATCAATGACCTTTTTTTTATCGTCGACTGTCACATCAAAAACCCTACTGTTTACTGTAATCTTATAGCTGCTTGTCACAATTTAATATCTACCGTTGTATCAACATGTCACCCTTCAAATACTGAGTCACATTATAATATTCATATACAAAAACATGATCAGACTTTACATCACTATTACTTCATACCAAATAATTAAACAGTTCTGTATATCCCCCTAAATATCATGATCTATCAATCTAAAGATCACAAAATCTAACATTCATCCCAAATCAAACCGAAATAGCCGCCTTAATATGATCATGTGCCTGATAATCTTCAATCTCGAAATCATCAAACTGGTAATCAAATATCGACTCAGCTTTTCTTTTAATTTTTAACTTCGGCAAGGCATAAGCTTCTCTGCTCAATTGCAACTTGGCCTGTTCTTGGTGATTTAGATACAAATGTACATCTCCACCTGTCCAGATAAAATCCCCAACCTCTAAATCGGCCTGCTGAGCCACCATATGCGTCAATAATGCGTAACTGGCTATATTGAACGGTAAACCTAAAAACGTGTCGCAGCTGCGCTGATAGAGCTGACAAGAGAGCTTTCCGTTTGCCACATAGAACTGAAAGAAGGCATGACAGGCGGGCAGGGCCATTTTTCCATTTTTCACATTATCTTGTGGACTGATGGTTTCATCGGGCAAATCGGCTACATTCCAGGCTGAAACAATAATTCTGCGGCTATTGGGCGTTTCCTTCAATTGCTTGATGATGGTGGCTATCTGATCGATTGACTCACCCTCTGGTGTTGGCCATGATCTCCATTGATGTCCGTAGACTGGACCTAACTCACCTGCTTCATCTGCCCATTCATCCCAAATCTTTACCCCATTTTCTTTTAAGTAGGCAATATTGGTATCGCCTTTTAAAAACCAGAGTAATTCATGAATGATTGATTTTAGATGGACTTTCTTGGTGGTGACTAAAGGGAAGCCCTGTTGCAAATCAAAGCGCATTTGATGGCCGAAAAAGGACAGGGTTCCACTGCCTGTTCTATCGCCTTTTTGAACACCTTCATTGAGTAATTTATCGAGTAATTCTAAATATTGTTTCATGCTGTTTTTTTATGTGCGTAAGTAAAGATAATAGCCCCGATAATAATCATTGGCAGTGATAAGATTTGTCCCATGGTCACCCACTCTAATGCCAGATAACCTAAGTGTGCATCAGGTAGTCGATAAAACTCTACAAAGAAGCGGAAACAACCATACAGACATAATACTAATCCTGTGGCCGCCATCACCGGCCTTTGTTTACGGGTATAAAGCCACATGATAACAAATAAGGCTAGCCCTTCTAACAAGGCTTCATAAAGCTGAGAGGGATGTCTTGGTAAGGGGCCTGCGCCAGGGAATACGATTGCCCAGGAAACATCCGTTGTTCTTCCCCATAATTCATTATTGATAAAATTACCTATCCGCCCAGCCCCTAAACCAATGGGGACTAGAGGCGCTATTAAATCTGTCAGTGCCAGCATAGTGCATTGCTGTTTTTTGGCAAACCACCACATTGCAGCAAAAACGCCTAACATGCCTCCATGAAATGACATGCCGCCTTCCCAGACTTTAAATATAACGAGAGGGTCCTGGATAAACAGTGAAAAATTATAAAACAGAATATAACCCATTCTGCCGCCTAAGATGACACCTAAAGCCCCGTAGAAAACCAGATCTTCCATGGCTTCGGGTTTTATCACCGAATAGGACTTTTCTGCGCGCTTTTTTCCTAACAGCCAGACTGCAGCAAAACCGATGATATACATCAGCCCATACCAATGAATTTTTAACGGGCCTAAGGCTATGGCAACGGGATCGATTTGTGGATAAGTTAACATGGTGAATAAAGGGATTAGAAATTGATGCTTATATTATCACTTAGAACAGCACTTGATTATGCTCTGAATAATATTTTGATAAATCACTCTTTTAGAATAAAGAATGGGGGTAACACAAAGTGTAGAGACGTTGCATGCAACGTCTCTACGGGTCAATAGGTTTTAAGAAATAAAACCTCGATCAAACATCCAGATTAGTTACATCCAATGCATTTTTCACAATAAAGTCACGTCTAGGTTCTACAACATCACCCATCAGCGTAGTAAAAATCTCATCTGCTGCAATCACATCTTCAATTTTTACCTGCAACATTCTTCGAGTGTTGGAATCTAGTGTTGTTTCCCATAGTTGTTCAGGATTCATTTCACCTAGTCCTTTGTAACGCTGAATATGCTGTCCTTTTTTGACCTCTTTCATCATCCATTCAAAGGCCTGTTTGAAATTACTGACTTGTTGCTGCTTTTCTCCCATACGCATAACGGAATGCTCTGAGAATAAACCAACCGTGTCTCCTGCATATTTAGCAATGGTAAGGTAATCCTTGCCAGAGAAGAAGGTAGGGTGAAAAACAAAGGTCTTAGTAATCCCGTTCTTCTTTTTATCCACAACCACACTAAAGTCTTCATTGTCTGTGTATTTCAGTTCAATGGCATAAACAGCTTTGCTACCGTTATCATTCAAGCGTTGCTCTAAATGCTTAAACCATCCAGACATTTTTTCCTGACTTTGTTTAATGTCTTCGTTTAAAGGGGGTAGATAAGTCATTTCTTCTAAGAACACATCATCATAACGTCTGGTTAAACGATTGATCACTGATGTAACAGCTGCATACTCGGTTGCCAATTTCTCCAAACCTTGTCCTTGAATAACCGGTGTAGATTCGTCAGTTTGTAGTTGTGCTCTATCTAAAGCCAATTGAATTAAATAATTATTTAAACCAGCATCGTCTTTTACATAATGCTCTTGCTTACCCTTTTTGATTTTATACAAAGGTGGTTGAGCAATATAGACATATCCTTTTTCGATTAACTCGGGCAATTGTCTATAGAAAAACGTCAAAATTAAGGTACGAATATGTGAGCCATCCACATCCGCATCAGTCATGATGATAATGCGGTGATAACGTAGTTTCTCGATATTATATTCGTCTTTACCAATACCACAGCCTAAAGCAGTGATCAGGTTACCGACTTCATCTGAAGAAATCATCTTGTCGAAACGTGCTTTTTCGACATTAAGGATTTTCCCTTTTAAAGGTAAAATTGCTTGCGTGCGTCTGTCCCTGCCTTGTTTGGCAGAACCACCCGCTGAGTCCCCTTCCACTATGAACAGTTCTGATAGTGCCGGATCTTTTTCCTGACAATCTGCTAGCTTGCCTGGTAAACCTGCAATATCCAGCGTGGTTTTACGACGCGTCATTTCCCGTGCTTTACGTGCTGCATCACGAGCTCTGGCTGCATCAACAATCTTATTAACAATGGTTTTAGCTATTTGTGGCTGTTCCAACAAGAATTCCTGTAACTTCTCGTTCATAGTTGACTCAACCAGAGGCTTCACTTCTGATGAAACCAGTTTGTCTTTAGTTTGTGAAGAAAACTTAGGATCAGGAACTTTTACAGAAAGAACGGCGGTTAAACCTTCTCTTGCATCATCCCCTGTAGTTGATACCTTTTCTTTTTTAGCTGCACCAATCGATTCAATATATTGATTGATGGTCCGGGTTAAAGCACCTTTAAAGCCAGCTAAATGGGTACCGCCATCTCGTTGTGGGATGTTATTGGTATAACAAAAGATATTTTCCTGATAGGAATCATTCCATTGCATCGCCACTTCTACCGTGACACCTTCTTTTTCTGTCGTAAAATAAAAAACATCCTCAAACAAAGGGGTTTTATTTTTATTTAACTGTTGCACAAAGGCTTTTATACCACCTTCAAACTCAAATACATCTTCTTTATCAGAACGTTCATCCTTTAAGGAAATTCTAACACCTGAATTAAGAAAAGAGAGTTCTCTTAAGCGTTTCGCTAAAATATCATAATGGTATTCGACATTGGTAAATGTTTCTGTACTGGGTAAGAAATTAATTAAAGTCCCCGTACCTTCAGCATCTCCAACCGCAGCTAAAGGAGCAATAGGCTCCCCCATTCTATATTTTTGCTTATGTAACTTGCCATGTTTGCGTATTTCCAGCGTCATTTCTGCTGATAAGGCATTAACTACAGAAACCCCAACACCATGTAAGCCACCAGATACCTTGTAGGCATTATCATCAAATTTACCACCCGCATGAAGCACTGTCATAATCACTTCTGCAGCTGAGCGCCCTTCTTCTTCATGTATATCGACCGGAATGCCTCGACCATCATCAGATACTGAAACAGAACCATTTTCATGGATAATTACATCAACACCTTTACAGTACCCTGCTAAAGCTTCATCTATTGAATTATCAACCACTTCAAAAACCATATGATGAAGACCAGAACCATCATCGGTATCACCTATGTACATACCAGGTCTTTTTCTTACCGCATCTAGTCCCTTTAGTACCTGGATATTCGTGCTATCGTATTCTTGATTATTCTCACTCATACTTTTTCCGTTTTTGTGTGTTCCACGTGGAACATGATCATTAATTTATCAAACATATTTCACCGTGTTCCACGTGGAACACTTTGTAATTTTCTAACTCTGTTAAATCACCAAAATTAGAAAGCTCAGTGGTGGTCATAAAAACCTGGCAATCTAATTTGGATAAAAATTTTAATAATTTTGCTTTGTTATGGACATCCAACTCGGCAGTTAAATCGTCAATTAATAGACAAACATCATTTGAGGTATCGCTATTAATTAATTGTACCTGAGCTAATTTTAATGAAAGCATTAATAATTTTAGCTGTCCCCTGGAGACCACATGTTTTGCTAAGCGGCCATCAATCATTAAACTAAAGTCTGAACGATGGGGACCACTATGAGTAAAACCATAACGTAGATCTTTTTGTAAATCATTTTCTAAAGCGACAATAAAGTCTTGCTTATCAGCCCAGCCAGAAATATACATTAATTCAACTTTTTCAAAATTGAGAAAATAATGGCAGATTTCTAAAAACACAAGTTGTAATTTTTCTAAGTACTTTTGTCGGTATATAGAGACTATTGTACCGTACTGTACCAACTCCGTATTCCAAACATTTATTTGATTGGTTTGTTTACTTTTTAATAGTGAATTACGCTGTAATAAAACCTTTTTAAATTTACGCCAGTTAACTAAAAAATCCTGTTCATAGTTGAATACCCCCCAGTCTAAAAATTCACGCCTAACCTGAGGACCACCATCTAACAAAATATAACTTTTGGGGTGTATTAATAAAACGGGGAGGGTGTAGGCGAGTTCGGATTTAGAGCTTTTTTCCTGGTTAAGTCTAATTTCACAACCTTTAGCATTAAACTGAATACCTAAGTGGAAAACATGATCACTTTGTTGTTTTGATTGACCTGAAACAATTAACTCAGTTTGTTCAAACTGAATCGCTTGTTTTATATTTGTTGCTCTAAAAGATCTTGCTCTACCTAAAATAAAAATTGCTTCTAATAGAGAACTTTTTCCACTGCCATTTTCGCCAGTAATTAAATTAATTCCAAGGGAAGGCTCAATAGACGATTGCTTAATATTTCGTAGTTTGTAAATATCCAGTTTTTGTAAACTCATTGCGACTACTAAACTGGAAAAAAGCGGACTAGCATCCGCTCTATATCGGGATTAATCATTGTAATATTAGCTGACTTTTGCTTATAAGCGCATGGGCATAACAATAAACTTATACAGTTGCTGTTCTGGTTCTTCGATAAAACAACTGCTGGCGTTACTGGCAATTGTCAAAACGGCCAATTCAGAATCTAAATTGCTGACAGCATCTAATACATACTGAGAATTAAAAGCAATCGATATTGCTTCACCTTGATATTCAATAATTAACTCTTCATTCGCTTCATCGTGTTCTGGATTATGTGAATTAAGTCTTAACGCTCCCTCTGAAATATCAAAAGTGATCCCTTTAAATTTTTCATTAGCCAGAATAGAAACCCGGGTTAATGCATCTTTTAACAATTGGCGTTGAATATGGATCTGATTGAAAAAAGTTTGTTCAAATACTTTACTAAAATCTGGGTATTTTGAATCCACCAATTTGGCAGAAAAAGTAAGCTCTTTAAAATAAATTCTAATATTACTATTAGAAAATTGGATATTTAACTCGGCTTCATCATCATCTAACAAACGAGAAAGTTCTAAAACACCTTTTCTAGGCAAAATAATACGTGCTTCATAACCCGTTGCGGTACCAATATTATCTTCATAAATCGATAAGCGATGACCATCCGAAGCAACCAGTTTTAACTTGCTATTAGAAATATGAAATAACAAGCCATTCAAGTAATATCGAATATCCTGGTTAGCCATACAAAAAACTGTTTTATCCAATGCTTTTTTTAATTGTCCTGCATTAATAAGAAATTGGTTTTCTAATTCTGCTTCTGAAAATTCAGGGTAATTATCTGCAGCTAAGGTGGTTAATGAAAAACGACTACGTCCTGAAGATATTTTTACTTTGTCATCTTTTAATTCAATTTTAATTTCAGCTTCATTGGGTAATAAGCGAACAATATCCAGAAATTTTCTGGCAGGGACAGTAATTTCACCTGATTCTGCCGTATCAAGATGAATTTTTGCGATTAATTGGATTTCAAGATCCGTCCCTGTCAGCACTAAGGCATTTTCACTTATAACGATTAGCACATTAGAAAGTATTGGCATGGTTTGCCTTTTTTCTATAACGCTCACTATTTGCTGTAAAGGTGAAAGTAGCTGTTCTCTATTAATAATAAAATTCATAAAATATATTTAACTTATTACTGTTATTAGTAAAAAAAAATCTGTTGATAAGTGATATTTATATAATAAAATCAATTGCTTATATAACAATTAAAGCTGTTGATTATGTTATCTGCTAACTGTGGATAAGTTGGTGACAAGTTACCCTATATAAAAAGTTTACAAGCTATAAACAAAGTAAGGCTAGTATTAAACACAACTTTATCCACATGGCAATTGTAGATGATTATTTTTGAGAATTTCCATTTTTCGATTTTTTTAAAAATAGTCATTGTGAATTTTTACATTTTGCTCAGTCTATTAATAATAAATATATATATCTTTATTTAGTTTATTACTATTAGTCAGAGGAAATTCTGTGGATAAGCCTTTTTACTTGATAAAAAACAATAATTTAAGATGTTATTAAAGACCTTTGTTAGTGTGCTTTTAGATTGTGGATAAAACAATGACTTTATTTCCCCCCTACTTTATCCACAGCTTTATCTCAACTAATGGGATAAAGTTCTCAACAGGTTCTGATAATCTTCAGAGACTTTAATGTCACTATCACGTAAGGCTTTAACTCGTTTACAGGCATTGATTACGGTAGTGTGATCTCTCCCTCCAAAAGCATCACCAATTTCTGGAAAGCTATGGCTGGTAAGCTCTCTGGCTAAACACATGGCAATTTGTCTAGGACGGGTAACGGATTGTCTACGGTTTTTAGAGGATAAATCTGCAATACGAATTTTAAAATATTCAGCTACGGTTTTTTGAATATTATCAATATTGACCAGTTTGTCTTGTAAGGAGATTAAGTCATGTAAGGCTTCTTTAGTAAAATCGACGGTAATTTCTTTACCGGTGAATTGAGCATTAGCAAGCACGCGTCTAAGAGCACCTTCCAGATCTCTGACATTGGAAGGAATTCTTTTTCCAATAAAAAAAGCAACCTCCTGTGGTAATTCCACATTAACCAGTGCGGCTTTTTTAATTAAGATGGCTGCACGTGTTTCTAAATCGGGTGGTTCAATGGCAACAGGTAAGCCCCAACCAAATCTGGATTTTAAACGATCTTCCAGGCCTTCAATTTCTTTTGGGTATTTGTCACAGGTTAAGACCACTTGATGTTTTTTATCTAACAAATTATTGAAGGTATGAAAAAATTCTTCCTGAGAACGTTCTTTACCCGCTAAAAATTGAATGTCATCAATCAGTAATATATCGATACTACGATAATAATCTTTAAAAGCATTAATACTATTGTGCTGAAATGCCTGCACCATATCCTGTACAAATTTTTCAGAATGCAGATATACAATATGTGCTGATGGGTTTTCTGCAATAGCAGCATTACCAATAGCATGCATTAAGTGAGTTTTCCCTAGACCTGAACTGCCATAAATAAACAAAGGGTTATAGGCTTTACCAATATTTTCAGAAACCTGAATTGAGGCTGCTTTGGCTAATTGGTTAGATTTCCCTTCTACAAAGCTGTCAAAAGTGAAAGCTTTATTTAAAAAGGTGGAACGTTTAGGTTTCGCTTTTTCTGTTGATTTTCTTTGCAGCTTTGGTTGAATAAGAGCTGTGGTCTTTTTTGAGCCAATTTCAAATTGTAAAAGTAGAGTGCCATTGGAAAATTCATAAACAGCATCTTCAATTTTATTTAGAAAATGTTGTTTGACATGATCAATAATAAAACGGTTAGGCGCTAATAATTTTAATGTGTCACCTTTTTCAACCGCCTGTAGCGGTCTGATCCAGGTACTAAAATCTCCAGAGGGGATTTCATTTTCAAGTTTAGATAAACAAGTCTTCCAAATTGAGCTCATTGATTACTTTAAATAAGGTTAGGGGAAAATCAGATAGCTATTTTATACTTATCGATGAAAAACAGATGAAGATAAGTCGTTATATAATAATAAAAAAAATAACTTATACACAAGTAGTTTACAGAATTAAACACAGCTAATCTATAAATATAATTGACAGACCCTATAGATTTGTCTTATGATCCCGAATCTTTTTTATCCGTTTTTTGTTAAACATTATTAGGGCTTAGGCAAATGAAAAGAACTTATCAACCAAGTAAATTAAAGCGTGCAAGAACTCATGGTTTTCGTGCAAGAATGGCTACAGTAGGTGGTCGTAAGGTAATTAATGCTCGTAGAGCTAAAGGTCGCGCTGAGTTAACAGTGTAATTGGCGGGCGAAGATTATAGTTTTCCCCCACAGTTAAAACTAGGGAACCCTGCTGATTATACAAAGGTATTTGCAAAGCCAGTAAAATCTACTGACAATTTTTTTACCTTATTAGCAATAAGAAATGATTTAGATCATCCTAGGTTAGGTCTTGCCATTGCCAAAAAAAATATAAAAAAAGCAGTGACCAGAAACCTGATTAAACGATCTGTACGGGAAAACTTTAGATTAAGACAATATGATTTAATTAATATTGATATTGTTGTTTTAGCAAGAAGGGATGCAGCAAATGCATCTCCTGCCTTATTAAGGAAATCATTAGATAAGCATTGGCTTAAACTAACAAACCGATGCGAATCTTACTCATAAATCTTATAAAATTTTATAAAACTTTTATAAGTCCTTTGCTCCCTCCTCGATGCCGATTTTATCCCAGCTGTTCAAGTTATGGTCTGGAAGCGATTCAGCTTCATGGTGCGATTAAAGGTTCGTATCTTACAATAAGAAGAATATTAAAATGCCACCCGTTCCATGAGGGTGGCATAGACCCAGTTCCAAAAAAAATTGGTAAATAACGATGGATAATATTAGATTTCTACTAGTCATTGCACTTGCAATGATTTCGTATATGCTTTGGGAACAATGGCAACTAGATTATGGCCCCAAGCCTGCAATTGCTGTAGCAGAACAACCCGTTATTTTAGACCCTCAGGCAGATTTACCAGGTACTGGAAATATAACTTCTACAGTTGCTGCTAATGGGCAAATTTTAGAAGCCGTACCTAGTTTTGATGTTCATGCTGATAAAATTATTACGGTAACAACAGATGTCTATTCTGTTGAAATCGATATCAAAGGTGGAACATTACGTAATTTAGATTTACTACAGTTTCCTCATGAAAAAGAAAATACCGTAGTCAATAAATTATTTGCCTTAGTGGGTATGGAGCCTGCGGAAAAAGATTTGTCACCTATCCGCTTATTTGATAGTAATACTGAAAAACTTTTTCTTGCTCAAAGTGGTTTAATCGCCAGCACTGGTTCTGCAAAAGGTCCTGATCATCATGCTGTGTATTCAGTTGAAAAAGACAGTTACGCAATGGCTGTTGGAGAAGAGACTTTATCTGTTCCTTTAACCTGGACAAATAATGCAGGTCTGGTTGTTACCAAAACTTATACATTTAGTCGTGGTAGTTACAGTATTAATGTCGATCAAAAAGTAAGTAATGATTCTGCACAAACCTGGACGGGTAGACAATATGGCCAATTATTAAGAGTGCCTTATGTTGATGATAAAGGAAATACCTTTATCAGAACTTATGCCGGTGGTGTTGTTTATACAGAAGAAGAAAAATACCAAAAAGTTGACTATGACGAGATGGAAGAAAGCAACCTGAGTGTATCAACACTGGGTGGCTGGAGTGCCATGACGCAGCATTATTTTGCTACAGCATGGGTTCCACCCGCAGACCAGGAAAATCACTTTTATACTAAAAAGTTAAAAGACTGGCGTTATGTAATTGGTTCATACTCTCCTGCTGTTGCCGTTAATGCACATACGGATGTGACTTTTAATTCACATTTATTTGTTGGACCAAAAGTTCAGCCAATGATGGAAAAAGTGGCAAAAGGTCTGGAATTAACTGTAGATTACGGTTGGTTGACTGTTATAGGTAAACCAATTTACTGGTTACTCAATCAAATACATGATTATGTTGGTAACTGGGGTTTGTCTATTTTAGGCGTTACTTTATGTATTAAGCTGTTGTTCTTTAAGCTATCTCAAGCCAGTTACCGTTCTATGGCTAAAATGCGTAAAATTCAGCCTCGTCTGAAAGAGATGCAAGAAAAATATGCAGATGATAGACAACGCTTTAATACAGAAATGATGGCGATGTACAAAAGGGAGAAAGTGAATCCGATGGGTGGTTGTTTACCTATCATGGTACAAATTCCCGTATTTATATCGCTTTATTGGGTATTGATAGAAACAGTAGAATTACGTCAGGCTGATTTTGCATTTTGGATTCAAAATTTATCAGGACAGGATCCATTCTTTATTTTGCCGGTTCTTATGGGTATTTCCATGAAAATTCAGCAAAGTTTAAACCCTGCACCGATTGATCCATTACAAGCAAAAGTAATGAAAATGTTTCCTCTGGTGTTTACAGTGTTCTTTTTATTCTTCCCGGCTGGTCTTGTTCTTTACTGGGTATGTAATAACACTTTGTCAATTATCCAACAGTGGTATATCACTAAACAAATTGATGCTGAAAAGTAATGATTGTTTAGAGTTATAAAAAATAAGAGGGGAGCTTTTTAGCTCCCCTTTTTAGTAAATAACGGTTAAAAATAATTTACTCCAACAACACAGTGCAACAACAATATCAAGATACCATTGCAGCCATTGCAACACCCCCTGGAAATGGAGGTGTCGGTATAATTAGAATATCAGGGCCTTCAGCTTTTGAAATTTCCAGCAACTTAACGCATAAAACGCCTGCCCCAAGACAAGCCTTGTTTACATCCTATAGAGATGCAGATAATTCAGTAATAGATTCAGGCTTAGTCATTTTTTTCCCCAATCCGTCTTCCTATACAGGTGAAGATACCATCGAATTACAAGGCCATGGCGGCAGTGTGGTTTTGGGGATGTTATTAAAACGGGTGCTCAGTTTAGGCGCGCGATTAGCTAACCCTGGTGAATTTACCGAAAGAGCTTTTTTAAATAATAAACTGGATTTGGCGCAGGCTGAAGCCGTTGCTGATTTAATCGAAAGCAGTACAGAACAATCGGTACGTTCTGCGCAAAAATCCATGCAAGGTGTTTTCTCTAAACAGATTAATGAACTGGTCGAACAACTGACTGAACTTAGAATATTTGTTGAAGCAGCGATAGATTTTGTTGATGAAGAAATCGACTTTTTATCTGATGGCGTGGTAGAAAACAAAATGCTGAAGCTGTCTGATAAAATTAAGACTATACAAAAAACAGCACAACAGGGACGATTACTGCGTGATGGAATGACCGTGGTTTTAGCGGGAAAACCCAATGCCGGAAAATCTAGTTTACTTAATGCCTTAGCTGGACATGAAGCGGCTATTGTTACCGAGATTGCTGGAACTACTCGAGATATTTTAAAAGAACGCATTCAAATTGATGGTATGCCATTACATATTATTGATACCGCAGGATTGCGGGAAAGTGAAAATGTAGTAGAAAAAGAAGGCATACGCCGAGCCCATGAAGAAATTAAGCAAGCGGATAAAGTTTTATTATTAATTGATAGTACTGATCCTGAAATCAATTCGGTAATGAAAACTTTACCTACAGGACTGGATATCACAAAAATCTATAATAAAATTGATCTAATAGATGTAGAACCAGAAATTACAGAAACAGAACATGGCTGCCAAATTTACCTATCAGTCAAAAAAGATATTGGTATGGGTCTATTAACTGACTACTTAAAGAAAAGTGTGGGTTTTAATGGCGAAACAGATGATGTGTTTATTGCCAGAAAAAGGCATATAGAAGCTTTATCTCAAGGTCAGAAAAGTGTAGAAAGTGCATTACAGCAATTACAAAACCAAGCAGGTGAACTAGTCGCTGAAGATTTAAGACAGGCACAAAATAGCCTGGCAGAAATTACCGGAGTATTTAGTTCAGATGATCTGTTGGGTCGGATTTTTAGTTCTTTTTGTATAGGGAAGTAACTAAGCCTTGGTAAGTTTATATGCCCGGTAGCGCAACGATCACGAGCTTAAGCCCCCCTAAGCATCGCATTATTTTTCCTGATTAGAAAGAATTTTCAGCCACATGCCGAAATTACTAAAAAGTTAGGTTTCAGAGGAATAACTGTAAAGTTCTTAGCCAAGGCCTCCCTTTTAGAGATTTTAGTCGGAAGTTAATCACCTCGTTTACTCAGGGAAAATACTTTGGCTGATGATTCTTTCTAATCAGGTTGTTTTTTATTCAGTAAGTACATGATAAATAAATATTTTTATACATTGGTATAATATCTATTAAGCGAAAAAACTGCGATAAAGATTGAAAAATATGACAGACGATTATAAAGACGAGATATTACCCAGACTTACAAAAAGTAAAATTTATTCAACTTTAAAGTCAAATTGTCAAGAAAAAGACAGTGAAGTGATTGCTCTTGTTGATGAAGCAGTGTTATATGCGCACCAACGAACAAAGACTATTATCAAACACATGGGGGAGTTTACACTTCATGATAGTGACCATTTGTTTAGAGTTCTGTATTTAATGGAGAGACTACTTACTAAGAAGAATTTAAGTGAGTTATCATCGCCCGAGTTAATGTTACTAATTCTTAGCGCATTCTTTCATGATATTGGAATGGCTCCTGATGAAAAAGACGTTATAAGCTGGAAAAAAATATGGGATGAGAATCCGGATATCACGGAAGAAGAGTTAATTACGTTTAATAATTTCAAACGTTTTTATACTGCAAGACCAGACCAACATGAATTAATTATTGATTTATTAAGTCAAGGAAAAAATATGGAAGCAGATACTATAAAAGGATATTTAATAACCGAATTTATTAGGCAGTCTCATGCTGAAAGAGCGAGAGATATAATAGAGAAAGACTGGACTGATAAAATAAAATTTCGGAATACCGACCTGACAGTCGAATTTGCACAAATATGTTTTAGTCATAACGAAGAAGCTTTTTCAGTACTTGATTTAGATAAATACTTGCTTTGTGGTGCTGATACATATGTAAACCTTCCTTTAATTGCAACGATACTTAGACTGGCAGATATTTTAGATTTTGACGGAAAAAGAACGCCATCAATATTATTTTCACACCTATATATTAGACACCCTATATCAATTAATGAATGGAACAAGCATAGAGAAATTGACGCTTGGGATATTAGTCCAGAATTAATTCAATTCAGTGCAAAATGCACGCATCCAGCTATTGAAGCGTCTATCCATAAGTTTTGCACAATCATTGATCAGGAACTTAGTGCTTGTAAAAATATTTTTTCTGAATTGAATGATTTTAATAAATCAAAAAATCCATTTGCAACTAAATTAATACTGTGAGTGCTGCCTGAAGTAAAAATGATCTCACTTGAATTTTTTGCATTAAGATGTTTTTGAATTTTTTTTCTTGCACCCTCATAAGCTTCAGTTGCTTTTTGACTTAGGTAATGAGCACCTCTATGAATATTAGCATTAAGAGTTGAGTAGTATGACACTATTGACTCTATTACAACTCTTGGAGTTTGAGTGGTAGCAGCATTATCAAAATACACTAGCTGTTTCCCATTTACTTTTGAGTTAAGTATTGGAAAATCCTCACGAATTGATGCTATATTAAATCCAGTTGTATTTTTCATTTATAAATTAAAACCAATTTTTACTCCTAATTTGTTGGCAATAATATGGTTTATCCTAGTTTTAATTTCAGGAATTTTTACGCTCTTCAATATGTTATTTGCAAAACCATACATTAAAAGTGCAGTTGCCTCTTTTTCTGGAATTCCTCTTGATTTTAAATAAAATAATGCATTTTTATCTAACTGACCTACTGTACATCCATGCGAGCATTTAACATCATCTGCATATATTTCAAGCTGAGGTTTTGCGTTTATAGTTGCCTTATCCGAGAGTAGAATATTATTGTTTGACTGGAAAGCATTTGTCTTTTGAGCTTGTTTATTTACAATGATATTTCCATTGAATACTCCCGTTGATTTATTATCATAGATGCCTTTATAGTCTTGATGGCTATTGCAATTGGGTTTATTATGTTGAATAAGGGTGTTATGATCTACATGTTGATTGTCACCAATAATTGTAACCCCTTTTATAGTAGTTTCAATAAACTCATCGTTTTGTGAAATATTTAAATTATTTCTTACCAATTCATTTCCAAATGAAAATGTATGCATTGAAAAGGAACTATTGCGCTGCTGGCTTATATAGGTATTGTCAATAAGTGATGCCTGTAAATTGTCATTTTGAATTTTATAATAATCAATTATAGATTTTTTATCCGCATAAATTTCAGTAACACTATTGGTAAAAACTTTATTTTCGCTTAAGCTTTGATGTCTTTCAATAATTTGTACTTGTGAATTTTCATCTACGACAATCATGTTTCTAGGCTGAAACATAAGTGAGGCTTCATTGCCAGTTGAAAAATGTATTATTTGTATAGGTTTTTCAACAAACTTATTTTTTGGAATATGGATGAAAGCCCCTTCATTTGAGAAGGCTGTATTTAAAGAGGTAATACCATCTTTAAGAGCTATTTTATTAAAATAATTTTCAATAATAAGTTCATATTTTGATTGAGTTAATGCAGCGGATAAAATACAGATATCCATTCCCTCATGTGTTGTTTCTGAAAGGTGAGAACAGTACTTTCCATCTACAAAAATTATCTTATAAGAATCGATATCATCAATAAGATATTTTTTAATATTCTTAAATTCTAATACGTTATTTATTTCTGGTAATACGCTGTAGTCAGTATTTAAAAGATTCTTTAAAGAGGTATACTTCCAATTCTCTAATTTTTTATTAGGGAAGCCAATTGATTCAAATTGTTTTATAGCCTCAGACCTAATATCATGAACGTAACTATCAATATTAGTTTGATTCTCAAAAGCTATAAATGATGAAAGTAATTTTTCTTTTAAATCAATCATTATCTTTAATTATTAATTTCTTCTTTAATCCAATCGTATCCCTTTTTTTCTAGTTCTACTGCAAGATCTTTTTTGCCAGATTTAACTATTTTTCCATCAAATAATACATGTACATAGTCAGGAATAATATAATCAAGCAATCTTTGGTAATGGGTAATTATCACTATAGCATTATCTTTTTTCTTTAACTTATTTACTCCGCTGGCAACAATTTTAAGCGCATCAATATCAAGTCCTGAATCTGTTTCATCCAGAATTGCTAAAGTTGGCTCTAGCATTGCCATTTGAAATATTTCATTTCTCTTTTTCTCTCCACCAGAAAATCCATCATTTATTGATCTTGATAAAAATTTCCTGTCTATTCCCAACATGCTGCATTTTTCTCTTAATAGTTTTAACATTTGGCTTGCCGGCATGTCTTTTTCTCCTCTTGCCTTGCGTGTTTCATTAATTGCAGTTTTAATAAAATTGGTTATTGTTACCCCAGGAATTTCAATTGGATATTGAAATGACATAAATATGCCTTTATGAGCTCTTTCCTCAGCAGATAGCTCATCAATAGAATTATCATTAAAGAGCATTTCCCCTTTTGTGATTTCATAATCTTCTTTTCCTGCAATTACTGAAGCCAATGTACTTTTACCAGAACCATTAGGCCCCATTATTGCATGAATTTCTCCTGCTTTTATATTAAGATTAATCCCATTTAGGATTTTTTTATCTTCAATCTGTGCATGTAAATTATTTATTTTAAGCATATTTTCTTATTTAAAATTATCCAACAGAACCTTCTAAACTAATCTCGAGAAGCTTTTGAGCCTCAACAGCAAATTCCATAGGCAATTTGTTTAACACATCTCTGCTAAAGCCATTTATTATTAGTGCAATAGCTTTCTCTGTTTCAATTCCTCTTTGGTTGCAGTAAAAAATTTGGTCTTCACCTATTTTACTAGTTGTAGCCTCATGTTCAACTTGGGCAGATTTATTTTTAGTTTCTATATATGGAAATGTGTGTGCACCACATTTATTTCCAATTAATAAGCTATCACACTGAGAGAAATTTCTGGCATTATTTGCCCTCGGGCTTATATGTACTAATCCCCTATAGCTGTTTTGAGATTTTCCTGCAGAAATTCCTTTTGAAATAATTGTAGATTTAGTATTGTTCCCTAAATGAATCATTTTTGTGCCAGTGTCAGCTTGCTGAAAGTTATTCGTTACAGCTATTGAGTAGAATTCTCCAACGGCATTATCTCCTTTAAGGATGCATGAAGGGTATTTCCATGTAACAGCACTACCGGTTTCAACTTGTGTCCATGAGATTTTGGCGTTTTTCTCACATAAGCCTCTTTTAGTAACAAAATTGTAAACTCCTCCATTTCCTTTAGAATCCCCAGGATACCAATTTTGAACAGTACTATATTTTATCTCTGCATCATCTAATGCAATTAGTTCAACTACTGCTGCATGCAATTGATTTTCATCTCTACTTGGCGCAGAGCATCCTTCTAGGTAACTTACAAAACTACCTTTATCAGCCACTACCAATGTTCTTTCAAACTGTCCTGTTCCCGCTTCATTAATTCTAAAGTATGTTGAGAGTTCCATTGGGCATTTCACGCCTTTAGGAATATAAACAAATGAACCATCACTAAATACAGCTGAGTTTAAGGCAGCATAAAAATTATCTGTCTTTGGAACAATGGATCCAATATATTTTTTTACTAGTTCAGGATGGTTTTTTATTGCCTCATTAATAGAGCAGAATATTATCCCTCTTTCATTTAATGTATCTTTAAAAGTTGTGGCAACTGAAACAGAATCGATAACTACATCCATAGCAACTCCTGATAATTTTTTTTGCTCATCTACAGAAATACCTAGCTTCTTAAATGTTGCAAGTAATTCAGGATCAACCTCATCTAGACTATTATATTTTGGTTTATTTGATGGAGCTGAGTAATATGAAATCTTTTGAAAATCAGGTTTTTTGTATTTAACATTAGCCCAATTAGGCTCCTTCATCTGTTTCCAAATTTTAAAGGCATCTAATCTCCAGTCAGTCATCCAAGATGGCTCTTCTTTTTTCTTGGATATTGCAATGACGATTTCCTCACTTAACCCAGCGGGAAGCGTGTCAGATTCTATATCTGTATAAAAACCATACTCGTATTGTTTGGTTTCTAATTCTTTCTTTAAATCATCTTCTGTATACTTACTCATAGTGTTTTATTATAAAGAAAAACTTTCTCCACATCCACATGTTCTATTAGCATTTGGATTTACAAAAACAAATCCTTTGCCATTTAATCCTCCAGAATATTCTAGCGTTGTTCCCACCAGGTATAATAAGCTTTTTTTATCGACAATTATTTTTATCTCATTATCCACAAAAAGTTTATCATTATCACCTGTCTTATTATCAAATTTTAATTCATATGAAAGCCCTGAACATCCACCACTGTTTACACCAACTCTTACAAAATCAGAGCTATGGCTATAGCCATCTTGCTTCATTAATTTTATTACCTGATTGCGGGCAATGTTTGTTATACTGATCATACTATTAAAATTTGCTGGACTACAAATATACAACTAAACTATATTTTTTTAATATTATTGCTCATATAATTAACCATGTTTTAAGCAAAAAGAATGTAAATTTGAGCCCATGTTAGAAAATAAGGACAAAAGTTCAACAAAATTAGAGGATATTGGGGAGTTTAATCTGATAGATATTCTTACAAAAGACTTGAAGATCAGGCATAAATCTACCATAACATCTATAGGGGATGATGCTGCCGTACTAGACTATAAGTCTAAAAAGGTAGTAATATCTACTGATTTTCTGATCGAAGGGGTTCATTTTGATTTAAGCTATATGCCTTTAAAACACCTTGGATATAAAGCGGTAATGGTTAATATCTCTGATATATATGCTATGAACGCCAATGCAAAACATATCACAGTTTCTATTGCCATTTCTAACAGGTTTCCCCTTGAAGCAATTGAAGAATTATACTCTGGTATTGAATTGGCTACTAAAACTTCATCTTCAATGGACGAATTAAGTAATGAAGTTAATACCATTAACGATGCCATCACAGTTATTGATCAAATTGCATTCCAAACCAATATTTTAAGCCTTAAT
>ENA-ORXI01001191-ORXI01001191.1-sediment-metagenome-genome-assembly--contig:-NODE-1191-length-20641-cov-9.856254_pt1 | contig 20641 bp, 20 predicted proteins | sample MGYA00237861_ERZ511468 | MGnify/ENA primary metagenome ERZ511468 (study PRJEB26299, sample SAMN06266213) | sediment metagenome | isolation source: Hudson Canyon methane seep mesocosm | place...
ACGGGAGTCAAAGTCGCCAATGAGCTTATGTTCCGACGATGTGCTTTCTAGTGGTCTTACCGACTCGTATTGGGTAGGAAATCTTAGTTGTGGCAGTAATATGCGGTTAAAAAATATAGGTCCGTATCACAATTGAATGTAGTGCTTTACACCTGGATTCAGTCGCCCCAAAGTGGACACATTGGATAAGTACTGACTATACTCAAATATCTATATGAATCACTGGTGCAAGGATGTTTTCTACAGTATTATTTTTCAGCACCTAAAATACGTTATCGGATAATTTGTTCCCTAACACCTAGTTATGTGGAATATTGAGCATCTATTAGTTTTAAATATTTGTCAGCTAAAGAAGGTTTTATTTTTGAAATATTTTAGAGTAGCGAGCTTGTTGGAGGGACTTTCCTATTTAGTCATACTGAGCGTTACTACTGGGTTCATCAGTAGAGGTTATGTCTTTCCTTTAGGAGCAGTCCATGGAGTATTATTTATATTATATTTATTATTATCTCTTCAGGCTTCACATAAACAAGGCTGGTCTATCATGATTTGGCTGCTCATATTTTTGGCATCTATTGTTCCTTTTGCCTTTATAGCCGTCGAAGCTTATCTACGAAAAGGATTGAAAGAGCATGACACTAAGCTCACGCTATGAATGTCCACGACAAATTACCGTGATCACATAACAAAGAAAGAAAAAGAAGCTGAGAAATTTGAAAAGAAAAAGTGGTGATTTTATATTTAGTCAATTTAGATGAAGAAGTATTTATTTTATGATTAGCCCTCAAGATTTTGATGAATTAAAAGTATATTTAACCTCGAAGAGTGGATTGCGTATGGCTCATATATATAAGCCGACAATGCTGCTCGCCATCATTCGAGGTGATGGACGGGCGACTAAAGAACAAATAGCATCCGAATTTATAAAGAGGGATTCACAGCAACTGGACTATTATCGTAGAAATATTGTTCATCAAATGCCAGGAAAACGGTTAATGTCTAATGGGTTAGTCGATAAGGAAGGGGATATCTATAGCTTTACAGGAGTTTTAGCAGGACTAACAAAAAAACAGCTTAGTGAGATTGAAGATATCCTTGAACAACGTATCAGTGACTATATGGCATTGAGAAATCCATTTGGAGATAGTAATAATGATGCTGTTCGCGGTAGCAATAGATTCACTGTGCTAAAGCGTTCTGGCAGCCGATGTGAATTATGTGGCGTAAGCTCTAAGGAAACACAGATAGATGTTGATCACATTGTTCCAAGAAAACAAGGGGGATCTAATGAACTATCTAACCTTCAGGCATTATGTCGTAAATGTAATGCGCAAAAGAAACATTTGGATGATACAGATTTTCAATTAGTTCATGAAAGTTACAAGGATAGAGATTCAGATTGTATTTTTTGCAATGTACCTGAAGATAGAAAAATTGAATTTGAAGGTGAACTCGCTTATGCAATTAGAGATGGTTTTTCGGTAACTAAATACCATACTTTGATAATTCCAAAGAGGCATGCGGCAACTTATTTTGATTTATGGCAAGCAGAGATAAATGAAATCAATCGACTGCTCAAGGAAGTAAAGGATGATATACAAAAAATTGATCCGACTGTTACTGGTTTCAATATTGGAATGAATAATGGAGAGTCAGCAGGGCAAACAATATTTCATTGCCATATCCATTTGATACCTAGAAGAAATGGTGATGTTGAGAATCCTAGGGGTGGTGTTCGTGGCATAATTCCGGGCAAGCAATCTTATTGAGCTGGCTATGTAAAATATGGTTAATTATTTGAATCTATGGGACAAGCGTCTATCTATGGGACAATGAAACAAAAAAGCAGTTAACCACTAAGTGGTTAACTGCTTGATGTATATACCAGGTATATGGTGCGCCCGACACGATTCGAACGTGTGACCGCCTGGTTCGTAGCCAGGTACTCTATCCAGCTGAGCTACGGGCGCTTAATCTACCTATTATACAGTGTTTATAACCTACTGCAATAATTATTGGCGGAGAGCGAGGGATTCGAACCCTCGATAGGGGTAAGCCTATACGCCCTTAGCAGGGGCGCGCCTTCAGCCACTCGGCCAGCTCTCCGTTTCAAGCCGACTATTATAGCAGTTGGCAATAATTATGCTAGTAAATTATGATAAATATTTAACCAACATTTTCTTCTTGATTGTCAGCTTGTTCTGCTTGGATTCGATCGTAGATTTCTTCTCGGTGAACTGTAACTTCTTTAGGTGCATCAATACCAATTCGGACTTGGTTTCCTTTGACTCCTAAAACATTTACAACTACATCATCACCAATGATGAGTGCTTCACCTACACGACGTGTGAGTATTAACATTGTTTTCTCCTTACTCTCAAAAAATGTTCCATTAATGGGATACTTTGTAGCTCTTCTGACTACTTTCAACCCGATATTGTTCCTCAATATTTTAAGTATCTCTCTGGCTCACTTGAAATACACGTTTATTGTGACATATCACACAGTTTTGGCAACTGTTTTATGTGGCTTTATGCGTGTTCTAAATTAAATGCATTGTGTAATGACCGCACAGCTAGCTCTAGGTACTTTTCGTCAACAACGACAGAAATTTTTATTTCAGATGTTGAAATCATACTGATATTGATGCTTTCATTAGCTAATGTCTCAAACATGGTGTTTGCGATTCCTGCATGAGAACGCATACCAACACCAACCACGGAAACTTTTGTAATTTTATCATCGCTAACAACTTCTCTGGCATCGAGAATCTTAGCTGTCTTTTGTAAAATGGCCAATGCTGCTGCATAGTCATTTCGGTGAACTGTAAAAGTGAAGTCTGTTGTTGAATCATGACCTGTATTTTGGATGATCATATCTACTTCAATATTTTGCTTAGCAATAGGGCCAAGAATTTTTGTTGCGATACCAGGATGATCAGGTACACCGAGAACGGTAAGTTTTGCTTCATCTCTGTTAAATGCAATTCCTGAAATAACAGCTTGTTCCATTGTTGAGTCCTCAGCCGTAATTAATGTACCACCACCATCTTTAAAAGAGGAGAGTACACGTAACGGGACATTATAATTTCGGGCAAATTCGACAGAGCGAATTTGTAATACTTTGGCACCAAGACTTGCCATTTCTAGCATTTCTTCATAGGTGATTTTATCGAGACGACGTGCTTCTGATACAACACGTGGATCAGTTGTATAGACACCATCAACATCGGTATATATTTGGCATTCGTCAGCTTTTAATGCTGCGGCCAGTGCTACTGCTGTCGTGTCGGAACCACCGCGACCTAAGGTGGTGATATTGCCATGTTCATCACAACCTTGGAAACCAGCAACAACAACGATGTGACCTTTTGATAAGTCTGCACGAATTACACTGTCATCAATTTCCATGATGCGTGCTTTATTATGGGTGTTATCAGTTAAAATTCTAACTTGGCTACCAGTGTATGACGTTGCTTTAACACCTTGTTGTTCAAGAGCCATGCATAAAAGTGCAATGGTAACTTGCTCGCCAGTCGATAAAAGAACATCAAGTTCGCGGCCTTTAGGCTGCTCATTTAATTCATTTGCTAGACCAATAAGTCTATTGGTTTCACCACTCATTGCAGAAAGAACAACCACTAAATCATCACCTTGTTGTTGGTGTTTAATTAGTTTTTTTGCAACTTCTTGAATACGTTCAACCGTTCCTACGGAAGTACCACCATATTTTTGTACAATTAATGCCATTCTTTAAGCTTCCAACTTTGAGCTAATCCAATCATTAACTGAATCTAATGCTGCACTGAGATTTTCAGGTTGAGTACCACCACCTTGAGCCATATCAGGGCGACCACCACCTTTACCACCCACTTGACTTGCAACATGTGCCACAAGATCACCCGCACGAATCTTATCGGTTGCATCTTTTGTGACGCCGGCAATGAGGGTTATTTTTTCACCTTCTACAGAAGAGAGGATGATTGCGGCTGTGCCTAGTTTGTTTTTGAGCTGATCAACAGTATCGCGCAAGCTTTTACTATCTGCACCTTCAAGCTGTGCTGCGAGTACTTTAATACCAGCAACATCTTGTGCTGAGCTAGCTAAGTCACTTCCTGCACTACTAGCCAATTTGCCTTTGAGTGCTTCTAATTCTTTTTCAAGTTGTCGAGTACGTTGGACAAGTTGTGCTGTTTTTTCTTGCACATTATCTGGTTTAGCTTTGATCATGTCTGCAACATCATTTAAACGTGTTTGATTAGTATCTACATAATCAAGAGCGCCAGCACCAGTTACGGCTTCAATTCGACGCACACCAGATGCGATTCCCGCTTCAGATGTGATTTTTAATAGGCCAATATCACCAGTACGATTTGCATGGGTACCACCACATAACTCAGTAGAGAATTCGCCCATTTTTAATACACGAACATCTTCTTCATATTTCTCACCAAATAAGGCCATTGCGCCAGAGTCTTTGGCATCATCGAGTGACATGATATTTGTTTCAATGTCATGGTTAAGACGAATTTGTTGGTTTACTAAGCGTTCAATTTCATGCAACTGTTCAGTTTTTACTGGTTCGAAATGTGAGAAGTCGAAACGTAAACGCTGGGCATTTACTAATGAACCTTTCTGAGCAACGTGCTCACCTAGAACTTGTTGCAAAGCAGCATGTAATAAATGTGTCGCAGAGTGATTCAAACCTGTTGCGATGCGGTTATGTTCATCTATGTGGGCAGTGATTTGATCACCCACTTTAAACTCACCATTTTCACATTGGCCAATATGAGTAAATACTTTACCTTGTTTACGAGTATCAGACACTTCAAAGTTAGCTGAAGCTGTTGAAATTTGACCTAGGTCGCCAGCTTGACCACCTGATTCAGCATAAAAAGGACTTTGATCAAGAACAATAATTCCTTGTTGACCTTGATGCAGTTGGTCAACATGCTCACCGTCTAGCAAGATACTTGTAATGACTGCTTGTTGACGTATTGAATCATAACCACAGAATTCAGTTTCACCTTCGATAGCTACTTGATCTGATAATCCACCAGCAAACTGACTTGCACTGCGAGCACGAGTACGTTGTGCTTCCATTTCACGTTCAAAGCCAGCGACATCAAGTGTTAAGTTGCGTTCACGTGCAATATCAGCCGTTAAGTCGATGGGGAAGCCATAAGTGTCATAAAGTAAAAATACTGTTTCACCTGGGATTTCTTTATCAGATATTTCGTCAATAGCATGCTCAAGGATTTTAAGTCCATTGTCTAAAGTATCAGCAAAGCGAGCTTCTTCTTGTTTTAAAGCACGTTCAACAAGTGCTTGAGCTTTAGCTAGTTCTGGGAATGCTTCTCCCATTTCAGCGACAAGAGGTGCAACTAATTTATAGAAGAAATCTTCTTTAAGTCCGAGTTTATGTCCATGACGGATCGCACGACGGATAATACGACGTAAAACATAACCACGGCCTTCATTTGAAGGTTGGACACCATCAGTAACCATAAATGCACATGAGCGAATATGATCGGCAATAACACGTAGTGAAGTATGCGAAGAATTTTCAGTACCCGATAGGTCTTGAATGGACTTAATTAGGCGTTGAAATAGATCAATGTCGTAATTATTATGAACATCTTGTAATACTGCGGCAAGACGTTCTAGCCCCATACCAGTATCAACTGAAGGTCTTGGTAAGGGTGATAAAGTGCCATCAGCAGCGCGATTGAACTGCATGAATACTAGGTTCCAAATTTCGATGTAGCGATCGCCATCTTCTTCTGGTGTTCCAGGTGGACCACCAGCAACATCTTCACCATGATCATAGAAAATTTCAGAGCAAGGACCACAAGGGCCTGTCTCACCCATTGACCAGAAGTTATCTTTAGCGCCGATGCGAGATAGACGCGCGGGATCAACCCCCATTTCATTTATCCAAATGTCAGCTGCGTCATCATCTTCATCGAAAACAGTAATCCACAATTTTTCTTGTGGTAAAGCTAATGTTTCAGTTAAAAACTCCCAAGCATATTGAATGGCTTCACGTTTGAAGTAATCACCAAAACTGAAGTTACCGAGCATTTCAAAGAAAGTATGGTGGCGAGCTGTGTAACCGACATTTTCTAAATCATTATGTTTACCGCCAGCACGAACACAACGCTGACTTGAAACTGCTTTAGAATATTTTCGTACTTCTTGGCCAAGAAATAATTCTTTAAACTGAACCATTCCTGCATTAGTAAATAGCAAAGTAGGATCGTTAGCTGGAACTAGGGGACTACTAGCTACAACTTCGTGACCTTTCTCTTGGAAAAAGTCTAAAAAGAGTTGGCGTATATCTGAGCTACTTTTCATATCGTTTCTATATCTGTATTAAAACTGTGATTTATTTGTTCATGAGTAAAACCACGAGATTGTAAAAAACGTTGTTGTTTTGCTCGTTCTTTAAAATCATCGGGGCTTTGCTCGCCAAAACGTTTGCAACGAACCGTCATTGCAAGCGTAAACCAATCAATATTTGTTTCATATAATGCGTCATTAATTAGCTCAATGGCAACACCACGTTCATTTAACTCTTGTCTAATCTTTTGGCTACCAAACCCACGATTAGAACGATATCGTGTGTAATTTTCGGCAAACCGTTGATCACTTTGTAAATCTTGCTCGGTCAATCTACTGATGGTATTTTGCACGTCATCAATATCAAACTCTGCTTTTACTAATTTTGTTACTAGTTCTTTTACGCTATGTTCGCGCCGAGCTAGAAAATTCATCGCTCGTTCTCGAAGCGATTGTTTCCTCACTACTTAGCTGTATCTTCAACTTTAGCTGCCGCATCAGCAGGTGCTTCTGTCGGCAACATGATAGCTCTGATTTTAGCTTCAATTTCATCGGCCATTTCAGGATGCTCTTTTAAGTAAGTACGAACATTATCTTTACCTTGACCAATACGCGTGCCAGAGTAGCTGTACCAAGCACCGGCTTTCTCTACGATGTTGTTTTCAACACCTAGGTCGATTAATTCACCTTCATGTGAAATACCTTGACCATAAAGAATATCAAATTGAACTTGTTTAAATGGAGGGGCTACTTTGTTCTTAACAACTTTAACGCGAGTTTCATTACCTAGAATCTCATCGCCTTTTTTGATGGCACCAATACGACGAATATCTAAACGAACAGACGCGTAGAATTTTAAGGCATTACCACCTGTTGTTGTTTCAGGGCTACCAAACATAACGCCGATCTTCATACGAATTTGGTTGATGAAAATCACCAAGGTATTTGAACGTTTAATATTGGCTGTTAATTTACGTAATGCTTGTGACATCAATCGAGCTTGCAAACCCATATGGCTATCACCCATATCGCCTTCAATTTCAGCTTTAGGTGTTAATGCAGCAACTGAGTCAATAACGACAACATCGACAGCACCAGAACGAACTAACATATCTGTGATTTCTAATGCTTGCTCACCCGTATCTGGTTGCGATACTAATAAGTCATCAATGTTTACACCTAGTTTTGCAGCATAAAGTGGATCTAATGCATGCTCAGCATCAACAAAAGCGGCTGTACCACCTGCTTTTTGCATTTCAGCAATAGCATGAAGGGTTAATGTTGTTTTACCCGATGATTCTGGACCATAAATTTCAACTACGCGACCACGCGGGAGACCACCTATGCCTAAGGCAACATCAAGACCAATTGAGCCGGTAGAAACAGCATCGATATCACGTGCAGCAGCAGAATCGCCTAAACGCATCACTGCGCCTTTACCGAATTGCTTTTCTATTTGACCAAGTGCAGCACCTAATGCTTTTTTCTTATTATCGTCCATTGCGTGAGCCTTTGTGGAATCCAAGTTAATTTAAGCGCGTGATTATCCCATATATAGGGCTTAGTCACTAGCGTTTTTAATGATTCCATTTAAGGCTGTATATACAGCTTGTCGTCGAACTGCCTCACGGTTTCCAGAAAAATGATGAAGTTCAGCTTTGGCGGAAGAACTGCTTGCCCATGCAAGCCAAACAGTGCCGACAGGTTTGGCTTTTGAACCTCCATCTGGGCCCGCAACACCTGTAATAGAAACACTAAGATCAGCTACAGATTGTGATTGACATCCCTTTGCCATTTCCAGTGCTACTTGTTCACTTACAGCGCCGAATTGCTCTAATGTGTCGGCTTGAACATGGAGTAGCTCCTGTTTTGATAGATTGCTATAAGTCACGACACCACGATCAAACCATGCTGAACTACCGGCAATATCTGTACAGCATTTAGCAAGCCAACCACCTGTACAGGACTCTGCACTAGCAAGTCGCCAATTACGTTTTAATAAAATTTTTGCCACTTGTGTGGTTAATTGTTGAAGATCAGCATCAGAAATATTTTGCATGAGATACACTATCGCAATGGCTAAAAAACAAAATCATACTCCAATGATGACGCAATATCTGCGTATCAAATCTGAAAACCCTGAACATCTCCTGTTTTATCGTATGGGTGACTTTTACGAATTGTTTTATGACGATGCTCATAAAGCCGCAGAATTACTAGATATTACACTGACAGCACGCGGCAGTAGTAATGGAGCACCCATTCCAATGGCAGGCGTGCCATATCATGCTGCTGATTCATACTTATCGCGTTTAATTAATGTCGGTGTATCTGTCGCAATTTGTGAACAGATTGGTGATCCTGCAACAAGCAAAGGCCCTGTAGAGCGCCAAGTAGTACGTGTTCTAACGCCTGGAACTTTAACTGAAGAAGCGCTCTTAGACAGCCGTAATGAAAGCTTACTCATGGCCATTTCTGAAGATAAAGGTCGATATGGTTTAGCGACAGCAGAGTTAAGTAGTGGTCGCTTTACAGTGAGTGAATTGAATTCATTGACCGAGGTTCAAGCGGAATTAGCACGCTTGCAAGCTGCTGAGATTTTAATAGATGAATCCTTATTGGAGACTTTGTCTTCATTTGATAAACAACTTCGAACGCTACCACCTTGGCATTTTGAGCTAGAAACAGCACAACGCCGTTTATGTGAACATTTCCAAATTCAAGATTTAAAAGGCTTTGGTTGTGCGGACATGGATCTGGCCATTATTGCGGCAGGCTGTTTGCTTAATTATGCTCAAGAAACACATCGCACAGCACTGCCACATATTCGCGGACTGAGTTTAGAAAAGACGAGTGATAGTATTCGGCTTGACCCTCAATCACGACGTAACCTTGAACTTGAAACAAATTTGTCAGGTGGACGAGAGCACACATTACTTTCAATACTTGATAAAACAGTTACGCCAATGGGGGCTAGATTGTTGCGACGCTGGTTATTACGACCATTGCGACATCATGAGACCTTAAAACAACGTCAGCAAGCTATACAGCAATTTCTAGATACCCAATCAATAGACTCAATACAAGAACGACTACGTAAGCTGGGTGATATTGAGCGTATTGTCGCTAGAATCGCATTGAAAACAGCACGGCCACGTGACTTTATGCATCTTCGTAATACTTTAGCTTTATTACCAGATATTCATCAAGTATTGGCGAGTTTTGAAGCTAAACGTTTAGTGCAGTTAGATCGTGACCTGGGCACGTTTCCAGAATTATTAAGCCTGTTACAGTCAGCATTAATTGATGAACCACCGGTATTAATTCGTGACGGTGGCGTTATTGCCGAGGGCTATAACGAAGAGTTAGACCATTTACGTACTATTCGAGATCGGGCCAGTCAGTTTTTGAGTGATCTTGAGCAACGCGAACGCGAGCGTACAGGTGTGTCAACCTTAAAAGTAGGTTATAACCGTGTGCATGGCTACTTTATCGAAATAAGCCGCTCTCATCATATTGAAGTGCCAACAGAATATGTACGCAGACAAACATTAAAAAATGCTGAACGCTATATAACGCCAGAATTAAAAGGTTTTGAAGATCAAGTTCTGAGTGCCAATGAACGGGCTTTAGCATTAGAAAAATCATTATATGAAGAACTATTCGACAAAGTAGCACCTGATTTAGCAGCTTTAGAAGTATCAGCGAATGCCTTAGCTGAGCTTGATGTTCTAGCTGACTTAGCAGATCGTGCTGACTCGTTGAATTATGTGGCACCTGAATTTAGCAATCATATTGGGATAAAAATAATAGCAGGTCGACATCCTGTTGTAGAAAACGTGACGGAGCAAAACTTTTGCCCTAATGATGTTGAATTTACAGATCAGCAACGCCTATTGTTAGTCACGGGACCCAATATGGGTGGTAAATCGACCTATATGAGACAGGTTGCATTGATTGTTCTGATGGCACATATGGGCAGTTTTGTTCCTGCAGATAAAGCCATCATTGGTTCAATTGATCAGATTTTCACACGAATTGGTGCTTCGGATGATTTAGCCTCAGGTCGTTCAACATTTATGGTTGAAATGAGCGAAGCCGCTAATATTCTAAATAATGCAACACAACATAGTTTAGTATTGATGGATGAAATAGGGCGGGGGACAAGTACCTTTGATGGTCTATCTTTGGCATGGGCATGTGCTGAAAAGTTAGTGCGTGATTTAAATGCTTATACACTATTTGCAACACACTATTTTGAACTAACCGAGTTACCTAGCTTGTATGATAAAGCGATTAATGTTCATCTCGATGCAATTGAGCATGGAGATAAAATTGTCTTTTTACATCAATTAAAACCAGGAGCCGCCAGCCAAAGTTATGGTTTGCAAGTGGCAAAATTAGCAGGGGTTCCTGGTGATGTTATTAAAGCAGCAAAAAATAAACTACAACACTTAGAAGCGAATAGAGAAGAATCGACAGAGTACCCTCAGCCTCAAGCCGATTTATTTAAACAAGCTATTCCTGCATCAGAAGTTGAACAATATTTAGACTTAATCGACCCAGATGAATTAACACCTAAACAAGCTCAAGAAAAATTGTATCAATTGGTTGCTTTGTTGAAAAAATAACTGCTTTGTAGGAGCTGTTTCATGGTCGAAGATATTGAATCGGGTTTACGGTTTATTCGCGGCTGAAGCCGCTCCTACAAGTTGAGAATGGTTTAATAACTGTTGAGCAATATAGTTTCTGCGTTTATGACGAACAGACTGTTGCATCATTAAAGCAAAGGCATTCCATTGCTGATGAGTATCAACCGCATAACCTGCCAGAGTACTGACATTATTTAATGTGCCAGACTTAGCATAAATATTTGTTGTTACCTCTGGCAGTAGGTGTTTCCATGGACGAAAGTCGTTAAGTAGTTCAACTAACTGTTCAGGTGATAAACGATTGTTTTGCGATAGACCTGCACCTTCCTCTAATACAATATTTTGCCAGCCAAAATGATCGTGTAGTGTCGATTCCATATATTTCTGAACATCATTAAAATTTGCTGGGCGTTGGAATTTCTCATAACTGAGCATGAGAACAAGTTGGTTTGCAATAAAGTTGGTTGAATACTTCATCATTGGGCGAACCATCTCACCTAATGATTTACTATTTATATGAATGTAATAAGGCGTCTGTTGTGGCGTCTTTCCCCAAGTAACCTGATCACCGACCATTAATCCTTGTTGACGTAAAAATATAGCTAAGAGCTCTGCAAAATATTGCTCGGCAGTGGTAGATGACAAACCGGTATTGATACGCAGATGGTTTTTACCAATTTGTTGCTGATGTGCAAGCTTTTGAGCGGTAGTTGTGATGGGGGTTTGAATTTCAGCACTGACATATTTCCCAGCTACTTTTTTTACATCAACGGTATTGAAGTTAGCTGCAATAGAGGTGGGAATAGCATCATAGGGGTTATTTGTTGTACCTGCCCCAGGAACAACTAGCTTCGCTTGAAATTGAGAGTTATCTATAGCAATAGTTCTAATCTCTGACAGACCTAATTTATGCAGGTTTTGAGCAATAATCATTAACTCTTCAGAAACTAAAAAAGGATCGCCACTACCTTTTATCCATAGAGTCTTCGATGGTGCATCAAAATAGAACTGAGTACGAAAGTAATGATTTTCACCCCAGTGTTTTAGTGCTAACCATGCAGTGACTAATTTAGTTGTGGAGGCGGGGACAAAGCTGTTGTTTTTATCTGATTCAAGAATAACACTACCTTGTGGATCAGAAATTAATATCCCAGCATCTTTTAGTTCAGAATATTGTTTTAAGACATCGTTAGAGAAGCTTGGTGAAGACCAAGCTAATAGTGTATTGAGAAGTAAGCATGAAATTACAAATTGGGCTTTCAATCGGAAACCTTTCCACGAAGGGCCTTCGTTTTACCTCGTAAGGTTTTGCTATCCATACGTCTTTTCTGAGAACCTCTTGTTGCTTTAGTGGCTCGCCTTACTTTTTGGACTGCAGTCACACTTTTGATTAATTCTTGCAGGCGTTCTAGGGCATCGACTTTATTTTTTTCTTGCGTTCGATGTTGCTGAGCTTTGATTACGACGACACCATCTTTGTTAATGCGACGGTCTTTGAGATTCAATAAACGTTGTTTGTAAAATTCGGGCAGGGATGAAGCTTTAATATCAAAGCGAAGATGAATAGCCGATGAAACCTTATTAACATTCTGACCGCCAGCACCTTGGGCGCGAATGGCAGAAAGCTCAATTTCATCATCTGGAAGGGCTATATTTTGAGAAATCTGCAACATAGATATTATTTGTTAGTTCTAGCTTTTAAAAGTAAGTCATTATCAATGGCTACAAATTTTGATGCTGAATTAATTAAAGAACGAGCGGTAAGCTGAGCGACACCATACACTTCAACTGGAATATTAAATTCAGCCTTCACTTTATCGACTAATAAGTCGAAATCACCATCACCAGAGACTAAAATAATAACATCTGAGTCTTTTGCACACGACATAACATCTAATGTTATACCGACATCCCAATCGCCTTTTGCAGACCCATCTTGCCTCTGTATATAGGGTTTTAATTTAACATCAAAACCGATAGCTTTAAGTATATTTTGAAATTGTTTCTGCTTATCGTTATCTCGATCAATAGCATAGGCAAAAGCATTTACAACAGTTCTGTTAGTCGTTGCTTCAGCCCAAAATTGATTGTAATTAAAGTTGCAGTTAAAAGCCTGTTTAGTTGTGTAGTAGACATTTTGCACATCTACAAAAATAGATACCTTAGTCATGAATTTATTTTGGTATAGCTTGGTAGCGTTGTTAAATACTGTTGCATCATAGTTTAGTGGCGATATTTCGCTGGCTCTTTAAAATCAACTACAGAGGCGATCGGTGGTGGGATCTGTACATGGAAGCCTTGAGTTTTCAAGCTTTTTATCACTGTATTAACATCTTCTCGAGCTAACTGACGCTCAGGAGAAAGGGTTACTTCCATTACAAATATGGGCTCTTTTCCCATCGAGGTATAGAGCGCTTGAGGGACTTGTGAGAAATCATCTTTCTTATTGATATAAAGATAGAGTTCTTCTTTGATTCGGCTTTTGTATATATAGGCAATCATAGTATTCACGAAATAGGGGGGTGATAGATTATTTGAACGACCGTTTTGGCAGGATCATAGCAATAAAAGCTACGAGCACCATCACGATGAGTCCGTGGGGGCTGACGAATTTCAACATTATGATGCTGTAAAAATTCGAACCACTCATCAACTTGATCAGGTGTTTTGATAATAAAACCGATATGGTCGAGCTTTTGATGACCACTTGTGTCAAAGTCGTCAGTTGCTCTGTGTAAGGCTAAATTATCATTGCCTGATGTAATATAAACATTGTCAGGATCAGGTCGCCATTCGACGGTCATACCTAATAAATCAATATAAAATTGTTCGCAGGCTTCCAAGTTATTTACGAAGAGAGCGACATGCCGCATTCCACCTGTAGAGGGAGGTCTATTCATACCTGTTCTCCAAATACATGTTGGCAACATTTTTGCCAAATATCTTCACCAAATTGACGTTGAATAACGAGCGACAATGCAATTGAACCAGACGCTAATAGTTTATCGTGAAAGTCTTTTAATTCAGCAGTGTTTTCTGGGTTAATGATGTCTCTTAAGGTATTGATAAGCGCCCAGCCCACAGCATAACTCATAGGAACTGATGGCGATTGACTATACCAACGTAACTCGCCCATTGCTTGTTCAAAGCTAAAGCCAAGCGCATCGACCATTTTATGAGCAGCATCTTCGAGAGATAATCCATGGGTATGGATTTCAACATCAATCATGATACGTAAAGCTCGCCAGAGGCGATCACGAAGCATTACTATCTTTTGCCCTTGATGACGATCAAAACCTTGCTCAAGCATCATTTGTTCACAATATAGAGCCCAACCTTCATATAAGGTTGCACTTGGATGCAGTCGTCGTAATAGGTGGCTGCCCTGTGTTGATTGATTAGCGGTGACAAATTGAAGATGATGTCCTGGCCATGCTTCGTGCACACTAGTTTGACTAATTGCCGCGTAATTATGTTCAGTTAACTCATCATCATTATTAGTTGGTGTAACGTAGTAATAAGCTGTCTGGGATAAATCAGCAATGCTTGGGTCAAGGTAAGCTGCAAAAGGAATTTGGTGCTGCAAAAATTCGGGTGTTGTAACAACTTTGAGTGTTTGTTGTGCTGGTAGTGTGACAAGATCATATTCACGTAAAAAATCTTGAGCGGCTAACATCTCTTGTTGATAGTGAACCAGTAACTGTTCTGCTTCAGGGTGATGTTCTTGTATTGACGCTATTGATAGATCACTAGCGTCTAATTCAGCCTGTAGTTCTTGTTTTGTTTTATCAAACAAACGCTGGCCAAAGTCATACAGATTTTGGCTATTAATAGGTAGAAAATGTTGCTGTTTGAGTAAGCGTTCGAAATGTTCTCGACCACATGCAAATTCACCTTCGCATTTAGGCAATAGTCGTTTAAGTGTTGGAAGAAAGCCTTCAAGCGATTTTGCAGCATCTGCAATAGCCTGTTCAAGCTGATCATTTTTACTCATTTCATCAGCAATGAGCGGGTGTTGGTGAAGATGATGTAAGTAGTTTATGCCTGACTCGGTTTCAGCTAAGGCCATTTCCGCCCAGACTTTTGGAATAATTTCTGGCACTGTTGCTAAATAATTTTTTGCATCTCTGATATGAGTTGGAATAGCGGTAAGACGTTCTTTTAATGCTGATGCTATATTTTCAACGGGTCTTATGGTCAGTTGATGTAGGGCATTAATCGGTAGAAACTGTGTCGGGTCGCGATGACGCCAATCATGATCCATAAGAGAGTGATGTTCTAGTTCTGCGCATCCATGGAGGATTTGATAATGAATTTGTCGTTCTGTATCCAGACTACCAAAGTCAACTTCATCTAATGCGGCAAGACATTTTTCATTAAGCACGATTTGAATGCCAAGTGTTTCGTCATCATGAGGCTTAAGTTTATCGGCATAATCTTCAACACCGGCTTCTAAGGCTTCCTCAGGGTGAAACCTGCACCAAGTAGTTAAGTAGCTATTCTCAATGCGATCAAAAGCCTGCTGATGTGAGTTTAAATCATTAATCGACATTGATAATCTCGTATTCATGGCTTATTTCAGCAGTTTTACCAAGCATTATTGACGCAGAACAGTATTTTTCAGTTGATAATTCTACTGCGCGTTTAACTTGAGCTTCTTTTAGATTTTTACCTGTTACTTTGTAATGCACATGGATTTTTGTGAAAACTTTAGGGATTTTTTCGCTACGTTCACTATCTATTTCAACCACGCAGTCACGAATATCTTGGCGACCTTTTTTGAGCATTTGAATCATATCAAACGATGTACACCCGCCCATACCAAGGAGCAATAGCTCCATTGGTCTCATTCCAGTTCCATGCCCACCAATTTCTTCAGGACCATCCATGACGATAGTATGACCACTGCCAGACTCGCCAACAAATAGTAAATCTTCAGCCCATTTCACTCTTGCTTTCATGAATTTTATCCATATGATTTAAAAAATAACGTTAATTTTGCCATATTAACTTGATTGAAGGCAGAGTTAGTTTATTATTAGATGATATTTTGTTGTTTAGTAAGTGATCTTACTAAGCGAAATGAAGGGAAATAGATGGATTATTTGAAGCATAAAGCATTAGAAGAAGGCTTAGCTGATTTTTTTCGATGTTGTCATACGAAAACTTATCCAGCAAAGTCCATCTTGATTCGCCCTGGTGATTCTGCAGACACTCTCTATTACTTGCGTGAAGGTTCAGTTTCCATAACAATGGAAAATGAAGAGGGTGAAGAGCTCATTTTTGCTTATTTAAATCAAGGAGATTTTTTAGGTGAAATTGGTTTATTTACAAATGTAGAGAGCCGTGGCGTTACAGTGCGTGCTCGTACAGATTGTAAGATGGAAGAAATCACTTACCAACAAATAAACCTTTTAGCTGAGACTCAGTTAAAAGCGTGTTATCCGACCTTATTGAAATATATCGCAGAACATATGGCAAAACGAATATTATCTGCAACTCGTAAAGCGGGTGACTTTGCTTTTCTTGATGTTGCGGGTCGTGTTACGGCTGCACTTTATGAAATGGCTGAACAACCTGATGCGATGAAACACGAAGAAGGTGTACAGATTAGAATTACACGACAAGAAATTAGCCGAATGGTCGGCTGTTCGCGTGAAATGGCGGGGCGTGTATTAAAAGATCTGCAAAACCAAGGCTTAATTTGGGCGCATGGTAAAACGATGATCATCTATGATAAAGAACACCAAAAATCAAGCTTACATCTTAGCTAAACAGTGAACTCAATTGTGCACCAGGATCATCTGCTCGCATAAAAGCTTCACCGACAAGAAATCCATTAACACTATGTTCACGCATTAATGCTACATCAGCCGATGTGTGAATACCGCTTTCAGTGATAACTGTATGGTTTTCTGGAATTAGTCCTAGTAAGTCTAGTGTCGTATCTAAACTTGTTTCAAATGTACTTAAATTACGATTATTAATACCTATCAAAGGCAGATTGAGCATTAATGCGCGTTCAAGTTCTGCTAAATCGTGAACTTCAACTAAAACATCCATTCCTAATTGCATAGCAAGGTCAGAGAGCTCAAGTAATTGTTCATCATTCAAACATGACACGATGAGTAAAATACAATCAGCAGAAATAGCGCGAGCTTCAAATACTTGATAAGGGTCAACAATAAAGTCTTTACGAATCACAGGAAGCGAACACGCTTCGCGTGCTTCTTGTAGATAAAACTCATGGCCTTGGAAAAAATCATGATCTGTTAAGACGGATATGCATGCTGCACCATGCTGTTCATAGCTTTTCGCAATCTCAGCAGGAATAAAATTTTCACGCAATAAACCTTTGCTAGGAGATGCCTTTTTAATTTCAGCAATAACTGCGGCTTGGCCGGCATTAATTTTTGCTTCAATAGCGGTGACAAAACCACGTGGTTCATCTGCTTTTTCAGCTACTTGAATTAATTGCAGCTGAGACACCTTTTCTTTACGTTCTGCGATCTCTTCATATTTACGTTGAATGATTTTTTTTAAGATATCTGGTGTATCAGTCATGTTTAAGTCTTTATTTTATGAGTTACTACAAGCAATAAGCGCATTAAGTTTTTCTTGTGCTTTACCACTATCAATAATTGTTTGTGCTTGTTTGATGCCATCAGCAAGTGTTTCTGCTAGATCAGCCGCATAGATTGCTGCACCGGCATTGAGGGCAACAATATCACGAGCTGCACCTAATTTTCCGGCAAAGATATCCTCAATGATTGCGAGGCTTTCTTGTGCATTATTAACAGCTAATTGGCTAATATCACAACGTGTTAAACCGAAATCTTCAGGTTGAATAGTGTAGTTTGAAATTACACCATCTTTAAGTTCTGAGACAGAGCTGTTTGAACCAATACTAATTTCATCCAAGCCATCATCAGCATGAACAATAAGCACATGTTTGCTACCTAGTTCTTTTAGAACATGTGCCATGGGTTCAACCCATTTTTTATCAAACACACCTAATACTTGGTTAGGCGCTTGAGCAGGGTTAGTTAATGGACCTAGAAGATTAAAAACAGTGCGTACAGCCATTTCACGACGAGGACCAATAGCAAATTTCATTGCACCATGATGTTTCTGTGCAAACATGAAACCAACACCAACTGTATCAACACAGTGTTTAACTTGTTCGGGAGTGATCTCAAGATTAACGCCTGCGGCTTCTAATACGTCAGCACTGCCTGAACTACTACTAATTGAACGGTTACCATGCTTGGCTACTTTGGCACCCGCTGCGGCAACGACAAATGCACTAGCTGTTGATACATTGAATGTACTTGCACCATCGCCACCTGTTCCACAGGTATCAACAACATGGTCGCCAGAAATATCAACGGGCGTTGCTAAGCCTCGCATTACTTTTGCAGCAGCTGCAATTTCAGTGATTGTTTCACCTTTCATTTGCAAGCCAACTAAAAAACCACCAATTTGAGCAGGGGTCGCTTCACCCGTCATAATTTGTTTCATGACAGCTGCCATGTCATCACTAGATAGGTCTTGCTGTTGTATTACAGCATTGATAGCACTGGGTAAATTCATGACAAACCTCTAACGATCAAGAAAGTTTTTAAGCAAAGCATGACCTTGTTCAGTCAAAATTGATTCAGGATGAAACTGTACACCTTCGATAGGCAATGTTTTATGCTCAATACCCATGATTTCGTCCATACTGCCATCGTCATTTTGAGTCCAGGCTGTTATTTCAAAACAATCTGGCAATGATTCTTTATTAATCACTAAGGAATGATAACGTGTAGCGACAACAGGGTTGTTTAGACCTTTGAATACGCTAGTATCATTGTGATAGATAGGAGATGTTTTACCATGCATGATTTCTCGAGCATGAATAATCTCACCACCAAATGCTTGGCCAATAGACTGATGGCCTAAACATACCCCTAAGATTGGTTTCTTACCTGCAAAATGTTTAATGACTTCGAGTGAAACACCTGCTTCATTAGGAGTACAAGGACCTGGAGAAATGACGATCTTTTCAGGATCTAAGGCTTCGATTTCTTCAATTGAAATTTTATCATTACGATGAACATGTACATCCGCACCTAGTTCACCAAAATACTGAACAAGGTTATAGGTAAATGAGTCGTAATTATCTATCATTAAAAGCATGATTGAGTTCTACTTATGTTGACTATGACTAGAGACATCAAGTCCAGCTTCTGCCATAGCGACAGCGCGGAAGACGGCTCGTGCTTTATTCATTGTTTCTTGCCATTCCATTTCTGGTACAGAATCATAAACAATACCTGCACCGGCCTGAATGTTAAGCATATTATCTTTAATTACTGCTGTACGGATAGCAATGGCTGTATCCATATTACCCGACCATGATAGATAACCTACGGCACCCGCATAAACGCCACGTTTAACGGGTTCTAATTCATCAATAATTTCCATTGCACGCACTTTGGCGGCACCGCTAACCGTTCCTGCAGGGAAGGTTGCTCGTAAAGCATCGATGCAAGTCATATCAGGAACAACTTGTCCGGTAACGTTAGAAACAATATGCATAACATGAGAATAACGTTCAACAATCATTTTTGTAGTTAGTTTTACAGTACCAATTTGGCTGACTCGTCCGGCATCATTTCGGCCTAAATCAATGAGCATAAGATGTTCTGCCAATTCTTTAGGATCTGCTAGTAAGTCTTGTTCGAATGCAAGATCTTCTTCAGCTGTTTTGCCTCGTGGCCGTGTACCAGCAATAGGACGAACAGTGACTTCATCATCTTCCATTCGTACTAAAATCTCGGGTGACGAACCAACAATATGGAAGTCTTCTAGATTAAGGTAATACATATATGGAGAGGGGTTCAGTGTTCTTAACGCACGGTATAAATCCATCGCTTGAGCTGAGAAAGGGATTGATAATCGCTGTGACAATACGACTTGCATGATGTCGCCATCAGTAATGTATTGTTTTGCTTTTTCTACGGCATCAATAAAACCATCATGAGTAAAACCAGAAACGAAGTCATCTTCATTAACTTTCTTGCCCGTTTTAGATGAGCTGTATTTTGGCGTAGCTGTTCTTAAATGACTTGTTAATGTATCTAGGTTTTTTTGTGCATTTTGTAATGCATTATCTGTGCTTGGATCAGCATGAACAATTAAAAATAATCGACCACTTAGATTATCAAAAACAATTAAATCATTAGATACCATTAATAAGATATCTGGACAGCCTAATGGATCTGGATTTGGACAATCACCTAAGCGAGGTTCGACATAGCGAACTGTGTCGTAACCAAAGTAACCAACTAGACCACCATTAAAACGAGGTAGATTATCTAAATCAGGTACTTTATATTGCTGTTTGAAAGTTTCAATCCATGATAATGGATCAGTAGATGTCGTTGTTTCGATGACATCACCATTATGTTTAACTTCAATATCTTGGCCCGTAATTCGAACAATTGTTTCGCAAGGTAAACCGATAATTGAATAACGGCCCCATTTTTCACCACCATGTACTGACTCTAAAAGATAAGAGTAGGGGGCATCAGCTAATTTTAGATAGGTGCTTAAAGGCGTATCTAAGTCTGCTAATACTTCACGGGCAATAGGTATGCGGTT
>ENA-ORXI01001192-ORXI01001192.1-sediment-metagenome-genome-assembly--contig:-NODE-1192-length-20619-cov-4.082611_pt1 | contig 20619 bp, 17 predicted proteins | sample MGYA00237861_ERZ511468 | MGnify/ENA primary metagenome ERZ511468 (study PRJEB26299, sample SAMN06266213) | sediment metagenome | isolation source: Hudson Canyon methane seep mesocosm | place...
TCCCCCAATGACGGTACAGTCTCGGTAGAAAGCATGCAGTTAACAGAAATGGACGATTTAATCCTGATAAATAGCGGCCATGCTACCATGCGTTACCAAGATGAAATACAGCAACAAATTCGTCATTTTCTGGTAAAAGGTTCTTTTTTACATCCTCAAGTTGCTCGAAAATAGCTGACACAGTGTATTCATTGAAATCTCTACTCAACGTGAGGTTAAGTAGAATGCCATATATTAGAAACACTCTATGCCTGCCTCTTGTGGAGAAAAGGTACTCCTCATTAATGCTGAGTGTGCCGCGTTGGAGTATTCACATTGAAAGCCTTTAGTCAGAAATCGGCCATGAGCAGTTATTAGATGTGCCGAAAATTGGTGAGGCGTAGCGCTAGCTTTTGGCGGTTAGCGATCCTTTTTAGTCAGCCGTAAATTCAGGAGATCTTAGTTGGTAACTTTCCGTGTCGCTATAAACCAACTCCAAAGCTTTTGATTGGTGTGTAGTCCAATCTTTTGTGGCATTGGTGCACTTGTCAAAACCTGTTACCGTTTTAGGTACTATTCGCTAACCATGCAGGAGTTATCACCTTCTGCTTTTAAGTATAGCAACTGACTAATAAGAACCAACTGGAGTGATCGTTGGTTATCTTCTGCACCCTATAGGTGGTAATTACATCGAGGCGCGATTGCCAGATCTTAGTGGTGACCCTGCTTTCTTGAAGCAATATGTTGAGGTCGTTTTAACTTTTCAACCAGCTGACCTTATGGAAGAAAATATTCGAAGATCTGAGCTGGTGTTTAAATCGCGGATTGGCGAATCCTTCTTATTTAATCTATCTTAATGTGACAACCAGCCATGAAGTGATTGTTGGTTTTTTTGCAACAGTGCCCCTTGTGCTTTCGCTGTTATAGGTCATTGACCAACCTGGCCCGTGTGTCGCTTGAAGTCAGCAGGCTGTTACCGGGGGTTCTCCGCTTCAGCATTCCCATAAGCACTGGTAGTACAGCGTTCTACAAACCACCTATTATTTTGAAAGGTTTGACCATGCGAAATTTCACTATTCAGGCTGTAATGGGGCTTTTGCTCTATATTTTCGCTTTTTACTGTTTTGCTCTAGAGCCTGAACCGAGAAAGTGGAATCACTTGCCAATGAATGTCAATTTTTCTGGTGTGACCTACGTGTACTCAGAGGCGGATATTTTTACTGACCCTGCACTGAAACTGGAAAACGTAGAATTGGTGGAGCATATATGGTTGGCTAAATATATTCGAACGTTTGAAGTGTTTAATAAATCCGCGCGCATTGATATAACGCAGGGCTACATAGAGGCAGAGTGGCAGGGTTTGCTGGATGGTACACCCGCCAAGGCTAAAAGAAGTGGTTTGTCAGACAGTTTTGTCACTATCTCTGTGAATTTGTATGGCGCTCCGCCGTTAGAGGGTAAAGCTTACCGCGCCTATCGTGTGGCTGCGGAAAATGAAACGATAGTCGGCGTGGCTTTGAAAGTACGGCTGCCCACGGGCGAGTATATGGATGACAAACTGCTCAACCTGGGGGGAAACCGGTTTGTTTTTAAGCCGCAGGTCGGCATGGTTCATAACTGGGGGCAGTGGACGGTAGAGGCGACTGGCGAGGTGGCTTATTACATGGATAATAATGAGTTTTTTGACGGCAATAAATTGGAACAGAGGCCCCTGTATTTTGTGCACGGCCATTTAATGTATACCGTGCGCTCCGGGCTTTGGGTTGGTGTGAGTACCGGCTATGACTACGGTGGTAGTACTCGTATCAATGGTCAGGATAAAATAGATAAGAAAGAAAATGTTGGCTGGGTTCTGAGTGCTACTTACCCGATTAGCCCAACAATGGGCGCTAAGCTTGGTTATATAGATACGCGAACAAAGGCCTCAACGGGGCTCGACTCCCAATCTTTAACGGCGACCCTATCCTACTTATGGTGAGTTAGAGTAAGGCTTTTCTGTGTCAGCATTGAGTAACTCAGTTATTTAAGATAACAAAGTGGAGCTTTCCTTTGCAAAGTACCCGGCATTCGTTGTACCGTTTTGCATGTACACCTGTCGGCGCCTGCTGCCGCTGAACGAGTTCGCAAGATGGAAAGCGCCGGTATTATTGCCGGTTATTCGCTCAAGGTTAATCTGGACAAACTCGGATATCCCATCGCCGCATTGGTAGTCGGCAGATACTTTTTCTTTAACCTCACATAAGTCCGGCAATCCACCCGGAATGACTGCATTCAGATAGACTAAATGAGTTCCGTAACCTGATGGTACGGGGCCTTGCCATAAGCCCACACTGAGGTCCGACAGCTGTTGGGCAAACTCTGGCCCAAAAATTCGCTCAATTTGCGTGGGTGTCACTCGATTGAACGCTCTGTCCAGCATGATCGAATCTCCAAGCTGGTTGAGAGTACCGAAAGCAGTACTTTCTGCTTCATTTAGTGCTTGCCGTGTGTTTATAAGATCACTGTTTAAAGTGGGGCCTCGACGATTAGAGTCAAAATAGATATGCATAAAACTATATCGGCTGGGTTCTAGATATTGACTTTTGTGCTGTTGGAAGTAGTTCCTTAGTTGCTCATAGGAAGGGGGATGAATCACTAACAAATCTTCGGTTATAAATTGCAGTTTTTGCTCCATTCGCCGTCGGACAATAGTGTCATTCTTATCAAGCCCCATCGCAATGGCTTCTCGATAGAGTATCTCTTCACGGATTTGAGCATTGATCAGTCCTTGAAGTTCTTGGTTGGTGGGTGGGCGTTGTCGCTGTTTTTGCCAAAGAGTATTGAGCCGATCAATCTCAGCTGTAGTTATTATTATCTGTGGTTTAGTCTCGGGACTGCTATTCAGATATATATCTACTAAAAAGATAGCGAGTCCAATTAAAAGAAACAGAAATAAGGGTTCTTTAACTATTTTTGTTAGCATAGTGATGGTTTATTTATATATATGCCAGCCTGTGTTGACCACTAGCTATATTCGATTACATTGAGTTTTTCTATAATAGAAAACGACGATATGGCTACTTAGGTTTTAAGAGTCCGGTCGAGTATGAATCACAAAATATGAGTGTAAATTAACTGTCTACACTCTTGGGGTAAAACCAATGTGCCATAAGCGACCAACTAATGATTCAGGTCTGCTTACTCGCACTGATTATCGCTTTGTCAAGAAAGCGGACGTTCAACGTCTGGGCACTCAGCTGCACCAAACAGGCTAACCGTTAGCTTGCTGGCGGGAGCGCTAGCGGTCATATAGATGTTAGATGCACGAGCCTAGCATGGGGCTAGAAGAACACGCTCGCTGCTCCCAAAATGACCAGAGTGAGACCGAAATAGGTTAAAGGAAAGATCCATCGACAGCGGTGATCAATCAGATCGCCAAGCTCATAGTTTCCCCTCCTGTCCAGCCCGCCCACCACCAGGTTGATCACGACCGTCGCGCACATGGTCAGAAAGCTGAGATTCAAAAAGGCATGCGTTAGAGTAAAATACGAGATGCGCGGCAGGACATCCCCCACGACCAATTGATAGGCGACGCTCGTCAGTATCCCGATGAACGAAACACTGATTCGATCGCCAAGGGACGATCGATCCATCCAGAACACCGAGAACGAGAGCAACACGATGACCGCAAGGGGAAAGGTGACCAGTCGCGTGATATAGAATGAGGCTCGCTCGACATCGACGCTCACTACGAACGCTGAAGAAATGCGTCGGCGTCCGGAGTAGGATGCAGAGCGCTCCCGTACCGATGTGCCGGATCCTGTGATGGTCCATTGGGGAACCCGGGCTGCGCTGTCTAAGAGGAAACCTTCGGACGCAGAATCCACCTGCAAGAGGATCTCACTCTGATCAAAACCCAATACATCAAAAACGGCTTCGAGGCGATGACCGTCGAACGGAAACCGCCTCATGTCCAATTCGACTTCCGCAGCGGCATTAATCGTCTCGATTAGGGTCGAGGTTCCGTCCGGTTGTACGCGCAGTACAACTCCGCTCGTCTGGTACAAGCCTGATTCGTTGACCAGAACCACCTGCGGATACCAGCCTGTCGAGAGTTCGTTGAACTGGTAGTCGCCCTGAAAGACCTTCTCGTCCCCGACGGAAGAAGGTTCGAAGGCCTGGCGTGGATCGTTCCATGTCAGCGTAAGTACCCCGGTGAACTCGAATTTCTCTTCTACATCGTCGATTTCATTGATGTCATGAATCTCAAAGGCCGCCCGCACCATAACGGGGCCAGCTTCCCTCGGTGGTGCGAGTAGTAAGGCGGGGCTCTGTTCTGTTCGTAAAGGATCGTCCGCCGTCACTGGAATGGAGTCGGCAGCAGCCCCCCAAGCTCCAGGCACCAGCGCGGCCAATAGAACCACGGCGTTTGTCGTGAGCCTACACATCTCGCGCCATCTCCAATCTGCTCGGTTTCGGTGATCTCGGTAGGCTCTCGAAGTGTGGACGAATAAACGAGAGGCTGGCAAGATGCTCCAAATTCGCAAATAGAACGACGATACGCTCATCCGGTTTGAAATCCCAACCAGCGAAGACCCGTACCGAGATGCGTGTTCCTGTGGTGGCATAAACCTCTTTTCGAGCCATGGCATCAAACAAGGATTCACGAGTATTTTCCTGTGCCCAAACACAGGTAAGCCCCGCTGCACTCGTTTGCCAGGAAGAAACCGATGGAGTTTTGTCCGCTTTCATCACTATCGCTTCTTCGGTGCGTTTCGGACCTGGCAGCAGGTTCGGCAGTTTTCCGAAATAATTCTCCTCCCGGGTGGTTGACAAGCTAGCGTGGGTGTCAGTACCGCCTACCATACCGAACATGAAAGGATTAACACCCAGTTTCTGCTCGTGCTTTAGCCCTTGACCCAAGGCGGAGCGAGCGTATTCAAATTGCAGCATATTATTTTCTTTTGGTGTCGTTGGTGATCCAGCGTTGCCGAAATCCCAAGTCTCGAAGTCTGCAAATTCGTCCTCCGTAGATAAGAAAGGATGAGCTTCGCTGTCGCCTTTGGCTTGGGTAACCTCCATTAATGGCTCCCAAAGGTGCTCCGGCTCGACACTATCGAATGCCGAGAATGGCACAATCTGCTTCACGCGATCCTGGCTGTCACGAAAGATGATCACCCTGTGTAGATTGTTTCCAGTGGGGGCGGAGGTCCATTCATAGCCGTTGAACGCAGTAAAAGCTCCGGGCGCATTATATTCGGAGGCGATATCCACAACGCGTCCCCAAATCGTTCGATTGAGTTTCGCATCTTCGAAGCGCTGCTTGCCAATATCGAAGTCCTTCATCATGCTCACTACAAACAACCAGGCTTTCTCGCCCCCGGCCTTATAACCTTCAACCGTCTCACGACCACCTTGTGTGGCCATAAGGCGAGAGTCTGAACTTTTAATTAAATCGGTAAACCCCAGGTACGCAATATGATCTGATACGACCAGGAAATCCAAAGGCCGAACCAGTTTTTCCTTTATCCCGTTGCTGGTAGTCACCTCTTCACCTCTGGCAAAGCGAAACGACTCTGTCGGGCTAAGCGCGTTGCCGAACATACCTGAATCGAAAGAATAGGACGAATGATGGTGGGTACCACCAAAGAAAACCCGTTGCGGAAAGTCTCTGCCCACGTAAGGCGAATACTCGGGGTTCATTTCCTGAATATCCTTTGTTTCAACTTTCGCCTCCTGGCTTTGGACACTTCCCAAACAGAACATGAGTGAAGCAGTAATGAAAAGTCGGCCAAACAAATTATTATATTGCATAATGGCCTCTTCCTTAGCGATTGATTATTTATTTAAACAAGACTGGCTGCATCGGATTAAGGGTGATAGTGAGCCTCTTTTTTAAACCCCTGTTTCACTGAGCGAAATCAAATGCCAGCGCGATTGTCCACTCAAAAACTATGTCCCTATTACGCTTCGCCATACTCTCTGCGTCTAAATTCATCTTTTCAATATAGTGCAGAGTTGGCTTTATGGCGACCGGGATTACTTTACTTGATCCAAAATATCCAGCTGGATATCCGAGTCAACGAGATCCTCTCCACCGACGGTGCGGTATAGTTCGCTTGTCCTCGTCATTACCTCCTTGTACCTTCTTGTAAGCTCGGCATTACAAAACTTGGTCTTGGCGGTAATGGCATGACACGCGCAAACAGGTTTACCCGACTCCCAGCATCAATCAAGCATCCCAAAAACCTCAACTGTGGCGTGGATGATTTGAGGGCGGCGGGGCTGATACGGAAAAAACTTCTAATTTCCGGATATCAATCTAGACAGCCAGGCTCCCGTCGCTCTGGGTGGGCATGGTGATCTGGTTGGTGCTTACAAAAGTACTGCGACGACCATTGTCAGTGCTTACCTTAATTGGCAGTTTTGATCGTTCGGACGAAGGAGTTAGTCATACCATGAAGCTATCAACTCAGAGCTAAATACAAGGATCTAATGATGCGTTTTCATAGTTTAGTATTATTCCTGGTTTTGGCGAGTTTTCTCATCGGGTGCGCCAACCGGCCCATTAATGAAAGAATGCTCGAAGTGGATCTAAAAAGCGGTTATCGCCCTAATATTCTGATACCCAAACGACAGAATAACGAGCTATCTGCCCTGTTTGTATTGTCCTTTTCAGGCAGCGGCACACGAGCCGCGGCACTATCATACGGAGTGTTAGAGGAACTGCATCGGGTCAAGATACAGGTTAATGGTCAGCAGCGAAGACTGATTGATGAAGTCGACCTGATTACGGGTGTTTCCGGGGGCAGTTTTACCGCCCTTTCATACGCGCTATACGGCGAGAGGCTGTTTACTGAATACGAAGAGCGGTTTCTAAAACGCGATGTTCAGAGTGCACTGATGTGGCGTACGTTTAACCCTCTAAACTGGGGAAAACTACTAAGCGGCAATTACGGGTGATCAGAGTTAGCCGCCGAATATTATGACGAAATTCTTTTTGAAGGCGCTACCTACGCTGATTTAATTGATCTGCAGGGGCCCGTGGCCATCGCAAATGGGACAGAGATGTCAAGCGGTTCACGAGTGGCTTTCTACCAGTATGACTTTGATCTGCTCTGCTCTGACCTCATTCCCTCTTTCACGCGCAGCAGCCGCTCCATCCGCCGTGTCGGTAGTCCTCTCACCTGTGGCTATGAGTACCCACCTTGGGTAAATGACCTTTTATCCTTGGAAGAACACCTCCGACCAGCTGGTCGAGCACTCGAACGCTACAAGGCTATGAATATGTTACGGGGCAGCGAGGAGCTGTCTTTCATTCATCTGGTCGATGGGGGCGAGGAGGAGTCACCGCCCCAGTTTCGTCGATCAGTTCCTGCAGTCATCCGGTGTACCGATCGAGCGTTACTCCTTTGAAACCATTGAGTTAATGAAAGATAGAGTAGCAGTGATGTCATGGCAACGCCAACTGCAGGTAGCACAAGCGCAGTTAGCAGGCGCTAGTCTGGAGGGGGCGGAGGCCAGTATCCCCAAAGTCGATGTACATTTGCTCGAAGTGAATTTTGATGGCGTCGCCGATCCACAACGGCGCAGCCGTCTAGAGAATCTGCCTACCAGCTTCGTTCCATCGCCAGAGGAGGTCGACGAGTTGTGAGATGTTGCCAGTGATCTTTTGCGACAGTCGCCCGAGTATCAATCTTTGCTGCAAGAGCTTCAGGAAACCTTGGCAGAGTGAGTGTATCGGCGATCCTCAAGCAAAGGGGGAGACTCGATTGCCTCTGTAATGTCCATATATGGACTCCTCCTCGTTTGCAAGTAATCTGTTAAACGGCAGCTGGCTCGACTGCATACGTATATCCGGCCGCTAAAGGTGGCATACATTGATGCCGGGCCATAATGGGGTTTTCGCGCGCAAATTCCCTATTACTTTTACGTGCTATTACACACTCGGTCATTCTCGGGTTTTATCTGCGCCGGTTCGACCTGTTTGCCATTGCGACTACAACAACATTGTTATGCCGTCTAATTTGTAGGCTTGTTATCCAGCGGCTCAATCGATCATCCTTATTTTTCGCTGTTCGAACCGCAGAGCGTGCCCCGTGAATCAACAAACATCTTAGATAGGCATCGCCTCGTTTACTTATTCCTAGCAACTTATCTTTCCCGCCAGAGCTATGTTGTCTTGGCGTTAGACCAATTGCAAGCGTTTTGCTGTCGGGTTTTGCGTTGCAATAATTGTAACTTGCCTATCAAGCACTACCAGGCGCTTATCTCATGTGCAGAGGTCTTCCCATAAACCATATAGCAGCTCCCTGAAAAGCGAGGTTAAGCCATTGGACGCATCCCCCGGCCAGGCAGGGATAGCTTTGCGTAAAGATGATAACAATTTGGGGGCAACCAACCCATACTCTGCCACCAGCCCCCTTATCTGGTTCGCCTTGGCGACTCGGTGATGCTTTATCTCTTCCCTAATTCGGTGAACGGCCTGAATATCTTGCTGTTCAACACTTTTCACTTTGACAGGATGCATGTTGGGACGAGCCATTGCCTCACATATGGCCTGAGCATCATTCGCATCGTTCTTGTTGCCTTTAACAAATGGTTTTACGAATTGAGGAGGAATAATTTTTACCTTATAGCCTCTTTCAATAAGCTCTCTGGACCAGTGGTGAGCGCCTGCACAAGCTTCCATGCCAACCTCGGTGCCAGGTTTGATGGTTTCGGATATCTCGTTTAACCACTTATCCCGAGATAGTTGCCTTTTCCACACTGCATTTCCTGATCGGTTTACGCCATGCAGTTGAAAAATATTCTTTGCTAAATCTACACATACTCGACTAATATCCATAGTGGGCTCCTCATTCTCATCGTTAACTGAAATACCAATCTCAGTTTGGCACATTGATGCCGAAAGGTGAGGAAGAGTCCATCCCATTGGTTTAAGAGCTAAGAAAGTGATTATGCGAGAGTTGAAACTTCCGCTAAGGGCGAGGACCAGGCTAGTTGGTGAGCGCTTCGTTAGATACTTTTTAAATAACGGTTATTCCCTTCTAGCGAAGTGATTCTGTTATTTTACTGCATAGCAAATTATTCGGGAGAAAACAGGTGGGTTTAAAAAGAACACATGATAAGTCCAGTATTGCAAGCCGCCTCATGGAGGAGGTGCGTGCATATGCAATCATCAGCTTGTATCTATGGGTCTGTTTTGGAACGCTAATACTGTACGAAACATCCGTGTTGCGCGCAGATGGTGTGGAATTTCTACCGTTTGGTAATGCTTTGATCAAGGCGCTTATTCTTGGCAAAGTTCTAGTTATAGGGAGAGCAATTAATGTAGGTGGCAAGATAACCCGTAACGTCTTGTTTCACAGAATTGTATTGAAGTCACTGGCAATGTTGTCATTGCTGCTGATCTTCACTGCGATAGAAGAGTTGATTGTCGGCATAGTGCACGGCCAGGCGATTTCCAAAATAGTTGCTGAATTTATAACTCGGTCTTGGCTACAAAATCTGGCCCCCATTGTTATGATGCTGCTGGTGTTAGTCCCTATGATTACATTTGAGGAGATTGACCGTGTTCTAGGTGAGGGTAGTCTGAAACGGATGTTGTTCGGTCACTCAGCTCCTGATTAGAGTGGCTGGAGAAATAGCATAGTGGCGTTGTAATCACTTGTTACAAATCATTATCTGCTATCGCAAAATATCTTGCCAGTAAGTTCGATGTGGGAAACAAGTGTTAGTGTTAGTCCACAGACTCAAAGCAGACCTCATCAAATAACAGCTTTAAAGTGGCTTGGAAGTAAGGAAATATCTTTTGAGTGGTAGACTAGTTACTAATTCAAGCCTAGATACTCTTCAGATTACCTCGTATCAATTTAATTCAAACTCAATAGCAGACGCTCACTCTCAAAGCATCAGTTTCAGGTCAAGTAATGAAAATCGCCCGATAGGAGACATTTGCGTTTTCAAAGGATGAAAGCCCTGTCTTCGCCCTTTATAGTCAGTCCCTCTTGCTTCTAAAGATGTTTAGATGCAGTCCTGATCAAATTTTAAGCAAAAAACGCCTACATAGTCTAATCTGTATTTCGTACATTCCCAGTTTCAAAGAATTGACAATTACTTCCATTAATACGAATCAGGCTGTGTAACGGTGCGCGTTATACAGGAACGAAAAACAACATAATGGAGCAATCTAATCATGAATACACGCAAATTTATTAGCAAGCAGTGCACAGAGATCGCCCTTGCCGCAGGTATAAGTGTCGGTGTCGGTTTCGCTGCCCCAGCCTCGGCACAGTTCACCTACAATGGAGATACCGGTCCGGCCTACTGGCCCGAGTTGAATTCCGACTAGGGCGCCTGCGATGGAAGTGGCGGCAGGCAGTCGCCCATAGACATAGCTAAGGCACGCGTCGACCCTGCCCTGGATCTTGGTCTGACGATCTATCCAGCCACCGTTGAGCTGGAAAACAATGGCCATACCGGCGAACAGATTTAGGGGATACCGGCAGCTTTGCCCACTTCGGCGGCGAGAAATACCTGCTGGATCAATTCCACTTCCATACGCTCTCGGAGCATGCGGTAGGCTGTCGCAGGGCGGCACTGGAAACGCATGGGGTCTTCGGCCAGGAGGGTGGTGATCTCAAACTTGTGGTGAGCCAGTTGTTCGACGTCAGCGGCAAGGGCGCTCATAACAGCTTTCTCCAGACACTGATAGACGTGGGTCTGCCAGCTAAAGAGGGTGACCCTCCTGTTTGAGTACAAGGTTCAACACTTCGATCGAACATAGCCAGTTCCCTCATGTAGGGTCCAAATTTGACTGCAATTTATCAAGAGTTGATCGCGCACGATTCACTTTCCCCAAAATTTCATCAGCTGATTTTGTCCAAACAAAGGGTTTCGAGTTTGCATTGTTTTTATCAGGTGTACTAAGATTATTTAAGTTGTGTTCATATTGCAGCACTTGATCTTTTTGCCAACTATTCAAAAACCAGAAGCGAGAGGAAGCTATGTCTGATTCAAATCCGTCTAGTTCGGAGTCAAGAGATTCGCGAGCAGAAGCAGAGCTAATTGGTCGCATTATTCAGTCGGAACAGAAGCTCAGTGATTATTTTACGACTATTATCACTAAGTCCGTTACCGATCAGATGGAAGTACGTAACCTTTTCAGGCTGAAACTTTTCGGTTTGGTATTGGTCATTTTCATGACTGTAGCAATTCCAGGCATTGCGACCTGGATTCGAGGCTCTATAGAAGGACAGACCAAAGTGGCGCTGGATTCCAAGTTTAATGATGCGACGGAAAGGCTGGAACAGCAATTCCAGATTTTTCTAGATAAGGAAAGGATGTACTCGAGTTTCACCAATTACTTGCTCTACCTGTCAGACCGAGCCAACGTATCGCAGAGTGAGTTAACCACGGTAAGGCTGCGCCTGGAGGAAATATTGAAAAATCCACAGGTCATCGAACGCCCTGAGTTTCCCTACCTCCTTGACATTGTCGCCCGTCTGGCAATTGAACATCACGACAGAATAACGCTGGACCTGCTTGAATCAAAATTTGAGACCATACTTGCCTCCTCGCACACTGCCGCAAGACTGGCGCGTTATCATGGCGAACGGGTATTAAGTGATCACTTCAGCTCCGAGGGGACGCGACGAAACGCCGCCCGTCGATTTCGTTTCTACATGGACTCAGCTGAACTTTCGGCTGATTTCACTGCACTTTTGCCCCTGCAACTTATGGTCGATGGAGAGGTGACGGCTGATTACTCGGGTGATAAAAATACCAGTACTGAGGCGCATGTACGGAATCTGGGGCCGAAGGACCAGGCTGTCTTCATAGCCGAAACAGTTCGTTATTCCAATCCGCAGTTCTGGGAAGCACCGACCACCGCTCGGACCCGTCGAATTGCGGTAATCGCGGGAAGCACTGTGATTGATCACCGCGGCGTGTATATTGATTTACTCGACAGCGTTGCAGTCCAAACGGACTTGGTCAATATTGCTGAATCTGCAGCCAATCGGGGCAACTTTCTGTTTGCATCAGCCTTATCAGGTTTTCGCAATGCTTTCTCCGGTGAACTGGCATCTGCTGATGATGCCACTTTCCGTGCCAGTATCATAAAGCTCATCGAGTCGGACATTGGCATATGGGCGCAAGACGACTTGATACTGGATACATTGCGACAACAAAATCTTGAGACCGAAACGTTTAATCAACGCCAGATTGATGGTCTGGAAGAGCAATGGCACGCAGAATTTGAATCAGGCGCCTACGACCTGATAGAGACTGTACAAGAGCGCCCTGTTTCACGTTTACTTCGACGTCTAAAGCGCGATAGTGTGGGGATGTACCGGGAAATTTATGTCATGGATGGTGTCGGTTTGCTGGTAGGTGCCAGTGATCCCAATAGTGACTACTGGCAGGGTGAAGAAGACAAATGGCTGAAAACCTTCAAAGTTGGTGCAGATGCTATGCATATTGGGCCGCTTAAATTTGACGATTCGGCCCTTGCCTGGGTTGTCCAGATCAGCCTGCCACTTATAGATCCCGCAACCAGAAAGCCTATTGGCGCCATTACCATCGGTGTTGATCCCAGCTTGTTAGAGCACTCGATGTAATGCGGCCAAGTCAGCACCTGCACCTGGCGAATTGATGAGGTGGAACTCCCTGTACCTATTCGGAAAATATCAACTCGCCATGCACAGCTTGGCGAGCTATGGCAAGATTGTTGCGGAGACTTTCTGATTATTCAGCCCAGCGATACTGCCATCCTACACATAGGTGTCGGAGTCATTGCCTATAGAGTTGAAACTTCCTGCACTAGTTCCTTCCATATGAGAATCACGCTTTGATAACCCCTGAAATTCTGGAGTTGACGTATCACTTTGTTTACGGCCGGGCCATGCAACCACTATGACAGGTTAAAAAGCTTGAACAGTTACAGAAAACCCGCTTCGACAAAGGTCAAAGCGGGTTTTCTGGCGGTCATTAGGCTATCGATACTTCTGCTTTAGAGCTCTGGAAACTTAGGATTAACCTGAAGGGTGATAAAGCCCTTCCCAGTGGGGAAATAGACCCTGCCACCAAAGCCCGGGGCGACCAGCGAGTTTATCGTCAGTGGCTCAAAGAAATCGGACTCTGCCAATAAACGCCCGGTCTTTGCATCGTGCCAAGTCACCTGCTCCTGATAATTTTTGCTGAACAGGGCCAGCATGGTCGGCTCCTTGGCGACATTCTTACGGGCATTGGTCAACACCAGCACGCGCTGGTCTTTCGGACCGATCACTGGCTGGAAGGTATTGGTCATATTATCGAGCACAAAGGCGACGGTTGTTTTGCCGGTTTCCTGATCCAATTTAATGCCGGCGACTTTCCCTATCCCCATGTCAGCCGAATAAATCATATTATTTTCCGGATCGGCGCCGGCTTTGGGCGGCGCGAAACTCCACTCGCCTTCTTTCAGCGGGCCAAAGGGGAAGATGATCGAATTCCTGCTGGCGTCGTCGCGGTGGATGACAGTGATACTGGATGCGACGGTTTTACTGCCGGCTCCGTTCAACTGAAACGCCAGCCAGTCGCCAATAACCGTCGGGGCGGTCGCTGTGGTCTGCCCTTCTTTTATAGGGTAAACCACCCAGGAATCATCCGCCGACATTTTTTTCGCGGCCGGGTCCCAAAAGTAACGTCGCGCACTTTCGTTCATGCCAATATAGATGGCAATTTTATCGCCATACATGGTAACAATGTGTGGCGATGTGGCGGGCTCCGGCAGCAGCAGTTGATCGAGCACCTCCAAGGTATCCGAGTCCACGGCCAGCATGATAGAATTAGTTTGCTTCATGCCAGCTATAATCGCCTTGATGATACCCGTGGTGCCCTGTAGCTTGGAGCCTGACGGACGGGTCTGGTCTTTTAAGATCAAGGTGCCGTCTGGGGCAATGGTGACGTGCTTAAAGTTGGCGTCGTTACTGGGGGTTTCGCCCGTGGGCAACATGTTATGTTTCAGGATCAAACCGCTATCCCCGTCCATCAACACAATCTGATTAGCCCAGGCGAAGACGATGTTGCCATTGGGCAGGATATTCAGGTTGCCATTGGCAATAAAGTGCTTAGAGGCATTGCCGTTATCCAAATAGGTGCGCCAAATTTGCTTGCCAGTAGTGGCGTCGACCTTGGCGATGTAGGGCCCTGGCGGCAGGTCACCTTCAGCGGGTGGAAAATCGCCACCGACGAGATAGAGCTCACCAGGCTTGCGATTATTAATGTAAGTCGCGCCCTCATAGGCATCTTCACTGCGCCACGCATAGACTTGGTTCTCTCCATCGAAAGAGCCGGTGAAGGTTGCGCAGGGGAACATACCACTGCGCTCGCTATCGGAAATTTCGGCGCCGTTCAGGCTGGAATAATAACCAGGAGTAGAGAGTGCTTGGGAGCACACAAGTTCCTTTTGATAAAGGCCCACATCCCCTGGCAAGGGGCCGTTAGCTGCCCGCTCGTTTGACGTTAAACCGATGTGGTCAACTACCTGTTCGGCTTTCATCGTAATAACTGGCCACAGAAATTTATATACCGTAAACAGCAGCAGGGCAAAAACCAGCAGCCCGATTGTTTTTAATGACATGACTTTACTCATACCGTTATCCACCTATTAATTTGCTTATGTAAGAGCATTATTTATTAAGTTTTAGGGCTTCAAACGCCGCCTTCGTGGTGTACTCACCTTTAGGTAGGTAATCACCCATAATTTTTTCTTCCATCCCTGGCTTGCTAATGCGGTCTGGGCGCTGTTTCCAGCTGGGATCATTGGACATCATTCTTAACATCAGGATACCAAAGTCTTTGCGGTTCTGCGGGCTGTGCAAGCCTTCGCCGCGCGGACTCCATTCCATCCAAGCCACTCCGTTTTCCAGGGCCGCGTTGGCTGGGCGATCTTCCTTGCGACTGACCACAATGGTATAATTGCGGTTTTTATCCAGCGGCACCTGCATATCGGTTAAGCCGTCAACAATATGCCCGGAAGCGGGTGACTCGCCACTCACCAACGACCAGTATTGGGTTTGTGCCTTTGGCATCACGTCCAAACCCTGGCCACCAACACCCGAGTAGGTATCAGGAAAGGTGGGCATTTTACCTCGCATTACATAAACCGGGCCGAACTTCCTGGAAATATAGCTGTACAGGTATTGCGTGGCCGGGTCACCGCCACCATCGTTGGTGACAGTACTGTGGATTTTTGCTCTGTCAGCCGGTGATTTAAATGCACCGATGATGGAATATTTAAAGTTCCAGTATTTTTCCCACTTGGGGTTCTTGTGTGCAGGGGTGGAGCCGAGGCCTAGCGCAGGGTCGTTGTCGGGGGAGTTGACTAGCCCAGCCCACTGCTGATCATTGACAGGTTTTTTGGTGGCTGCTGTCATCGGCAGGGCAAAGTGCTCGATCACACCCGCCGCATCGAGATGGGCACCGTCTGCCAGTGTGCCGGTATAGGTGGGCAAACCACGTGCATGGGAAGGTGTGTCGTTAGGCCCCCACCCCGCGCCGTCCATCCCCTGGTCTGGCAGGTAAATGCGGACCACCATTTGAAACTCTCCACCCGCCTTACCCACATACATGGTATTGGCAGCGCGTTTTTTCTTGTTCGCCGGGGCGTCTTCGGCAACAATATGGACTTGATAGTTGCGCTGATCGCCAAGGCGCTCGTTACCCACCGCATAGGGGTTAATCGAGCCCGACTCAGGAATAATCTCTTTACCCGGTAAATCCTCGCCAAAACCAACAAAGGTATTATCCTGCCAACGGTAGAGGGCATACTTGAAGTAGCGAGCGTGGGGAAATTCTCCACTGAAGGTCAGTGTGCTGCTGGCAGGCAGCTTCATCTTGGACAGAAAGTAGGTGGACTGGGTATCGGGCCACAAATTAGGGTTTTGGATTGGCTTGGGATATTCCAAGAAGTTCCAGTAAGGCCAGCCCCGTGGCCCATGAAGGAAAGGGTCACCACCGTAACGCTCATCGGTACGTACAACCGACTCATAAGTTTTGTCGCCAGGGCGTTTATTACGCGCGGCATTCAGATTGGCCACGGGAATAACCGGTGGTGGTGCCCAATTGCCCTTGCCCGCTGGCAACACAGAGACCTTGCCCTCTTTCGGAGAGTACAAGCGCATCACCATGAAAATCTTCCCCTTTGGCGCGGGCAGCCAATTGGCCTCTTTCTCTTTGCCAGGCGATTTCTGCTGTATAAAAATGGTGATAGAGCCATCTGCATTTCTTTTTAGCTGGTCAAGCATGGGAGCATTAATGAGGTAGCGATGGATGGGGTTTTCTACCAGAAATTGACTGCTGGCATCATACATGGTGAGAGACCAGAAAGCGTTTACTGGTGGCAACTGATCCTTACTAAATGTCATGGTGTAATTGTGTCTGCTGCCATCTAACGGAAGACCATTGTGATCCCATTTGGTAAAAGGATAGGTGGCTTCTTCGGCATCATTGCCGTAGATTCCGGCTCTTGCACCGGCCGAACGCAACAACCAGTTGTTGTTGTAAAACTCGCGGGATCCCGCGGCCACGCCAATGCGCCAACCACTGAAATTTGTACCCAGGTTATCTACCGTCTGGCCGATTTTGCCAAAGGCCTGTTTCATCCCCTTGCCAAGGGCGGCCTTGTGCTCAGCATCCAGCTGCTGCACGGAAAGTGTTTTATCGGTCCCTATGCCAATGCTGGCCAAGCGGTCGCGCAAAGGCTTTTCTCCCGCAGCCTTTCCTTCAGCGGGCAAGAAGTTGCTCAACAGGTAATCCAGGGCAACGGGAAAGCCGGTCTTTAGAATTTCGGCCGGAGCTGCCAGCCAGTCAATGACAGGCGCGGCCGGTGGCGCTGGCTGATTCAAGTAGGCTGACAGGGTTTGCACCGTATACCCCGCTTGAATTTTTTTCACATTGGCAATATCACTTTCGCCAAACAGCTGAGTGCGAAAAATCAGCATGCTGAACGGCGTTTCGCTGTGGAAGGTTTTAGCAATTTTCTTGGGCGTTTCACCCTGCCAGCCGGGGCCAGTCACCATATAACAGGCCGCCTTATTACCGGTGGTACGGGTGCCGATGTAACCGTAATTGAAAGTATACATATCCACCATTTGCACACTGTAATAACGGCCTTTTTCGATGGCAGAATTACAAAAGACCAGCGGCTCGGCCCGTAAATCTGCACCTAATAATCCGTATGGTGTATCACTGTTCGGGGTTTGTACGGCCCGGTCTTTTGAGGTGTAGACCCGAGCATCACTGTGTAGTTGATTTAAAGCCCCCTTATAAGAGGGCTTACTGCTGTCCAGGAACGTATCATGGAAGAACTTGTAGTTAAGCACGATGGGAAAGCCATAAATCATAGCCTCTTCGGCAATGTTTGTCGTTTCTTCTACTGAGAGGGGGGGCTGGCTTGCAGCGGCGGGCAAATGCAACAACAGCGCCGTCAACATAGCAGATATGCTTGTAGCCGTTTTGAATACTCGTGGCATACTGACTCCTTGGAGTGGCTGATCCCGACAAAGGTTTATCAAATAGGGGCTACTAAGGTCTCCTCACAAAGGCAGAACACCCCACCGTACTCTTTTATGGTAATTAATACATAATAGTCAGTGGCGAGCGAAATACAAATCCTAATTTAGAAAAAGAGCATCAGCCTGTTTGTGCTTGTCGGTCTGACGCAGAGCCCCCCCCCAAAGTGAGAGAAAGCTTTATGTATACGCAACATCAAGACACACGAAAGCATTAAATTTTAAGGCAGGTAGCGCTCCGCATTAAGCGTTTCTGGTACCTCATTAGCTCGCAATACGTAAATGGCTGCCAATAACTTTAATCGGTATGACTGAATAACACAGGTTTCGACTGGCAATCGGTGTATTATTTGTTACTCTTATAAAATGATAGATATCACAACATGAGAATCTTATGATAATGAAAAAACAATTATCCCTTATCTCATTCCACTGGTTGCCACCGCCACGCCCTCTGCTGCCACTTCCACTCTTTTACAGGCTGGAGAAATAGAAGTTAATACTGATGGCAGGACTACATAACACGGAAACAACAATTTCATAACTCACGTTAATATCATCAATACAATTTTAAGGTGAATTAAACCATGAGCCACGCAACAGCATTGACAGACAACATATGGTCAGCTCGCTTGGACCACGGCCCTTCAACTCAATCGCACCGCCGCAAGCGGATACCCATCGCCCCAATTGCTCTATGTGGTGCTGTGGCTATAGGTGCCAGCTCCACCCACGCTGGCGGCATGTACAGCTACGAAATTGGTGGAGCCGAGGTAGGTCTCGCCGCCGCCGGCTATGCCGCCTTGGCCCAAGATGCGAGTACCGTTTTCACCAACCCGGCCGGAATGACCCGACTTGATGGTACGCAAATCATGATTACCGGCCAGCTGATGCGTTCAAATTCCGAATTCTCTATTGATGAAGGTACCTCTTCTGCTTTGGGTACCGAGAACGGCGGTCGCCCGTTGGGCTCTGATGGCTGGTTGCCAGGCAGTGGTATGTTTATCAGCCACAGCCTGTCTGAGGACCTCAAACTGGGCTTTGCGCTGGCCGGCAACTTCGGCGCACCACTGGACTACGACGACGACTGGGCGGGCCGCTATTACGTGCAGGAGACCACTCTGCTGGGCGTTTCCATGCTGCCCTCCCTAGCTTGGAAGGCAACCGATAAGCTGTCCGTTGGTGTCAGCCTGCGAGCGATGTTGGGGTTCTATGAAAACCAGATAGCCATTAACAATGCAGACCCCGGGTCTGGCGATGGACAACTGGAGTACGATGACACAGCATGGGGCTGGGGTGCCAACATCGGTTTACTGTATGAAGTGAACAATAAGACCCGCCTGGGATTTACTTGGAATTCCGAGGTCGAACTTGACTTCGACGCGAAACTTAAATGGTCAAACCTTACAGATGAGCTGGAGAATGGTTTGGACAGCATTGACCTACTCGATGCCTCTCTGGACACCAATATCACTGCACCACAAACCCTGATGGCTAGCCTTTACACTGAGGTTAATGAGGACTGGGCGATACTCGGCAATATCGGTTGGCAGGAGTGGTCAAGGTTTGGACGGATGCAGCTCGGAATTGATAATACCCTCAACCCCAGTAGCGTAACCACCGATCTCAATTTTAAAGATACCTGGCACGTTGCACTCGGCGCTCGCTATCGGCTTAGCCAACCCTGGCTGCTGGATTTCGGCGTCTCCTATGATTCTGACTTCCAGGACAGCGACAATATCTCACCACTAATGCCTGTCAACGGTAGTTGGCGTTATGCCGTCGGCGCACAACAGCAACTAACAATGACTTCGCTGTGGGGTTTTGGTGCCACTTACATCTACGGTGGCACATTGGAAACCAATCTGCAAAGCGATACACCGGTCGAGTCGGGCGGCCATGGCGACTTGGTCGGAGCCTATAAAGATACCGCAACAATTCTTGTTAATGCCTACTACAATTGGCGATTTTGAGAAGCGGGACGCAGAATGCGTACCCCGCTCCAAGCGAGCAATACCCTGATAAAGATGTAACATTACACTTAAGCTAAACGTTATTTAAATAAACCTGAAGAAGGAAGATGTTATGAAAAACTGTATATACCTAGTTATATTACTTGCCACCCTCTCGGGCTGTGCCTCTCAAAAAGGCAACGACCAGTTTTCTGGTTTTCTCACCGAACGCTATTATGACAAGTTGTCTAAAATTAAATCACCGAGCGACGAGATAATATTCCGTTATATTTCACCTGATTTTGAGCCAACCAAATACAAGCATGCGATCGTTGAGCCCATCACAGCCTACCCGAAACCCAAACCTACCGAGAAGGTGAGCAAAGAAACCTTATTAACCTTGCAGTCTAAACTAACCACACTGATTGAGAATTCTTTACCTGACAGCTTATCTCTCGTAAAGGACGCAGGTCCGGATGTGCTGCGGATACAAATTGTTATCACAGCGGTAAATATTGCCGACAAAAAGCTAGCAGCGTACGAATACATCCCTACCGCTCTGGTACTGGCTGAAGCCTCCAAAGCCGCCGGCTTTCGTGACCAGTCCGTTAAGCTTTTTCTAGAGGGAAAAGTCACCGACACAGCGACCAACGAAGTATTAGCAGTGGGAGTACGTGAAATAAAAGGTGAAGACTTGGAGAACGCAAAAAGCAAACTACAAGCAAACGAATTAAACAAGGGCTTAACCAAAGCAGGTAAAGAATTTCTGTCTGTATTCAATAAGACAGTTTCCAAGTAGTTATTCTTGAAATACCGGCTGATGTACACAGCCAACTTAGGATGCCTTCACAAAGTATCCTCCGGTGCCATTAGTGCCACCTGTTTCGACCGATAAATGATTGAGCCTCATTGCAGGCTCGATCATTTATCTGCAGCCGTGTGTCACGGCTAGGTGGTCAGGACAACCCTACGCGGTCAAGCCTAGGCTTACCGAAAGAAATCGCCCATTGCTTGCAGTCGCCAAACAACAAGAAACTAGCCAATCCAATTGCCGAGCTGATTAGCGTGCCGATGCAGGGTAATTTATACCGCTACAGTGACGCGGCGATTGCCTCAGCCAAGGCGTTGAGTAGCTGCCTTTCGCTGGCCAC
>ENA-ORXI01001193-ORXI01001193.1-sediment-metagenome-genome-assembly--contig:-NODE-1193-length-20615-cov-10.783475_pt1 | contig 20615 bp, 23 predicted proteins | sample MGYA00237861_ERZ511468 | MGnify/ENA primary metagenome ERZ511468 (study PRJEB26299, sample SAMN06266213) | sediment metagenome | isolation source: Hudson Canyon methane seep mesocosm | place...
AAAATTATTTATGGAGTAGAATTTATGGGTATAGAGGCATATAACCAACAGAATGCGGTGACTGACGATCCATACATGTTAATACTAAAATTATATGAGGGATTACTAAAATATCTTTCTCATATAAAAAGTGCTATGGACGACGATAATGTGGAGTTGAAATTTACATATATTAATAAATCTATTGCAATATTTGATGAACTAAGAAATATATTAGATTTTGATGGTGGCGATGTAGCCTATTATTTGGATGGTTTATATTTATATCAAATTGAAACTTTATTTAGTGCAGGAATTGATGACAACGTTAATGCAATAAATCAAGTAATGAAAGTAGTACAAGGACTTATAGAGGCATGGAAAGACGAGACAGGTCTTTAAAAGCCCTTGAAGAACTAAGATATATCAATTCTTTAGATCCATCAGACAGAGCTAAAGCTCTTATTAGATGGGTCGAAAAATATCTCCCCAATGAAGGTATCTTTAATTTTGAATTAGAAATGACTGATTTAGAAATCTTAGCGGAACTTTTTTATTCAAACATTACTTTTCTAAAAGAACACAAAGAAAATACAAGACAAGAACTTCTAAAAACACAAAAGCTCAGAAAATTTTTAAAGCATTAACTCTTCAGATATTTTTTTTATATCAATAGAACACTCTTTTAAATAAGCTCTGTTTTTTTTTGGAATTTTATTCACTCTGCATAATTCTTTAAATACTTTATCCATGATCATATTGCTGTTTGGCGTTATCCAAATATAGTTTTTACACAAAGAGATAGAAAATGTATCAATTACAATTTCTTTTTGTCTGAGTATTTCATCTCTTTGATTTGAACTTAGAATATACCCTCTTCTTTTTAATGCCTTATCTACAACTCTTATATTGATATTGTCATCACCCAATGATTTAAAGATTTCTACGTCTTGAATGCTGATGATTGCTTTATCATGTATATTTAATGATTGGATATCTTTTTCTAAATAGGAAAAGCTTTTTTTAATGCCATCTTGAAATTCATTTAAAAGTTCATTAGAAAATTTTTTTCTAAAATAATTTCTTTTATAAATATCATCAAAGTTACTTTCATCTATAAAATACTTAATATCATTCGCTTTAAGAAAACTCAATAATTCATCTTTGGAATAATCTAAAATTGGTCGAATTAAATTGTAATAATCTTTTTGTGCAAATTCTTCTAATCCCGCTAATTCTACAAGTCCAGCACCTTTAGTAAACTGCATTAAAAACCATTCCAGTTTATCATTTAATTGATGTGCTGTTATGAGGTTTTTATAAGAGTGTTTGGCTATCAATTCTTCAAAAAAAGCATATCTGATATCTCTTGCATTTTTTTCAAAATTTGAGCCAGAAATTTCTACAATTTTTATATGGCATTTTTTATCATATTTTAAAGCCAATTCTTTTGCATAATTTACTTCATCTTGGGATTGATCTCTTTGATTGTAATTAACAATTGCGATATCAAATGAAATGTTTTGTTTTAAAAGTAGGAAGAAAAGTGCAGTAGAATCAACCCCTGCAGAAAATGCAAGTAGATTTTTTTTATTCTCTAAGAAGTTACTGTTGATTTGCATTATTTAAACAGGTCTTTATAGGGATTAAGTCCAACAACTCCAGTCGTTTTACTTCTCATTCTTCGTTCACGGGCCTCACTGTCTTCTTCGATAACACCTGCCTTATAATCCAGATCAAGTTCACCTTTACCTCGACGGTCTAAATTGTATCTTTTGTTCTCAGTATTATTTAAAAGACTTTGTTTAATATTAACACTTTGCTCTTCTTCAATAGCAAATATTTCTGTTATTTCATTAATAAGAGTTTCAAACTCTTCAAGTAAATCATTTAAGTTATAAAACCGAATAATGCAATGATATTTATCACTTTGATTCTCATCATATTTATCTACAATCCAAATATTAATGTCTCCATGTACACAGTTAATATGTTCATTTTCATCAAATATTGGATAGTAGTGAAATTCGGCACTGTTGAATTGTGCAAAAAAATCAATAACTATTCTCTGTTCATCTTGTGATAACTCAATTGACTTAAATACTATTTTGACACTTTGCATACCAATTTCCTATATTTGAAGCTTTATATTAATTATAACAAACTATTTTATTATAGTGGCTAAAAGTTTATCTCCCACAAGCTCAGTAATTGTGGCGGTATAAACTTGACCAAATTTTATTTGCCCTTGTACTTGATTATCATTGATATAAATTTCTCCATCAATATCAGGTGCCCATAAAAGTTTTCTGGCACTTAATAAATATTCATGTTCTTCACTTTCTCCATCCACAACAACTTTAAACGTTTTTCCAATTTCATTTTCTAAACTGTTTTGAGTGGTTTGGGCAATGAGTTCCCCTAAAATTTCAGCTCGCTCATCAATGACTTCTTGTGGCACTTTATCAATACTATCGTAAGCTGATGTGCCTTCTTCATCAGAATATGAAAAAACATTTGCTCTGTCAAATTTAAACTCTTTTACGTAAGAGCATAATTCATCAAAATCTTCTTGAGACTCCCCTGGATGTCCAACAATAAATGTAGTTCTAATAAAAGCGTCTGGAACGTCTTTCATGCTGTTCATTAGTTCATGAAGTTGTTCAACCCCTTTACCTCTTTTCATTATCTTAAGTACAGATGAACTTATATGTTGTAATGGCATATCAAAGTAGTTAACAAATTTTGTAGAGTTTTTAATCTTTTCTATGAGGCTTAATGTTGTTGTAGAAGGGTAAAGATATAAGATTTTTGCACTTTGGAGACCTTGGATTTTATCAACTTCAGTAATAAGTTGTTCTAATCCATCGTTTATGCCATGGTCTCTTAAATATGAAGAAGAATCTTGTGATACAAAAGAAAAATCAAAATAACCACGTGCTACAAAGTTTTTAACTTCTTTAATCAATGAGGCAAGTGTTCTTGAAAAAAGTTTACCTTTAAATGAAGGAATAGCACAGAAACTGCATGTTTGATTACACCCTTCACTGAGTTTAATATAGGCATGATACGATGACCCTGATATGATTCTTTCATTTTCATCTGTTTGTAAAAATACTTCTTGTGAAAAGTTACTTCTTTTTTCATTTACAAGGACATCAATTTTATCATAATCACCAACACCTGTGAAAATATCAACTTCAATTAATTCTTTTTGTAACTCTTCCTTGTATCTTTCACTTAAACACCCAGCCATTACTAAAACTGATTCATCTTTTCTATTGTCATCAATGTCTAAAACAGTATTAATACTTTCTTGTTTTGCACTTTCAATAAATCCACACGTATTTACTATAATCACATCTGCAATGGTTGCATCATCTATGAGTTTATACTCTTTTAATTTTGATAACATTACTTCACTGTCAACTAAGTTTTTTGTACATCCTAGGCTGACTAAGTGTAGAGTTTTTTGAGGGTTTTTTGTCGTAAATTTCATATACTACCTATAGGTTTTTCGCAATTTTAGCATAAAATCAAAAAATATCATAATTTGTTGGTTCGTTAATGGTTTCTGATTTTATAAGTTAAAGCCAAATATTATCAATAAGTCTGGGAGATCCTACTTTAACTGCAACTAATATAATTGTATTTCCGATTTCAACTTTTTTGATTTGTTGAAAATCTCTGTTTACAATTGAAATATATTCTATGTCCATGCCTTTCATAATATCTTCCATAGTATTAATTATTTTTGAAACGTTTAGTTCCTTTTGACCAATCATTTTGGCTGCACTTTTTAATGACTTTGATATTTTTAATGCTTCAATTCTCTCACCATTGGATAAGTATATATTTCGACTGCTCATAGCAAGCCCATCTGGTTCTCTTATAATTTCACACTCAACAATATTAAGAGGCAAAAAGAGATTTTTAACCATTTGATTGATTAGCGCTAATTGTTGAGCATCCTTTTTACCAAAGTATGCATTGTGGGGTTGTATCAGATTAAACAGTTTAAGAACAATTTGAAGAACGCCGTCAAAATGTCCCGGTCGTCTCTCCCCTTCAAGGGTATAACTACGTAAATTAGGAGCCTTTAGAAGAACTTCATCACTGCTATACATCGCATTAATATCTGGAGTAAACAGATAATCTACCTTTGCTAATTCGCAAATTTTTGCATCTGCTTCCATTTTTTTAGGATATTTATCTAAGTCTTCCCCTGGTAAAAATTGAGTGGGGTTTACAAATATTGAAACAATAGTTATTTCATTATTAGCAACAGATTGTTTTATTAAGGACAGATGTCCATCATGTAACGCGCCCATGGTCGGTACAAAACCTACGCTTGTATTTAAACTTTTTCGAGTGGTTATTAATTCATCAAGTGTTTTTATTATTTTCAAAAATTACCTTTGTTATTTTTCTAATTTTCTTCATAGTTTGGATTGAGTTTAAGTAAAACTAAATCAGCGAACATGTTACCAATCAAGGTTAAAAAGGCACCAATTATTAGTATTCCCATGATGACAGGATAGTCATGCGAGAGTGCACTTTGATAAAATAATAATCCCATTCCATCTATAGAAAAGATTGATTCAAGAATGACACTTCCTCCAATTATTCCTGGAAGTGAAAGACCTAGTAATGTAATAACAGGAGGGTATAAATTTGGAAGAATATAAAATCTTAGAATCTCTTTTTTTGATAACCCTCTTGCATTGGCAAAAAATATGTAATCGCTTTTGAGAATTTCTAAAGTTAAAGATCTAATGTATAAGGTTAAGCTTCCAATACCACCAAAGGTTATAATTGATATAGGTAAAACCAAATGCCATGCAATATCTAAATAGTAATCAAGTCCTGATTTAGCTTCAAGTGAGTGAAGTCCTGCAATGGGCAATACTTCTAGCCAAACTGAAAAAATCATTACACATAAAAGTGCCAAATAAAAGGAAGGCATGGAAAAACTTAAAAGAGAAAATTGTCCTGCAAATTTATCAAAAACTGAATCTTTATGTAACGCCGCTTTTATACCTAAAAACAGAGATATAATAAATACAAGAATTAAACTGATAATATTTATAGATAAAGTGATAGGTATTCGAGATAATATCTCATTTTTTACCAACTCTCCACTGCTGAATGAAATCCCAAAATCCAACTGAATGATGGCGGCAAGCCATGAAAAAAATTGGACATATAAAGGTTTGTCTAGCCCATAAATTGCTTTTAAGTGTTCAATAGATTCTTCTGTTATATTTGGATTTAATTCGCCACTTGCAAAAAATGAGTTAGGAGCAAGGTGTATCGCTAAAAAAGAGATAAGGCTAATAATAAATAGCATAATTATAAGATATAATATCTTTTTAAAAAAAAGTTTCATAAGGTATTATATCCTTAGATAGGTTAAAAATGGTAGGAATAGATATTGTTTCAATAAATAGAATTGAAAAAATGATAGAAAGATTTGGGAATAAGGCATTGAAACGTTTTTTAAGCAAAAAAGAAATTGCTCTTATTAAAAAACCAGCAACCGCAGCTGGCTTTTGGGCAGCAAAAGAAGCTGCAAGTAAAGCAATAGGCACGGGCATTGGCAGAGAATGTAGTTTTCATGACATAAAAATCTCGAAAACTAAAAAAAATGCTCCAAAACTTAAATATAAAAATAAAATTAGGAAAAAATATAATATTAAGAAATCCGTTGTTTCCATATCACATGATGCGGGTTTTGCAATAGCAATTGTACACACAATTAAATCACAAATTAAAAAATAATTTTTTTTACTTTCTAAAATAAATGCTACGCTAATGCTATACTTAAAGTAAAAAATAATTTACTATCCCTTAAATGGGGCGATTCAAATAAATGAGTGACTACAATGTAAGTATTTAGTTACAATTATAATTTGAATTTAATAATTATTTACTCCAATTAGATAAATTATTAAGAGGAAATTAAACATACTTATGTAAAGATTAATTAGAACTTAAAAAAGGAGAACAATTATGAGTAAATTAGTAAAAGTAGGTGCTGCATTGGCATTGAGTGCTTCTGTATCATTTGGTGCTACACAAGCTGACTTTGACGCTGTTAAGGCGCATGTTGAAGCAGGTGTTGCATTTTGTAAAAGCGCAGGTGTCGCGGCTTGTGTTGAAGAATTTAATAAGAAAGAAAGCAAATGGGTTAAAGGTGATCTTTACATCTGGGCAAATGATTTTGATGGTGTAATCACTGCACATCCAAAAAAACCTATTAAAGGTAAGAATTTATACAAATATAAAGATGTTGGTGGTACTCAACTGTTTAAAAACTTTATTGTAAAAGTAAAAGCAGATGGTTCTGGTTGGGTTGATTACGTTTGGTCTCATCCTAAAACAAATAAACAAACTGCAAAAACTTCATACGTTAAAGGAATTGGTGAAAATCAATTAATCGGTGCAGGTATTTATAAATAATTATAAATATTTTTTGATATTCTTGGACTTTACTAATCCAAGGATATCTTTATACTGTTTGTTTAAAGAAAAGATCGTTACTATTTTTGCTTTAAATGAATCATAATTTTCTCTAAATGGTACTAGACTTGTACTAAAACAAAGGACGTAATATGTTTGGAATAAAAAATCTTAAAATTGGAACTAAAATAGTAGTAGCTCCTGCGATTGCAGTAATCTTCTTATTTTTACTTGCAGTTTTCTCTAATAATGCATTAAAATCAGATAAAGAGACATTAACTGAAATTGTAGATGTTAAATTTCAGACTTATAAATCAAGCAGTAATTTATTAACAGATATTAACTTATATAACAGTGTTTTATACAAAATATTCAGTTATGTTTCTGGTGGTTACTCTCAAGAACAAATTGATGAACAAATGAAACTTTTAGATAATTTAAAAAAAGGTATTGTCAAGCAAATGACAGTAATAAATAAAGCGAAATACATAGATAAAAAAAATAAAAAAATATTCAAAAATTTATCAAAAGATTTAAAAGAATATAATGAAGCAGTCACAGGTGCCATTGATATGCTTTCAATTGATATTGGAATGGCGACTCCAATGTTATCTGTAACAAATGACATTTTCACAAAATTAAATAAAATTCTTGGGCAAGTAAATGTTGAGGCAGATAAACAAAACACGGTCAGTTATAAAAATGCTTTAAAGAAAATTGATAATACCTTATATACTTTATATACAATAATTGCAGTTGCATTAATCTTATCAATTGTAATGACAATGTCAGTTACGAGTGCAATTAAAAAACCTATGAATTCTTTTCAAGACGGTTTATTGGAATTTTTCAAATATATTAACAAAGAAGTTGATGATGCCGCACTGATAAATGTGCAAAGTAAAGATGAAATTGGACAAATGGCTCAAGTTGTAAATGATAATATTACGCAAATTAAAAGTGGAATTGAAGAAGATCGAATTTTAGTTGACAGTGCGATTGCTGGAGCAAACAGAGCTAAACTTGGATTTATGGATGCAAGAATTGCAGGAGATACTTCAAATCCAGCCTTACATGAATTAAAAGATGTTATTAACGAAATGTTGGCTGCAGTAGAAGCGAATATTAAAAGTGCAATGTCAGTACTGTCAAAGTACTCTACGTATGATTACAGACCAAAAATTGATACATCAAAAATGGATGGACACCTAAAAGCTTTATGTGATGATGTAAACGGTTTGGGTGAAGCAGTAACTTCTATGTTAATCGAAAACAAAAAAATAGGATTGGTTTTAACTTCAAATGCGGAGAATTTATCTACAAATGTTAATTCTTTGACAACTTCAGCAAACAATCAAGCTGCAAACTTAGAAGAAACAGCAGCTGCAATTGAGCAAATAACAGCAAACATGCAAGGAAGTGGAGGTCATATCGTAAAAATGACTTCATATGCAAATGAAGTATCAAGTTCTGTTAAGGATGGTCAAGACTTAGCAACTAAAACAGCAACATCAATGGATGAAATCAATGATCAAACAAATGCAATTGCGGATGCAATTACTGTTATTGACCAAATTGCATTCCAAACAAATATTCTTTCTTTAAATGCAGCGGTGGAAGCTGCCACTGCAGGTGAAGCTGGAAAAGGTTTTGCCGTTGTTGCTCAAGAAGTAAGAAACTTAGCAGCACGTTCAGCAGATGCAGCTAAAGAAATTAAAGATTTGGTTGAAAATGCAACTTCAAAAGCAAATGAAGGTAAAACAATTTCAACAGATATGATTGAAGGTTATAATAAACTTAATACAAATATTCATAATACTTTAGAGTTAATCAATAGTGTCTCTTCTTCTTCAAAAGAACAAATTACTGCTATGGAACAAATTAATGATGCAGTAAATACACTTGATCAAGCTACACAACAAAATGCAGCAACTGCAAGCTCTGCAAATAAAGTTGCACAAGAAATGAATTCAATTGCTGAAAAAGTAGTTGAACATACAAATGATAAAGAATTTGACGGCAAATAAGATTTAAGAGAAAAGAACTTCTTTTCTCTTAAATCTTTACACTCTCTTAATAAAATTATATTATAATTTGTTATCTAAAGTAACGAGGCATAGTATGAAATCAAATAAACAATCTTCTTGTAATGTAACAAACCAAGAGAGCTATACCAGACTTTTTTTATCATTTCTCATGTTATCCCTTGGAATAACGTATTCTCTTCCTATGGTTTATATCATGGCTTTATATATGGGTTATACTGCTGTACGTAAATATTGTTATCTGAATCATGTTTTTAATATTAATAAACTGTTTTCTACTGAAAATAAATTATTAGCAAACCTGCCTACTCATAATCCCGAACCTGTTTTTATTATAAACAGTAGCAATGAAATTATTTATAAAAATGATCCTGCCAATGAACTTTTCCCAGATACCAAGGATTTTAGTTTTTTATGCAGTGTTGAATCTGTTGATGAAATAATTAACGATGAAAAACTCGTAAGATTAAATTATAAGTTTAATGAAAATAAAGTATATCTTTTTGCCTTGCAAGGTTCAAAAGAGATGAATTCTATTTTAATCTATGGTGCAAATGTTACATCTGCTGTACTCGCTGAAGCTGAAGTTATCAATACTCAAAAAGAAATAGTATATGCCATGGGTGAAATTGGTGAAACAAGAAGTAAAGAGACTGGTAATCACGTAAAAAGAGTTGCCAAATACTCAAAACTAATGGCCCAATTGTATGGTTTAAATCAAAAAGATATTGATACTTTAACAATGGCTTCCCCTATGCATGATATAGGAAAAGTTGCTATTCCTGATGCCATTTTGAATAAACCTGGAAAATTTACACCTGAAGAATTCGAAATTATGAAAGAGCATGCCGTCCTTGGATATAAAATGCTTAAAAATTCTAATAAAGATATCTTAAAAGCAGCAGCAATTGTTTCACATGAGCATCATGAAAAATGGGATGGAAGTGGATATCCCAGAAATTTGAAAGAAGATGAAATACATATTTTTGGTAGAATCACTGCAATTGCAGACGTGTTTGATGCCTTAGGAAGTGATCGTGTGTATAAAAAAGCTTGGGAACTGAATAAAATTTTGGATTTATTTAAAGATCAAAGTGGGAAACATTTTGATCCAAATCTTATCAAACTGTTTCTAGATAACTTAGATGATTTTTTGGAAATAAGAGACAAATATCAAGATTAAATAATTATAGTTGATAGAAAAAGCCATCAGCTATAATTATTTATTAGAATTATTTTTTTAGATTTTCCAGTAACGATTGACCCAGTGAAATATTTGTACTAGAGCCTTCAACTGCTTTTCTTGTATCTTCTACTAAGGTACTGATTTTACTGATAATAGTGTTGGAATTTTCTAATTGGTTATTTACATTAGATGAAATATCACTTGCATTTACACTGTTTTGTTGAGATACAGATGCTAAGTTTTGAAGTTTAAGAATGGCTTCTTTAGATATTTGAACACTGTCTTGAACCAATGCGGTAACGGCTTCATTTCGTTTTGTGGCTTCATTTGTCATTGATGTAATCACATCAATTTCATTCCCAATATTAACTGTAGATTGTTTAGATGCAGATGCCAGTTTTTTAACTTCAGCTGCAACAATAGCAAAACCTCTACCAAACTCTTTAGCTTTTGATGCTTCAATTGCTGCATTGATTGCCAATAAGTTTGTTTGCATAGAAATTTTGTCATTATTCGTAACAAGCTCTGTAATTACTTGATTTTTTTCATTCATATCACTGATGGTTTTTGAAAAAAGATTAATGGCTTCAGACATTTCATTAATCAAAGCATATAATTTCTCAACTAAGGAAATAATAGTGGTACTTTCTTGTGTTGCACATTGAGCAGATTCCAAAGAATCCCCTGACATAGCTTGTATTTCATTGGATTGTGTAATAAACTCATTGACAAGTTGTTCAATGTTTTCAATTTCTATGACTCTTGTTGTTGAAGCTTTATTTACATTTTGCGCATTACTGGTGATATTTTGAGCAATTTGAACAGATTCATTTATGTTAATCTTATCAAACATCGCTGCTTTAGCTTTTAACTCTTCTAGCTCTTGGGTACTAATCTCTACAGTTGACATTATCTTCCTTTATATCTTTTATTTTCCATGATGTCTTACCTTTACAATTAGGACAAAAAGGAATGGTTTTATCTTTGGTAACTTCGTGTTCATTTTTACATTTTTTACAAATGAGGGTTGCACTTAATAGAGCATTTTCACCTACGTGATACTTCATTTTCATAGAAATTGCAGTATACGTAGATACACAAAAAGGCACTAAAAAAGTTAATCCTGCTTTGAAAAAATTAATGTTTGAAAAATCTAAGTGAATCAGGTATTCACCTTGATTTATTAAATTTAAAATAACACCAACTACGAGCGCTATTTTAAGGGCTTTATAAAATATTTTTTTATGACATATAATATGAAATATTAGTCTATAATTATTCAATATTATTATCCTTTCTTAACAATTAGTTTATCATAAGTAAACAAAAATTATTGACTACTCATATATCTTTCTAAAATTATTTGAGCAGCAATTGAATCAACTCGACCATCTCTTTTATATTTGATATCCCCTTTGATTAATTCTTCAGCTTCAATTGAACTCATGTCTTCATTTTGAAATTTGATTTCACCCTCAAATTTTAATAAAGTTACAAAATGGTTGACTCTTTTTATCATGTCTTCACTCGATTTGGGATATCCAACAATTAAGGTGTCAATTTCCCACTCTTTTAAAAAACTGTCCACATCTCTTGAAGCTTGATTTCTATTTTTTCGCAAAATGGCACTTTGGGGTGTAACGATATCTTTTTGAAGACAAATGGCTAACCCAATTCTTTTTAAACCTATATCAATTGCTGCATACTTAGTCGACATTGTAATCATCTAATATTTGGAGTTTGTGTAGTGGAATTATTTTATTTTTATTTTTAAAAATACTCAATTTATGCCTTAATTATATTTTGGATATAATTATATCCTTTAATTTATAAATGATAGGAAGTAATATATGAAATTAGCTGTTTTCGATTTTGACTCAACCTTAATGGATGGCGAAACAATAGATTTTTTAGCAGATGAGCTGGGACTTAAAAGTGAAGTTGCAGCAATTACAGAAGAAGCTATGAGTGGACGATTGGATTTTTTTGAAAGTTTAACAACAAGAGTTGCACTTTTAAAAGGTTTGGAATATAAAAAAGTAATTGATATTTGTAAAGATTTACCTTTAATGCCTGGTGCTGAGCAAACCGTTAGAGAACTAAAAAAAATGGATTATAAAGTAATCTGTTTTAGTGGTGGATTTAGAGTAGGTACTGGTCCTGCAGCTGTTAAACTTGGACTTGATGCAGACTTTTCAAATGTATTACATCATAAAGATGGAGTTTTAAGTGGGCTTGTAGGTGGAGATATGATGTTTGACTTTTCAAAAGGTGATATGTTACAAAGAGTTCAAGCAATGCTTGGCGTCTCAAATGAAAATACTTTAGTTTGTGGGGATGGAGCAAATGACAGAAGTATGTTTACATATGCCGCTAAAAAAATTGCATTTTGTGCACATGATATACTAAAAAAAGAAGCAAATATAATCGTTGATACAAAAGACTTGACACAGATTTTAGAAAGGATTCAATAATGAGTTTAAAGCAAAATATAAATTTTTCACTTTGGTGTGATTTTGTAGAGAGAGATTTTTTAGAAAATAAGTTTCAAACACTGATAAATGACAGTGTTATCCAAGGAGCTACAAGCAATCCTGCAATTTTTGAATCATCTATTTCAAACTCAGCTGCATACAGTCAACAACTTGATATGTTGCAGGCAAATGAGCCAAAAACAATTTATGAAGAGTTAGCAATGACTGATATCAAAAGAGCATCAGATATCTTATACTCTTTACACAGTGAGAATTTAGAAGATGGTTTTATTTCAATTGAAGTGGACCCTTTATTATGTGATGACGAAGCAGGAACAATTGAAGAAGGTATCAGATTATACAAAACAATCGGAAATGAAAATGTAATGATAAAAGTTCCCGCAACTTCTGCTGGATATGGAGCTATGAGAGAACTCACCTCTTTAGGAATCAATGTTAATGCAACTTTGATTTTCTCACCTGATCAAGCAATACAATGTACAAAAGCATTGGATGAAGGTATTAAAAAAAGTGATAAAAAACCACAAGCAGTTGTTTCTATTTTTGTAAGTAGATTTGATAGAATGTGTGATTCAGAATTAGAAGCAAAAGGTATGCCAACATCAAAACTTGGAATTATCAATGCAACAAAATGTTACCACGAAATCAATAAATTCAAGAATAAAAATATAAGAACACTGTTTGCAAGTACTGGAGTTAAATCAAATGATTTGGATTCAAGTTATTATGTAAATGAATTATTGTATCCAAACTCAATAAATACAGCACCTCTTCTAACCATTGAAGATTGGTTGGCTGATGGGAAAAAAGAGCCAAGTGTAGTCATCAGTGAAAAAGAGTGTGATGCATTTTTTGCTCAAATGAAATTAAAAAACATAGATATCGATAAAGTATATAACAATTTACTCACAAATGGATTAAATTCATTTAAAGATTCATTCAAGGATTTATTAGGAAAACTTGTTTCTTAATTCTTAAAAAAGAGCGATACGTGTCTATTTAGTGCACTATCGCTCCATTACATTTTTTCACACAGTTTATATTTAAGTCTATTTAGATAAAATTTGCGCTTATTAAAAAATATAAAGGTACTATTATGAACAATTGGAATCCAAGTAGCTGGAGAGATTTCCCTATAAAGCAACAACCTACTTATCCTGATTTGGAAAAATTAGCTAAAGTTGAAAAAGAACTTGGATCATATCCCCCTCTTATTTTTGCAGGTGAAGCCCTCAAACTAAAAGAGCAATTAGGCGATGTTGTAAATGGTCAAGCATTTTTACTTCAAGGTGGTGATTGTGCTGAAAGTTTTGACGCTTTTAATGCCAATAATATTAAAGACTTATTTAAAGTAATGTTACAAATGTCAGTTGTACTAACTTTTTCTGGTGGATGTCCAATTGTAAAAGTAGGGCGAGTTGCAGGTCAGTTTGCGAAACCAAGATCTTCAGATTTTGAAACTATAAACGGAGTTGAACTGCCAAGCTATAGAGGAGATATTGTAAACGCCGTCTCTTTTGATAATAAATCAAGAGTTCCAAAACCAAAAAAATTACTCAAAGCGTATAATCAAAGTGCTTCTACTTTAAATCTTTTAAGAGCATTTGCCAGAGGTGGTATGGCGGATTTAAATAAGGTACATGCTTGGAATTTAGATTTTATTAAAGACAATACGTTGGGTGTTAAATATGAAGATTTAGCCACTAAAATTTCTGAAACATTAAACTTTATGAAATCATGTGGAATTACATCTGAAAATACAACACAATTAAATCAAACAACATTATACACTTCACATGAAGCACTGTTATTAAACTATGAAGAAGCATTAACAAGAAAAGATTCAATAACAGGTGATTGGTTTGATTGTAGTTCACATATGTTATGGATTGGTGATAGAACAAGAGAATTAGATGGTGCTCATATAGAATTCCTTAGAGGAGTTAAAAATCCTATAGGATGTAAAGTAGGACCATCTATGCAAGAAGATGAATTGATCAGACTCATTGATGCGTTAAATCCTGATAATGAAGCAGGGCGGCTAAACTTAATCGTAAGAATGGGTGCTAATAAAGTAGGTGATCATTTCCCACAACTTTTAAAAAGAGTAAAAGATGAAGGCAGAAACATCTTGTGGTCTTGTGATCCAATGCATGGAAATACAGTTAAAGCAGATAATGGATATAAAACCAGAGATTTTGCAGATATTTTAACAGAAGTGAAACAATTTTTCCAAATCCACAGTGCTGAAGGTACGTATGCAGGTGGTATTCACTTAGAAATGACAGGACAAGATGTTACTGAGTGTACAGGTTCAAAAAGTGCTGCAATCACACAAGAAGGGTTAGCAAGCAGATATCATACTCAATGTGACCCTAGAATGAATGCTGACCAAGCACTGGAACTTTCTTTTATGATTGCAGAAACATTAAAAGAAGCTCGATCAAATATTATTGTATAGTTTTAAGGTATTAAATAAAAAAGGGTGATGTAAAATACATCACCCTTTTTTTATGGATTATAAAAAGATACTTTTATAATCTTCTTCTTTGAATCCTACGATGACATCGTCATTATATTCAACAACAGGACGTTTAAGTAACATTGGTTCTTTACACAACCACTCGAACTTACCTTTATCATCCAAATTTAATTCTTTTAGTTTTAAGGTTCTGTATTTAGTTCCTCTTGCATTAAAAATTAAATCTATCTTTGTTTTATTTATCCAAGACTGTATTAGAAGAGGCTCTGGTGACTCCTTTTTTGTATCAAAAAAGTCTGCCTCGATTTTGTGATCTTTAAAAAAACTTAAAGCTTTTCTAACACTGCCTCAGGTTTTTATTCCGTAAACCCTTACCATCGATTTTCCTTAAAAATGTCCCATTTATAAAGGGACCTATTTGTTCTTTGTCTACTTTTAGCAGGATTTATAAAAAATCCTTAAAAGTAGCAAACCCTAAAGGGCTTTAAGTATAAAGCCTACTCTATAATTTTTGGAACAATAAAATAACCATCTTCACTTTTTGGAGCATGCTCCAAAATATGATTACTTAATTCTAAATTTTGTACAGCTACATCTTCTCTTAAAGGTGTTCCGCCTTCAACCGTAGTAAATGTTGCATCAATTTCACTTACATCAATTTCATTTAAATTTTCAACAAAATTAATAATATCGCCTAATTCACTTTTTAAATGCTCTTTTTTACTGTCATCTATTTCTAAACTTGAAAGTTTCGCTAACTTGTCAATTAATTTATCATCAACTGTCATTTTTTTCCTTCTTACATTGTATATATTTATTTACATGTTTGGTGTAATCTTTAAACCAATAGTTTATAACTGTTCCTTTTAGAGGCGTAGCATCCCCTTTAAAACCGTATATATAAACTGAAAAGCTAAAATATTTGTCATTATATCTAAATAGAGTTTGCTCTGGGGTTAATTGCATTTCATACCCATCTTCAGTCCAATCAGACCAAAAATTGTCAAAATTGTCATTAAGTTCACTGGCAATTTGTGTATCAGTGTATTGGTATAATTCAACTTGTGCAATATTGATTTCGTCAATTTTATTTTCAGATATGGTATATTTCCAAATCCCATTGTGTGATGGATAAACATAATCATTGAGTTTGGTATGTTTTTTATTGCTGATAAAATAGTTGTTTTCTTTTTTAAACTGTAATTTTTCATATTTTGTACTTTTATCAAATAGGTTTAAACCTTTTTGATTTACATTGGTTTGAATTAATTCAATTAAATGTTCACTTGCTTCATAAAATTTGTTTGGATTATAATAGGGGCTACACTCTTTTGCCTCAAGTGATAAAAGTAAAATAATGCCAATGAAAAAAAGTTTTATCAATGCTACTTCTTTTTTCTTTTCTCATAAAAATTTACTTTGAACTCATCCCAAGATCCAGCTAGTATTGCTTCTCTTGATTCTTTCATAAGGTTTAAATAGTAATGTAAATTGTGATATGAACCCAATCTAAAATACGTCATTTCTCCTGCTCTGTAAAGGTGTGCTAAGTAAGCTCTTGAAAAATTAGTACAGGTATAACATGTACACTCATCATCAATTGGACCTGCATCTTCTTTGAAGCTAGCATTTTTGATATTAATTCTTCCAAAAGAAGTAAATAAGGTACCATTTCGTGCATTTCTTGTAGGCATAACACAATCAAACATATCAACACCTCTGTCAATATTTTCAATTAAATCTTCTGGAAGTCCTACACCCATAAGGTATCTGGGTTTATCTTGGGGCATAAATTGTGTCGTCCATTCAACCGTATCATACATATCTTGATTTGCCTCTCCAACACTAAGACCACCAATTGCAAAACCGTCATAATCAGTTAAACTGCACAGCTGTTCTGCACTCATTTTCCTGAATTCTTTATCTGTCCCACCTTGAATGATGGCAAAAATATTTTGATCTTTTCCTATACCTTTTTCTTGTTGGCTTTTATGGTATGTTATTGCTTCTTGTGCCCATTGTGTTGTTCTCTCAATTGAGAGTTGAATTCTCTCTTTTGTATTGGGTAAGGCAACTAGATCATCTAATATCATCATAATATCACTGCCCAATTCATACTGAGTATCAAGTACCCCTTGAGGTGTAAAGTAATGTTTACTTCCATCAATATGTGATTTAAACATGATTCCATTTTTATCAGGTTTTGAATTATCAGAAAGAGAAAAAGCTTGAAATCCACCCGAATCGGTTAAAAAAGAGTTTGGGAATTTTGAAAAACCATGAAGGCCTCCCATTTTTTTGATTAGCTTACTTCCTGGTCGTAAATATAAGTGATAAGTATTTCCTAAAATGATTTTAGCACCCATACTTAACATATCATTTGCATCCAGTGCTTTTACAGTGGCTTGAGTTCCAACTGGCATGAATACAGGGGTTTGGATTGTACTGTGAGCTGTGATGATTGTACACGCTCTTGCTTTTTTGTCTGTTGCATCTACTTGAAATTGCATTAAATAATTGTCCTTAAAAATAATCTTGTAATTGTATCTAAATTTATACCAAATAAAGCAACAAGTTAGTACTTAAAAAAATAGGGGAATAATAAATTATAAAAAGAAATCAGACCAGTAAATTTGTTAAAGAATAAGCAATGCTAAACATCATTAATGCAATAAAAATATCCAGTACTTTCCAAGTGATACTTTTTTGAAAAAGAGGTATTAATACACGTGACCCAAAACCTAGTGCAACAAACCAAACTGTTGAAGCTGCAAAACATCCTATTAAAAAATATATTTTGTCATAGGTGTCAATATAAACTGCACCAATACCACCTATTAAAAGTATGGTATCAAGATAGGTGTGTGGATTTAATAAAGAAAAAACTAAAACCAAAACAAACACTTCTTTTAAACTTTTTTTATTTTTTTCATCTAAGATATCCATGTGTTCATTTTTAGAAGCAGAATACAAACAAGATATTCCGTAAAAAGTTAAAAAGATTATTCCAACAACAGCAATAACTTGAAGTAAAAAAGGATTTTTTGCTACAAAATAACCAATACCAAAAACGCCAGATCCTATTAAAATAATATCAATTACTATACAAATAAGAACAATGGGTAAGACATGTTCTTTTTTTAATCCTTGTTTTAATACAAAAGCATTTTGTGCGCCAATGGCAAGTATCAAAGACAGAGTTATGCTAAACCCTTTTAGAATAATAGAAATCATAGTTTTAAATATATTTTAGAAAGTTCAATCACGCCACTGATGATAAATTGTACAGAAATAGCACCCACAATCAATCCCATTAGTTTTGTAATAATATTTTGCCCTGTTAATCCCAAATATTTTTTAATATAAATAGAATTTCTTAGTACAAGATAGAAAAAGAAAGCATTGATCAAAAAAGCAAGAGATATACTTACAAGATCGGTAAAACTTTGAGCTTGATGTTTAAATATGATAATAGTAGAAAAAATACCTGCCCCAAAAGCTATAGGAATAGCTATTGGTATTACAGACAAATCATCGTGTTCTTTTAAATCATTACCTTCTTCTTTTGTGGGTTTTTTACTTTTTTTACTTCCATTGACCATTTGAATAGCCATTAAAATAAGTATAAGTCCACCCATTACTTTTAAAGAATTTTCATCAATTCCAAAAAGTTTTAAGATAAACTCACCCGTGAGTAGCACCACAAAAAAGGCAATAATAATTGTCAGTGTAGATTTATAAGCAACATGTTTTATTTGTGGTTTTGTAATATCAGCATGAAGAAGAGAAAGTGCAATAGCACTTACTCCAATGGGATCCATAATTGCAAAAAAGGTAATCCCTTGCTGCAAAAATGAAGCTAAAAAGTCTTGCATTAGTTAATGCCGCCTTTAGCTTCCATCCTTTTTTCCAGTCTGTGACCAATATAAGACATGGTAAAAGTAATGCTTAAATAAACAAGTGCGATGACAATCCAAGTTTCAAAAGGAGAGAAAGTATTTGCAACGATTTCTCGTCCCACTTTGGTTAAATCTGTAATGGAAATAACAGATACCAGTGATGAATCTTTTACTAAAGCAATCATTTCTCCCACAAGTGTTGGCAATGCTCTTTTGAATGCTTGAGGCAAAATGATGTGTCTCATGGCTTGAAAATAAGATATCCCCAAGCTGCTGGATGCCTCAAGTTGGCCTTTATCAATAGATTGAATAGCCCCTCTTAAAACTTCAGCAGTATAAGCTCCAAAAAAGATTCCAAGAGATAAAACTCCCGCAGTAAATCGCTCCAACTCAAATATATTTGCTACAATGAAGTAAAATAAAAATATTTGTACAAGCAGAGGTGTCCCCCTGATCACTGCAACATAAACGCCTGCAATATCTTTTAAAAAGCCATAGGAGGAGAGTCTCATGAATGCCACAGTAATTCCAATGGCAAAAGTTAAAATTGCAGCTAAAAAGGAAATTTTAAGTGTAATCCAAAGACCCACAAGTACAGGACCTGCTTTTGTTTCACTTTTACTTGCAAGATAATCGCCCTCATAAACATCTTCACCCAATTCATAATCAAGGGTAAAGGTGCTGTCGATATTCAATTCTTCTTGTTTGTCACTCTCATCAATTACAAAATATTTTCCACTTTTTAAAATAAACTTTCCATCAAAGGGAGCTTCTATACTTGTCACTTCTTCATAAGAAAAATATTTTGGAATTGAGTTCCACTTCCAAACATAATTCATGTTGGAAGCGGCTAAGAAAAGAAAATATCCTAAACCAATATAAAAAATAAACGCGATTAAATGTCCAAAATTTTTATTTTGGGCCAGTGATTGATTTCTTTTACTCATAATCTATTGAACTCTTTTTAACCATTTAGTATCAACTAGCCATTTTTTATATAAATTTTCATGGAAGTTTACTACTTTATCTTGTTTCATTTGGCTCAAGAAATTATTAACCCAGTTAAGAAAATCAGGGTCACCTTTTCTAATAGCCCATCCAAGAGGTTCATATGTAAGAGGAGTATCTAAATGAATTAGTCTGTCTTTACCTTTATCACTCATAAATAAAACATTATAAGGTTGATCATAGATGATTGCATCAGCACGACCATTTAATACTTCAGATGCTGCATCAGCTTCTGTTTCAAATGTCAAAATTTTTGCTTTTTTAAAGAATTTTCTTGCAGCAATTTCACCAGTAACACCAAGTTTTGTTGCAATTGTATATTCTTTTTTATCCAAATCAGCAGCAGTTTTTATAACAGTTCCTAATTTCTTTTTCATCATCATTGTTTGACCAATTACAATATAAGGGTCTGAAAAGTTTACTTTTAAATTTCTGGCTTGTGTAATTGTCATACCACCCATAATAATGTCATATTTTTCAGTAACAAGACCCGCAATTATCCCATCCCAAGCAACAGAGACAAATTTTGCCTTAACACCCATATCTTTGGCCATTTTTTTACCCATATCAATATCGTAACCAATAAGTCGACCTTTTTTGTCTTTCATTTCAAAAGGCATATATCCAGGATCAAGACCAATACGTAACTCACCCCTTTGAACAATTTTGTTCAATGTAGAATTTTTCCACAAATTTAAATCCGCCGCCATCATACTTGACACTAAAAACGCACATACTACTAGAATAATTTTTCTCATTTTTTCTCCTTTTAATTGAACAATATGTTCAAATCATTTAATTATTAATAACTAATAATCAACTCTCTCCCTATTGATATCACTTCTCCTTGTATTAAATTTAATGTTCTAAAATTTCACTTAAAAATTGTTTTGCTCGGGGGCTTTTTGGATTATTGAAAAATTCTTCAGGTGTATTCTCTTCTACAATTACTCCTGCATCCATAAATACTATTCTATCTCCCACCTCTTTTGCAAATCCCATCTCATGTGTTACACACACAATTGTAAAGTTTTCACTGGCTAAATCTTTCATTACTGA
>ENA-ORXI01001196-ORXI01001196.1-sediment-metagenome-genome-assembly--contig:-NODE-1196-length-20585-cov-9.275453_pt1 | contig 20585 bp, 15 predicted proteins | sample MGYA00237861_ERZ511468 | MGnify/ENA primary metagenome ERZ511468 (study PRJEB26299, sample SAMN06266213) | sediment metagenome | isolation source: Hudson Canyon methane seep mesocosm | place...
TCAGTGCGCGAATTGCATTGGCAAGCTCTGTACGTGATGTCATGAAATGACTCTCCGGCTATTACGGTTTTAAAATTTAGTTTGATGCTAGCTTCTAAGACTAGCATTCAGCGCCTGATCTAGCTGATTTTGCTGCATATCTTGTCTTAATATGCATATAGCGCGAACAGACGGATAAAAATGGCGCGCTATTGTCGCTTAATTGGTCAGTTGGGGCAAGGATATCGGTCAAACCACCGGTTCAATTAATGACTTATTACTGACAGCGTTGTCACTGCATATCATTATTTTTGATCAGCCACTCTTGCCCACAGAACTATCTCAGGTATTTTTCGAACGAATAAATACACTAAGATAAGGAAATACTAGTGCGTAATGGACTATTAATTTTCATTTGCTACTCATGAAGAGAGTACTTCTTGATTGAAAACGACCAGCGCCGAGCCATATAAGGAACCTAGAGATAAGCTAAAATCTCTACAGATTTCTCCAATGGTTCGATATCCTGCGAAAAAACTTATACCAGACTAGGTTATGAGCAAGGATCAAGGAGGGTGGCTTACTATTTTAAAGATTCGACTGAAGGCGAAATAATTCTTTAGCCCGCTCGCTTTGATTACTCCTCACAAGAAATAAAGGAGTGCTCAAAGCTTGAAAAAAGATTTGCTTACATGCTTACTCTGGCTTCCATGCGGCTGCAATCGCTTGCGAAGGCTTGTTATCAACCTTGAGAATCCCGTAATTTTCCAATACGGCGAGCTGCTCTGCTGAAGCTTGCAACCTTTTATATTCTTCCTCCAATCGCCCTTCTTTATATATTTCATACCAGCGATGTAAATGCTGGCCGGCATTTGCCCTGCCTCCATTTGCCATGCTCTCGGCGAAATTTTCTACACGATTCTTAAATCGAGCATAAGACCTAAATGGATAGTGATAAATATGAACTGATTTAGTTTTATACCGCGACTTCTTCCACCAGTGCTTAGCATTATGATTACCAGCCTTTACTTTTATTAAACCGTGTAGATTAACTGCAACCTTTTCACCTACTTTTGCCAAAACCAAAGAAAGCGATTCATGCTTTAAAACGACTTTGGAAGGCTTATCAAATACAACAGGGTTGAACACCCTGAGTGTTGTAGATAAGTAATTATAATCTTCCTGACCACCATCCCCTGGCACAACCATATTGCTTCGCTCACAATTAATGATTGAAGCTCCTCCGCAGAAAGTATCTTTTAAGTTATTACCTTCCTCTGGAACCCAGAATTCGTCAGCATCATTACAAATCAGCCAATCCACAGCTTGCTTTTCCTTGGCTAGTTTTGCCATTCTTGTCGTCCACTCAGCTTGCTGGTATGAAGTGGACTTCTCTGTAATTATTAGAATTTCATATTCTTTGGCCAACCGATCTAAAATTTCTCGAGTCGAGTCTTTTGAATTGTTATCAGTGATGACAAAGCAATCTACACCGACTGACGCGTGATATCGGATATTTGCTTCGATAATGTCTTCTTCATCCTTTATAAGTAGACTCATCCCTAATTTTAATTTTTTATTAGGGTTTAAACGGTACATCCAATAATCAACTAGCCCTAGCATTTCCAGCCTTCCTTATAGTATTTCGGGCAAATTGTAATATATCTAGAAAGGGAAAAGTAACTTCATTTTCAGACCTATATCAAAATAAATTGATATAGGTTTTGTTTCTGCTACAATGCCCTGCATGTTAGATAGACAAGATTCAAATAACATTTCTGCTAAAGCCTCAAATATTGAGGCCTTAGCCGCTCACACTAAAGCCAGCGCCGACCCACTACGTTTGAATATCTTACGTATTCTCGGTGAAGGTTCGTTTGGGGTATTAGAGCTGTGCCAGTTATTTGAGATTAAGCAAAGCAGTATGAGCCATCATTTAAAGATCTTGTCGAAGGCAGGCTTGGTAACCACCCGTCGCGAAGGGAATTCGATTTATTATCGCCGTGCGCTACTGAGTCCTAATATAGAAAACCCTAATGCGGCTTGGTTTGATCTAACTCAGGTTTTATTTTCTACCTTAGATACCCTATCCCTCGCTGAAATTATCAGTGAACGTTTACAAGGTTTGTATCAAGAACGTGCGACAAATTCGCAGGAGTTTTTTACTAAGCACGCTGCTGAGTTTCATGAGAAACAGGATTTAATTGCCTCTCATGAGCAATACGGTGAAACCTTACAAGATTTAGTGGCTACGCTGAATCTTAAGCAATCCACGACGGCGCTTGAGATTGGCCCCGGTGAAGGAGATCTTTTACCCGCATTGAGTCAGCGCTTTCAGCAAGTGATTGGCTTAGATGTTTCACCTGCCATGCTAGAGAAAGCAGGCTTAAAAGTAGCAGAGCAGCAGCTTAATAATATTGAGCTGCTACACGGTGACTGCCAGCTAGCAATTGAAAAGAACGTGCGAGCCGATTTAGTGACTTGCAATATGGTGCTGCACCACGTGCCAGCACCAAAAGAGATTTTTAACCACAGCGCTCAGTTATTGAAGCCCGGTGGTTGTTTATTAATTACCGATTTGTGCGCCCATGACCAAGCTTGGGCACGTGAATCTTGTGGTGATCTGTGGTTAGGGTTTGCTCCCGAAGATTTATCCAGCTGGGCCAAAGAAGCTCAACTAGAAGAAGAACAAACACAGTTTTTAGCTTTACGAAATGGATTCCAAATCCAGTTTAGAACATTCCGTCGCGCTGTGGCCTAGGTTTAAAAGCTGACGCCAGAGCTACTATAAAATGAAATAGGAGACACCAATGAGCGAATATTCAATTTTTACTTCTGAGTCAGTATCAGAAGGACACCCAGATAAAGTGGCCGATCAGATTTCTGATGCCGTTCTGGATGCCATTATTGCCCGTGACGAATACGCACGGGTTGCGGTAGAAACACTGGTTAAAACCGGTATGGCTGTGGTAGCTGGCGAAGTTACGACCTCTTGCTACGTTGACCTTGAAGACATCGTTCGTGATGTCATCACGGGTATTGGTTATAACAGTTCTAATGTCGGTTTTGACGGCGCAACTTGCGCAGTTCTTAACGGTATCGGCAAGCAGTCTGTGGATATTAACCAAGGTGTTGACCGCGCTAAGCCTGAAGATCAAGGTGCTGGCGACCAAGGTTTGATGTTTGGTTACGCGACGAACGAAACTGAATCGTTAATGCCTGCTCCAGTTTATTACGCTCACCTATTGGTTCAACGCCAATCTGAATTACGTACTAACGGCACGCTACCATGGTTGCGTCCGGATGCTAAGTCTCAGGTAACGATCAACTACGAAGGCGATCAACCAAAAGTTGATGCAGTGGTTCTCTCTACTCAGCACGATCCTAGCATCTCACTAGAAGATTTACGCGAAGCAGTATTGGAAAATGTGATCAAGCCGGTTCTACCAGCAGAATGGTTAACCGAAGATACGCTGTACCACATCAACCCAACCGGTAACTTCGTTATCGGCGGACCTGTGGGTGATGCGGGCCTTACGGGTCGTAAAATCATTGTTGATACTTATGGCGGCATGGCTCGTCACGGTGGTGGTGCTTTCTCGGGTAAAGATCCGTCAAAAGTGGATCGCTCTGCGGCTTACATGGGCCGTTATGTGGCGAAGAACATCGTTGCAGCTGAGTTGGCTGAGCGCTGTGAAATTCAGGTTTCTTACGCCATTGGTGTTGCTCAACCAACGTCTATCTCGGTGAATACTTTTGGTACCGGTAAGATCTCTGATATCGAATTGGCAAAAGTGATTCGTGAAGTATTCGATCTGCGCCCATACGCGATCCAGAACCAGCTAGAATTATTAAATCCTATGTATCAGCTAACCGCTGCTTATGGTCACTTTGGTCGCGAGCCATTTGAACATACTTACGAATACGAAGATCGTGGTGAGAAGAAGTCGAAAACCTTCACCGCTTTCACTTGGGAACGTACCGATAAGATTGACGCGCTGAAAGCTGCAGCAAACGTTTAACTTAAGTTAAAAAACAGATAACAAATTTTAAGAGAAAGAATATGACGACTTTTACAGATTATAGCGTTGCCGCGAAAACCCCTGAAGCCTTTAAAGCTGATGCTGAATGGGGCCGCATGGAAATTGATATCGCTGAAGGCGAAATGCCGGCATTGATGGCGCTTCGCTCTAAGTACAAAGCGACTCAACCTTTAGCCGGCGCTAAGATCATGGGTTGTATCCACATGACGATTCAGACCGCTGTATTGATCGAAACCTTAGTCGATCTTGGCGCTGAAGTTCGTTGGTCTTCTTGCAACATTTTCTCTACTCAAGACCACGCTGCCGCTGCGGTTGCTGCTGCTGGCGTACCGGTTTTTGCTTGGAAAGGCGAAACTGACGAAGAATTCTTGTGGTGTATTGAACAGACAATCTTGGCCGAAACGGGCAGCGATAAAGTTTGGGACGCTAACATCATTCTTGATGATGGTGGTGACTTGACTGAAATGGTTCATAACAAGTTCCCTCAGATGCTAGCGACTATCAATGGTATTTCTGAAGAAACAACGACCGGTGTTCACCGTCTTCTAGAAATGATGGAAAAAGGCGAGCTTAAGGTTCCCGCCATCAACGTAAACGATGCGGTTACTAAGTCTAAGAACGATAACAAGTACGGCTGTCGTCATTCTTTGAACGATGCGATCAAGCGTGGTACTGACCACCTTCTTGCAGGCAAGAAAGCATTGGTTATCGGTTACGGTGACGTAGGTAAAGGTTCTGCACAATCGCTAAACCAAGAAGGCATGATTGTTCGTGTTTCTGAAATCGACCCTATCTGTGCAATGCAAGCGTGCATGGATGGCTTTGAAGTGGTTTCTCCTTACATCGACGGTATCAATACTGGCACTTTGGAAGGTATCAACAAAGATCTTCTTTCTAAGACGGATTTGATTGTTACCACTACGGGTAACGCCAACGTTTGTGATAAGAACATGCTGCAAGCCCTTAAGTCTGGCGCAGTTGTTAGCAACATCGGTCACTTCGATAACGAAATCGATACCGCGTTCATGCGTGAAAACTGGGAATGGTTAGAAGTTAAACCACAGGTTCATAAAGTAATTCGTGGCGAAGGCAACGATCACTTGATCCTTCTTTCTGAAGGTCGCTTGGTGAACCTTGGTAATGCAACAGGTCACCCAAGCCGTATCATGGATGGCTCATTTGCTAACCAAGTATTGGCTCAGATGTATCTTTGGGATGCTAAGTTTGCTGATCTTTCAGAAGCTGATAAAGCTGAAAACATCTACGTTAAAGTACTTCCTAAGAAGTTAGACGAAGAAGTGGCAGCTGACATGGTTGCTGGTTTTGGTGGTGTATTAACGACGCTTACTAAAGAGCAAGCTGATTACATCAACGTTCCTGTTGAAGGTCCTTATAAGCCTGAGTCTTATAAGTACTAATTTTATAAGTACTAAAAAGAAGCCAGAATTCTTACAAGCACTAAGACTCTGCCATCACTCACGTTATTAAAGTGAGTGATGCTTAAATTGAAATCAAGACAGCTCGATTCACTCGATCTGTCTTTTTTTTGGCGCCAATTAGCCAAAAGGAGCTGTTATGACAAAAATAAGTTTCGAATTTTTCCCTACTCAAACGGAAGCAGGCACTGAAAAATTATTAAAGGTTCGCGATCGCCTAGCCCAAGAGAACCCTGAATTTATCTCAGTTACTTATGGTGCCGGCGGCTCAACCCGCGACCGCACTATGGCCATTGTTAAGGCCGTACAAGAATTCGGAGTTGCCGCTGCACCACACCTATCTTGCGTGGGTGATAGCAAAGCGGATTTACGCCAGATTCTACTCGACTACAAAGCTATGGGCATTGATCGGATTGTGACTCTCCGGGGTGACCTGCCTTCTGGTACAGGCATGGCGAATAGTGAGCTGCGTTATGCTAATGAATTAGTTGAGTTTATTCGTCAAGAAACTGGAGATCACTTCAGCTTAGAAGTTGCGGCTTACCCAGAAATGCATCCACAAGCGCCTAGCTTTAAGGATGATTTGAAGAACTTTGAGCGCAAGGTGAAAGCCGGTGCTGATAGCGCCATAACCCAGTATTTTTTCAACCCGGACAGCTACTTCTATTTTGTTGATCGCGTTCGAGCGATGGGCATCGAGATACCAATCATTCCGGGGATTATGCCAATCACAAATTATACTAAACTCGCACGCTTTAGCGATGCTTGTGGCGCAGAAGTTCCTCGCTGGATTCGTAAGCAATTGGAAGCTTATGGCGATGATAATGAGAGCATTATGAAGCTTGGAGAAGAGGTTGTTTCCAATCTGAGCCAGAAGCTATTGGATCAAGGAGCGCCGGGCATTCACTTTTATACAATGAATCAAGCTGAGCCCGTTTTGGCTATTATGAATAACATCAAGCAGCGCTAACTTGAATATGAAGTGGTCAGGATTAAGACTGACCATTTTTTCCTCAAATATCCCCTCTGATCTCACAAACTTTATACAATTTCAGGTAAAATCTCGCGGTACCTAGGGGACTAGCATGAATGGCAATATGAATATCGTATTTTTCGCAGCTCGCAAGCTTCATAAAGAGTATTTTTCTAAGCTCGCTCAACAGATCAGGCAGCAATCCCCTCAGTATTCAACTGCTGTTTTGTGGCATAAATCCCTTTGGCAAAACCTTGCTTGGCTGGCCTGCTTAATTCCAGCATTCAATGCTGACCTCAGCTCACTGGTCGAAGACCATATCCACGAAAAACAAAACAGTCGTAAAGGACGTTTACGCCAAGCAAGCTATTGGCCTATATTCCGTGCCATCAAGTCCTTTGAAGCTCATATCCTTTTCGCCATTTATTACTCAGCCTTTAAAGCAAGCAAAGCTCAGCAACTAGTGATTTGGAATGGCTTAAAGTTTCGCCAGTGTATTGCCATCGCCGCGGCTGAAGCACAATCGATCAACTGCTTGTATATGGAAAATGGCTTACTGCCGGGAAAAACGACCCTTGATGGCCAGGGCATCAATTACCGCAACTCAGTTCCTAGGTCTGCTGAGTTTTTTTTAAACCTTAGCAAAACATCTTTTACGACGGATTTGATCGACCAGCTCGCCAAACCTTTGAGCGATCAGTTTAATAGTAAGCCCTCACATTTACCCGAGCGCTATATTTTCATCCCCTTCCAAGTGAATACCGACAGCCAGGTCATTCTGTTCTCTCCCTGGATCAAAGATATGCTGGATTTGGTTAATCAGCTTAATCAAGTTAGCCAAATCCTCGGCGATAAAATGCCTCATGTTGTATTCAAACCTCACCCCGCATGTGATCAGAACTACGATGGTTTGATGAAGCAGTATGAACAACATGACAAGTTGCACTTTGATACTCAAACACCTACGCCTGTATTAATTCAACATGCAGATGCCGTCGCGACAATCAATTCAACTGTCGGTATTGAATCGTTATTATTGAATAAAAAACTCATTACTTTAGGGCAGGCTTTTTATGCAATAGCAGGCTTAACCTTAACCGCTGATGATCAGACAAGCTTAATCAAGCAACTGCAAACCGTAGAGAGCTGGCAGTGTGATCAAGCCTTGCGAACCGCATTTTTTAATTATCTCGCCTCTAGCTATCAAGTGGATGGCCGCTGGCAAGATGCTAATAGTGAACACTTATCCGTCTGCGCAAAGCAGCTAATATCCCTTATTGAAGCTACAGATAGTTTGAATTCTAAGGCCTTAAATTAATGGCTACGCATTTATTTTTAGCCTCCACACCGTTTAATATGCTGACCTCAGCTATGGTGGCAATGGAGTTACCTGAAGGTGACCAAGCCTATTTAGGTCTTATTGACCAGCCTGAAGTTGAGCGACCTTTCGTTAGCGCATTGAATAACTGGCTAGATTCCCCCTTTAAGCAAACGGCCCTGCTATCGAACCAGGCAAAAGGCAAGGGGAAGAGAATTAAGCGCAAGCTCGCGTTTAATAACATTGCGCAAGTAATTGATGATATAAGACCCGAAAAGATATACACAGGCAATGACCGACGCATTGAATTTCAATTTGCTATGCATCATTCAACGAAGCAGCAATCCAGCGCTATCGGAATTTATCTTGATGATGGAACCTATAGCTATTTAGGCCGTAAAACCCACTGGTTAAAAGATCAGGTCATCGACAATTTAGTCAAAAAGCTGAGCTACGGTTTCTGGTGGCAGCAACCTTCAACGATTGGCGCTTCCAATTGGATAAGCCAAGCGATACTAGCCTTCCCGGAGTCTGCAGTGGCGGCGCTCAAAGCTAAGCAATGTGCAGCATTACCCGAGAACTTGAAGCGGACTGAATTTAAGCAATTAGCTCAGCTATGCTTGGAGCAATTCGACTATTCGGCGAAGGAACTTCAAAACATTGAGGCTTTAATCATGCTGCCTCACGAATCTGTTGCGACAGATCAAACAAAAAATAAATTGAGCTATTGGTTAGTTAATCAAGGTGCTAAAATTGCCTTTAAGCACCACCCAAGAACATCGATAACAGATAGTCAGGGTGACAAGGAAGCTTGGTTAATTCCAGACAGGGCAATACAAGTGCCTGCTGGTATTCCAATGGAAGTATTATTACCTCTTATCCAACCAACTTGCTCACTTGCTGGTGACGTTTCAACTGCCTTATTAACCGCAAAATGGTTAAGACCAGAATTGAACGTTACTGCATTTGCAACCCCAAATACATCGCCAGAATGGCTTGATTTACTCAATTTATTAAACATAAAGATTGAGATAGTTTGATCATTATTAATTAGATCAAATATAGAAGATAACAGAGAATTTTCATGCTACACAAAATATTACGCTACTGGTTACGACGCCTATCCCATAAAGCGCCTATTCGCTTAGCCATGACTCTACTGGTCAAAAATGAAGTGGATATCATTGAAGACAACATCCGCTTTCATGCTAAGCAAGGTGTTGATTGCTTTGCTGTGATGGATAATGGCTCTGATGATGGTACCCGTGAATTATTAGAACGCTTAAAGTCTGAATTTGAGCTTCATGTTATTGATCAGCCTGAGCAGAATTACCAACAAGCTAAGTGGATGACTGAACTGGCCTTTTACGCCCGTGATAAAATGGGGGCAGATCTCGTCATTAGTAATGATGCGGATGAGTTTTGGCAGAGTAATAATGGTGGTTCATTGAAAGAGCATCTCTCTTTAAATGAATCCGTTGTAACCGTTAAACGCCATAATATGGCCCTATCTGAAGATGCCTTACAGCCAGGCTATCATTATATGGATACCGACCTAGTCGTTAAAAATCCAATTTTCTACAATTCAAGTGCACAGATTAATGATACTGCAGTGGCTATGCTACTGGTTAAAATCAGCCCCAAGACAATCGTCAATCCACACGGCTTAATTGAGATGAAAGGTGGTAATCATAGAGCTAAGCATGGTTGGCGCTTGATTAATAAACGTGATGAAACAGGCATCACTGTTTATCATTACCCTATTCGTAACTATGAGCAGTTCAAAGCCAATATTGAAAACCGTAAGCGCTTATTAGAAACCACCAATGCACGCATGGGTGACCATTATCGCCGCTGGGTAAGAATTCTTGATGAGCATGGCTTAGAAGAAGAATTCAAGCGCTTTATATTAACTCCAACTGAAATCGATGTTTTAGAAAAACTTGGGGTGCTGAGTCGAGAAAATGGAGTGATATTGTGATTATTAATAAGGTAAAGTGCTTCTCTGCAATGGATAACAAACTAATAGAATTAGTTATTTTCCCATTGATTTGTATTGTCTTTATTTTATTGCATACTAATCAGAGCTCTAGCCAAACACTAGCAAGCTTATTATTAATGCTTACGCCATTAACATTACTTTTGCCTAGAACTGAAGAAGCATTTGAGTATAAACACCTACGTTTGCTATTTGCGCTAGTATTCACTTATTTTTTATATAACTTCTTTATTCTAACTCAGAACACTTATAGTCATTTATCATTAACATCCTATAGAGCTTTATTCTTTTGGCTTCTATTGCCCTTCACGGTTATATTTCTATTCAATAAAAAGCCGACAATAAACAGCATTGCCTTATTATTTGTTATAGCCGCCATATGCAGCACATATCCAATTATTGCTGATTATCAACAAAATACTCGCAGAGGTCAGTCCTCTATGCATGCTATCTTTTGGGGTAACATTTCACTTTGTAGCGCGATGATTGCTTTTTCCCTACGAAAAACTTTTAATAATAAATCCTTAAAAATACTAAGTTATGTTGCATTGATTTTTGGGCTAATGGCCTCTTTCTGGTCCTTAACTAGAGGGGGCTGGATTAGTATTCCTTTGTCTCTCTTATGCTTGTATTTATGCAAATCATTCACAATTAAACACTTGGCGGCATATTCCGTAATTCTTGCTCTGCTAATAAGCTTAATGCCGAACGTTCAAGAGCGTTTATTAAGAACGGTTAAAGTCAATGGTTCCTCATGGAGTAATTTCAGCATTACGCTAGATGGATCTACACAGGCTCGTGTTGATATGTGGAAAATGGCAAGCGCTCTTATCAAAGAAAATCCTATAACCGGTGGTGGTTTCTCCGCTTATTATGACAGAGCACAAGAACTCGATCATGTACAGAACTACAAAATGCCACATAATGAATTCATTCACTCCCTTGTGAATGGAGGCATAATATCTTTAATGCTACTTCTATCAGTTTTAGTGACTTTAATTATAATATTTCATGGGTTCAGGCCTGGCTCACACTTTAAAACAGCGGGTTATTTATTAATACTTCAATTCTCTGTCTTTTCTATTTCTGAGATATTTTTTTCGACTAAGCTACCTATAGTTTATTTTTGTCTCGCTTCATCTTTTATCATATATGCAGGCTTATCCGAGAAACATTTAAATACTACTAGCAGCTAAAGAACAAATAGGATTCATTAGATGCACTGATCTAACAGTGCATTAAACTAAATAAAAGCGCTATCACAAGTCGATAGTAAAGCTAACAAATAATTATTAAAGGTATGATCATGAGAGTTTGGTTGAGAAAAAGAAAAATCAATAAAAAAATCATTACTAATCGAAAGAAACTTCATGAATTTCTGAAAAAAGAAAACGCTCAATCCCTCTCCGTTGCTAAAATTCACCCCTATAAATCGTCTAATACATTATGCGTTCTTGCTAGCGGAAAAAGCATCAATGAGATTACTAATGATCAATGGGCATTCATCAAGAAACAGGATAGCCTTAGTTTAAATAATACAATCTTACACAAGTTCATACCTACATTTTTGTTTTATGAAACAGATACCGATGATGAAGCCCACAATGCCTTAAGCGTTTTAAAATTTGAAAATCTAATTCAACGAGCAGATGATTTCAAAGATGTACCGATTATCTGGCACTATCAAGAAAAGCGATATTTTGATATAGATAAATTAAGGAATAATAATTTACTTGATAATAGTTATTTCCAAACTAGCTACAGCTTGCCGGGTGATACACCAGAAGATTTTCAGACATCGCTGGAATATGTAAAAGGGAAAGGGCTAAATAAAGAAATTGACGTTGGCTTATACCGCAGAGGCTCTCTCGCTAGAATATTACACTTCGCCCTTGCGCTAGGGTATGAGGAAGTCGTGTTTTTTGGTGCAGATCTTGTCAACGCTGATTATTTCTTCGACACTTACACAGATCAAGACCTTCCAAAAGGATGTAAAAATCCCAATATGAAAGAATACACCTACAATAGTAAGGCAGGCCTGAAAACACAGAGTTCTCTACATATGACCGTAGATAAGTCCGTACATCCAGTGACAATGTTTGATGTGATCGATAAGATAAATCACTATTGGCTAAAACCTAATAACCTAACTTTGCGTATTGCTCACGACAGCTCTGCCTTGAAGAGTATTCTACCACTCAAAGATTGGAAATCTATCTAGCGATTGATAGAGTTTTTATTTTCTATTATTTATTCTAACGCAAGATCGTTATTTTTTAAGTAAACCATAGGCTCTGATAAATTAGAGCCTATCTACATCACATCAATTCAAGTTAAAATATGCCATCTCTCCATTCTTTCTTGTTGTTAAGCCTTACGTAATAATAACAATTGATAACTAGGAATAATTAAATGTATAAAGATTATGATTTAGCAGCGGTAATTCCTGTTCGCCTAGGCAGTTCACGAGTTTCACAGAAAGCCTTATTAGAAGTAGGTGAAGAGAATATCCCTCTTTTAGCTTGGAAAATAAGGCAGCTAAAGCAAGTAATGCCTAGGCAAAATATTTATGTAAGCACCGAAGCAGATATTCTAAAGAAGATTGCGATACAAGAAGGTGTCAAAATTCATCATCGTGATGAATATTTAGCGGATGGCCATAAGGCTTCTTTTAGTGAAGTGATAACCGGAGTTGTGAAAGATATCCCTCATGAGCACATCGCATGGGTGACCTGCGTAGTACCATTAATGAGTCCACAAGAGTATTTACAAGGTTTCAGAGAATATAAACAGCATGTTATACCAAATAATAGTAAATATGACAGCCTAGTATCTGCAAATTTACTGAAAGAATACTTTTGGGATGACGAAAAAGCAATTAACTATTCTGCCACTAAAAAACATACAATTAGCCAAGACCTACCTAATATTTATAGAGTCACCAATGGTCTTTATATGGCTCCAAAAGCATTAATGTTAGAAAAAGAGTATTTACTAGGGCTCACTCCATTCAAATCTTGTGTTTCAAAGATAGCTGGAATTGATATCGATGAGTATGAAGATTACGAAATAGCTAGAGACCTTATTGGGATTTACAAATCCAAGGAAGAGAAACACCTTTCGGATAGTGTAGTATTTTTAGACTTTGATGGCGTGATTTTCGATTCTGCAAAAGAAGCGTACGCCATCGCCATGCTTACATCCCAAAGAATCAAAAATTTGTCTGAGCTAGACTTATCTTCGAATCATGCTAAACGCTTTCTTGCACAACGCTACCTCATTGGTCCAGCATGGAATTATCATTATTTATTAGCCGCAATTGATGATAATAATGATCTAAAATTTGATAGCTACCTTCCTGACGAAGCTGGCCATGATGCTAAAATTTTTCAGAATGCATTTTTTGCTACTCGCCAGGTTATACGAAATCATTTCTGGGATGATTGGTTATCATTAAATACTCTCTATGATCGTTCAAATGAATTAATTGACATTATAAACAATAATAGCAACATAGTGATTGTTACTACTAAAGACGCAGAAACAGTTCAGGCATTATTAGAGACTAATGGATTAAACCGCCCAATCGATATTTTTGATACAGAAAGTTATGAAGAGTTTGGCTGTAAGTCTTATTTTATGGATGATTATATCCGTAAGCATTCAATAACAAGAGCCGTATTTATTGATGATTCAAAAAAGCATATAGCAAAATGTGCTTGGGTAGATAGCTTAAAAACAATTCAAGCTGGCTGGGGATATGTTTCTCCTGAAGATTATATAGATAATAAAAGTGAAGTAATCAGTGCAATTATAGAAACCATAAGGGGGTAAATTTTTATGAACTATTTTGACAATAAAGTGATTGCGGTCTTAATCATAAACACTCTCGATGGCCTCTTAGATAAAGTAGATCAATTATTATCTGATAATTTCGATGTGCTAGAAGTAACGTTAAGAACTAACTGCGCATTCGAAGCCATTCAGTTAATAAAAGAGCATTATCCTAATCTTAAGGTTGGCGCCGGAACAATAATTTCTCTAGATCAGTTGGAAAAGTCTATTGCCTCTGGCGCGGATTTTGGCGTATCTCCAGGGTTAAATACTAAAATCGTTCAACGAGCTCAATCTCTAAAATTCGATTTTGTACCTGGTATTGCAACAGCAAGCGAGTTAGAAAAGGCAATGGAGTTAGGATTAACTTTTGTGAAAGTTTTTCCTGCCAAATCTTGTGGGGGCACCGAGTTTATCAAAGCACTGTCAGGGCCTTACTCACACATGGAATTCATGCCAACAGGCGGGATTACCAAAGAGACAGCGGCCGATTACTTACAAATCCCTACGGTCAAGTGTGTTGGCGGATCCTGGATGAATCATAAATAAGCAAAAGAAAGATACTAGCTTTCATAATTATCTGTTAAACCTACCTCATCTTTATTAAAGGATGAGGTCAGTATTTTAAATTTCAGTCATCTGCTTGCGAATATAGCCAACAGTTTTTGCGACAGCAAAGGGAGCAGAACGCTCATTATACGCGAGTAAAGTACTCTTAATAAATTTCCATCTCAACGCTAATTTTTTAACGGCTTTCAACTTAACCTTATCTTCAGAATGAAGTTTCTTAAGCTCATTAATAACACGCTCAAAGGCTTCACTTCGCACTTCGATTTGAATGGCTTGCTCACTACCCGCAAAACCAAAAGAACCAAAAGTAGCCGCCGACATTTCTAAGTATTCAGAAGCTAATTGTTCAATCAGTAAAATGCCACTGACTTTATTAAGCTCTCTAGCAGGTAACAAATCACTATTTAGCTGCTTCTTAACATCTTCAACAATGGTTAATAACTCTTTGTGAAGGATTCTCATATCGTTAAACACATAAGTATCACCATCAGCTTGAGTATGCTTTTCCCAGGCAAAGCTTCGATATTTATCCCAACTCGGAGCGATGGTTTTAGATTGCTCGACGAATAAGGCGCTTAACTCATCACCTTTAACCAATACTTCAGACAATCGCTGCTCAGAGGATTTATCTTTTTGCATTGCATACATATTGAATTCGGTCACTACTCGATAGCTATTTGCTTCGAATAGAATAATTTCTTTAGCTAGATTACTTTCACCCATTCCCTTCTGAGCATGCACAGAAGAAATAACGGTAAAGAAAAAACACACTGCAGCCAATAAACGTATCATTGTATTATCCAATATACCTTAGTAGTTCATTTTCAATCATATCTAGGTTGGGAATCATGGCCTGCTCACCAAATAAGCTCACCGCCATTTGATCATAAGGGCCAGAATGCATTGCCTCAACCGTTACAATATCATCTTCCTTGATATGAGTTAACTTGGGAATACCCTGAATCAAAATGGCGTAAAAAGGTAAATTACGCTGCGCGCCGGTACCATTAATAACCGCCAATCGAGCACCTTCAATCGCAGGAATCGAAGCTCCATTTAATAACTCATAAGAGAGGACTGGAATATGAATGTTGCGCCACTCCAGCTGCCCCAATAGCCAGCCAGCATGATCACTGATAGGTGTCGGCGCACGATAAGGAATAATTTCAGCAACCGTAACGTTCGGTAATACCAGCTGTTTATCTTGCAGTGGAATCAGCAAGCTTGCGACCTCACTGATTTCATCTTGTGCTACTAGTTCAGAACTCATGTTATCCAGTCCACTGTGTTTGTAGATAATTTACCAGCTGTGAAGCCAATTGTCTTGGGGTTCCTATATAAGAAACGTGTCCAGTCGCAACTGTACTATCCGGCATTGAGCTATTTGCACAGCTTTCACTATTTTGAGCCCAAATAGTCGTTGGTTTTTGGCTAATTTTTACCGCCGCTTCAGCACCGTCATTGCCCATACCACTAAACAGAATATAACGTGCTCGGTTTGAGAAGTGATCAGCCACATTCAACATTACCTGATCAACAGAAGGGCCATAAGGTCCCGGCCAAGGGGTCGATTTGCTCATAGTACGCCCCTCGAAATCGAACATAAATTCATGTTCAACTGGCGCTAGCATTACCTCGCCAGTATTAATACTTTTGCCTTCCTCATAGGCGACCATAGTGACACCCGCATGGCGTCCAAGGGTTTGTACTAAAGCATTCTGAAAACGTGCGTCGATGTGTTGAGCGTAAATGAAGCCGACTGGCAGCCCTTTGGGCAGTGCATCCAAGAACTCTTTAACCGCATCAGGTCCTCCGAGGCTCGCTCCCAGCACCCAAATATGCTCTGCTGGTTTTCCTAATTCAATATCTTTAAACAACCCAGGCAAGGGCAGAGGATCTTTAGCCTTATCGTCGCCAGCACTCAATTCCGAAAGGGTGTCTTCATCGGCAATGACAAGAGAATGGCCTTTTAACAACTCTTTCATTTTTGAATACAGTCGTTTTTCCCAGCGAGGGTAAGTCTCACAGTTCCTTTGTGGCGCCTCTCCCATACCAAACAATACGGGCAAATCGCCTTCAAAGAGTAAGTCTAACCATTCTAATTGCTCACCTTCATCATCAGCGATATCAACAACCCAAGCCTCGACTTCAGCCCCTAGGTCGGAATTTTCATTCATGCGATCAGGGTCAGTTGTTAGCACAACATTAAAACCAAAATTGATCAGTGCACTTTTTAGCAGGTGCTGCTGCAAGAGGTTATCAGCAATGATCCCTACTTTTGCAGCAGCCTTGTTAAGCGGCATATTAGTTCTCCGCCGCCCCTACTAATAGTTTTTCAATGTTGGATAATAACTTGTCTTCTTGGAATGGCTTACCTAGATAGGCATTTACACCAATCGAAAGTGCTCGATTTCTATGCTTATCGCCAGTACGCGAAGTAATCATGATAATTGGTACGTGCTTTAAACGTGAATCGTGACGCACGATCGAAGCAACTTCGAAGCCATCCATTCGCGGCATTTCAATATCTAATAACATGAGGTCAGGGACATGATCCTGTAAGGTAGCAATCGCATCAACACCATCTTTGGCGGTGAAGACTTCAAAACCATTACGCTCTAATAATCGAGTTGTTACTTTTCTAACCGTTACAGAGTCATCGACTACTAATATTCGTTTAGCCGCCTGCTCTAGCTCATGTCGTTTCTCTGCTTCAATTGCATCCAACGCCATTGCTTGCTGGTATTCCAAATTACTTTGGCTACGGATCATAGCGGGTAAATCTAGAATAATTACAACACTACCATCCCCAAGGATTGTTCCACCTGATACGCCCATCACACTACTGAACTGCGCGCCTAATGTTTTTACAACAATCTCACGGCTGCCCAATAGTGAATCAACTTGAAGGGCATAAGGTGTTTCACCTTTAATTAGTAACACAGGGGTCGGCATCTTCTGCCCAGCCAGCTTAGGCTGAGCTTCAGCTCCCAACATATTCCCTAAATATTCTAAGCGATGGTCTTCACCACTATAATCAAAAGATCGATCGGCAATCGGTTTTTGATACAAGGTTTCTAATTGGTGCGTTGGAACTCGTACGATACCTTGAATACTATCTAGCGGTACTGCATATAAATCATCACCAACTTTAACCATCAAGGCGCGGTTAACCGATACTGTGAAAGGTAAGCGAACTTGGAACTCAGTGCCTTGGCCAGGAACAGAGTTAATAAATAGAGTACCACCCATCTGTTTAATTTCGCTATTCACCACATCCATACCAACACCACGGCCGGATATCTGGGTAACTTTCTGCGCGGTAGAGAAACCTGCATGAAGAATGAACTGCATGATTTCAAGATCAGTCAGTTTGCTATCTGCAGTAATCAACCCACGCTCTAAGGCTTTTTTACGTACAGCATCGATGTTGATTCCGTGACCATCATCTTTCAAAACAACTAAAACATCACCACCCTCACGAGATACTCTTAACTCAACCGTACCCTGTGCTGGCTTATCTGATTGTGCTCGTGCCGCCTTATCTTCAATACCATGATCAACTGCGTTTCGTAACATGTGCTCTAGAGGTGAAATTAAACGCTCTAGAATGGTACGATCCATCTCGCCATCGGCATTGTAAACTTTAAATTCAACTTGCTTATCAAGCTCTTGACCGACTTGACGCACAATACGACGTAGACGCGGAACCAAACGCTGGAAGGGTACCATGCGCGTCTGCATCAAACCTTCTTGCAATTCGGTATTTACACGGCTCTGTTGCAGCAATAGTGTTTCTGCATCACGAGTTTTATTACTTAGGGATTCACGAATATCCAATAAATCCGACGCTGACTCAACCAACGATCGAGCTAGCTGCTGCATATGTGAGTAACGGTCCATTTCAAGTGGATCGAAATCTTCATAGTTAGGCGTCTGGCGTTCTTGGCGGAATAAAACTTGTGCTTCAGTTTCGATATCTAAACGGCGTAACTGATCACGAAGACGCTCCAATGTAGAGTCCATCTCTTCTAATGAATAAGAGAAGTCAGTAACTTGCTGCTCCAAACGGCCACGAGAAATCGATGTTTCACCGGCAAGGTTAACTAGATTATCAAGCAATTCTGCAGAGACCTTAACCATCTCTTGAGGACCACGGCGGCCCTGTTGAGGGGCGTTAGCATTCTCTTGATCCAATTGGGTTAGTGCTTTGGCAGCAGGTAAAACCGTTACAGTGGTTTCTTCTGTGTCAGCTTCAAGGTCACCACGTTTGAAAGGAACTACATTAGTATCTGCATCAACAGTACTTGCATCAACGACATCGACATCACTAACATCCGCAGCTGCTGGCAGAATATTATCGACTATTTCAACATCAGACTCTGTGGTAATAGTTGCAGCAGGTTTCAATAAGCTTTGAGCAACAGCATCAACACTTGCTGCTAAACCATCTTGGCGTTTATAGAGATCATTAAAGAAAGCATCATCAACTTCGATTTCACCTTGCTGGGCTTTAATCATCCAAGCTTCGAAGTCATGAGCCAGATCACCGACCTCGCTTAATCCGCCCATGCGAGCACCGCCTTTTAAGGTGTGCATAATGCGCTGAACTTCTTCCGTCGCCCTTAAATTTTCAGGCTCTTGTTGCCACTCTTGTAAAACACGATCAAGTTCTTGCTGTAATTCTTGAGCTTCTTCCAAGAATATTTCTAAGATCTCACGATCACTCTCATCAAGATCCGATGAGATAACCTCTGAATCAGAAGAAATGCTTGCGACTTCAACAACTTCTATATCTAACTCTTCGGTTTCATTCGCTGGTGCATTAGCTTCAACCGTTAGAGGATCTCCACCTTTTGCTACTGCATGAATGCGCTGAACGAGTTGCGGATCGAGATTCACACTCTGCCCGTTTCGAATTTGCTCGAGCATATCATCAAGAATATCGTGATACTGGCTAAGAAGAGGAATTAACCCCTCCCTAAGCTGTACTCGACCATCATGTAGACCTTCGTAAATGGACTCAAGTTCGTGACATAAATCGGCAACTTCAGCCATATCAGACATACGAGCACCACCCTTTAAGGTGTGTAGCTCACGCTGTAACTCAGCAACATCTCTTAAATTATCGGGATCGGCTTGCCAGCGCTGTAACGCTACTCCCGCCGCTTCCATGATTTCTTGTGCTTCTTCTAAGAAGATTTCTAATAATTCAGCATCAATTTCATCATCATCACTATTAACATCAGCAACAGGTAACTCTTCCATAGCAAGCTGTAATTCAGCTTCGTTCGCTGAACTTACCACGTCATTGCTATCAAGCACTTCTACTAGATCTATTTCGGCTTCGACTAAATCAATGCCGACCTCTGGTGAATCTAAGCTCACCACGTTTTCTAAGCTAGAATGTTCTGCTTGAACTGAATCATCTATATCTTCAATGAGTTCAGCAGCACCTCCATCGCTATCTGTATCATCTAATAAACTCTCGCCTAATAAGCTTTCATCTAAGTCATCAACTTCCGCTTCAGCCAATTCCTGTAATGCAATTACTTCACCTTTTACTTTCGCGAGGACTTCATTATCGGCAATTAAACTCTGACCTGCGGCTAAATAATCCAGCATACTGAGTAAACTTTCATGCGCCGCTAATAAAGTAGCAATTAGATCGGGAGTCGCTGTAGAGAGGTCTTCCTTACTAAGGATTTCCTTATAAAGCTCGGTTAATGCACTGGCTAATTCAGATACTTCAATAAGTTCTGCTTTATCAGCACTAATAACAACTTGGTTCAACTCAGAATATAGTGTTGAAATCGTGCTCGTATCAGTAGGGTCTTCTGCCCATGCTTTTACAATATCATCAGCATCAATTAAAACATCCATACCTTGGGTTAAAAATTGTGCTAACTGCTGAGGGTCGGGTAATGAGCTATCAACATCCTCAGTGAGCATCGGAGCTAATAATAATTGCTCTAATTCACCGACTTGTATTAAAAACTCCCCTTCGCCCGGTAAAGGCTCAATAGGGTTTGTTTCCAGTTGCTCTAAACCTAAAAGAATTAATTCACTACCCGTGACCAGTAAATTAACCAGTCCTGGAGTATTTTTAATCTGATAAGCTCTTAACTCTTTAACTAACTTTTCTAATGGCGATGCAACCAAGGCAATTGGAGAAATGCCCGCCATGTGAGCACTGCCTTTTAAAGTATGCAAAGCTCTTTGTAACTGATCGGATAATACGTTGTTGTAATCTGTTTCTTGAGACTGCTGAATGAATTCATTGACGGATTCAAGGTGAGTCGCAACTTCCGAACGGAATATTTCAATTAAAGTATCATCAAGCAGGTTGTCTTCGACTTCAACTGCTTCAACTGCTTCAACTGCTTCAACTGCTTCAACTGCTTCAACTGCTTCAACTGCTTCAACTGCTTCA
>ENA-ORXI01001198-ORXI01001198.1-sediment-metagenome-genome-assembly--contig:-NODE-1198-length-20581-cov-6.587349_pt1 | contig 20581 bp, 17 predicted proteins | sample MGYA00237861_ERZ511468 | MGnify/ENA primary metagenome ERZ511468 (study PRJEB26299, sample SAMN06266213) | sediment metagenome | isolation source: Hudson Canyon methane seep mesocosm | place...
CTAACTCTACTGCTAGGTTCAAGAAGTGAATCCATGCCTGTTTCAAAATCAGCATCAAGCAGTTCTTGAGCGGTAGTTGTAGTGGTACAGTAAATTTGGCCACCTAATAAGAGGTGATATTATCACCTCATAGACACAACAGGTGACACAATGACAAAACAAACTCGCCCTAGATTTTCACCCGAATTTAGATTGGAATCAGCTCAATTGGTGGTCGAACAAGGCTATTCAGTTCGAGAAGCAGCTGATGCCATGAATGTGGGTAAGTCCACCATGGATAAATGGGTACGACAACTGCGAAATGAACGTAATGGGCTCATAAGTAAAGCCACACCATTGACCCAAGACCAATTGAAAATACGAGAACTCGAAAAAAAGATAAAACGAATTGAGATGGAGAAAGAGATATTAAAAAAGGCTTCCGCTCTCTTGATGTCAGACTCATTGAACAATTTACGATGATTAAACAACTGAAAGAGAGCTACAGTGTTGTTGCCTTGTGCCAGACCTTTAATGTTCACCGCAGTAGCTATCGAGCATGGTTTAATCGACCATCAATACCCTCAGTAGAAAAAGCTAAAATCTTAGCCATGGTTAAATCAATCCATAATGAAAGTAATGGTTCTGCTGGAGCCAGAACGATTGCGAGCATTGCGACTCAACGGGGTTTACCACTGAGTCGTTATCGCTCTGCTCGCTTAATGAAAGCGTTAGAACTCACAAGTTGTCAGCTACCAGGGCATGCGTATAAAAAAGCAACTCAGGAACATATTGCCATCCCTAATCATTTAGCAAGGGCGTTTAATGTCGATAAGCCCAATCAAGTTTGGTGTGGCGATGTAACCTATATTTGGTCTGGAAAGCGATGGTCTTACCTCGCTATTGTGCTCGACTTATTTTCACGTAAACCGATTGGCTGGTCGATGTCACACTCACCGAATAGTGAATTAACAGGAAAAGCACTCTCCATGGCTTTTGAAACCAGAGGACAGCCTGATAATGTCATGTTCCATTCTGATCAAGGCAGTCATTACACCAGCAGAAAATATCGCCAATTACTCTGGCGATATCAAATAAAACAAAGTATGAGTCGTCGAGGAAATTGCTGGGACAATAGCCCCATGGAGCGATTTTTTAGAAGTTTAAAGACAGAATGGGTGCCTGAAATAGGTTATCGTTCTTTTGTTGAGGCAAAGCATGCTGTGATTGACTATATCATCGGATATTACAGCCAGGTTAGGCCTCATCAACATAATGGCGGTGTATCGCCAAACGCGGCAGAGCAGAAATTCTGGTTTGCCTACTAAACCGTGGCCAGTTTTACTTGACCACTACAAGAGCAATGATTGCATTGGTGTGACTACACCTAAAAAGTCACCCCAGACAAGTTGCTCTAGCGATGGAGCAGCATTTCCTAGGGCAAGAAAGAACACTATCCCTGATATTACAAACCACAACACACTAAAGCCCAGTAAGATGCCGGCAAAATGATTAAGTGAGCTTTGGCAATGACGTATGCCGGTGAGGGAGTCATCAAAACTAATTGATTCGCCGCTTTCATTTCGCCGTGATAATTCACAGAGGCCTGCAGCCATGATGGGTCCGATTAACATAAAGCCAGAAATTAACACGGCAGCAACATAGATATTATTACTGGTGAGCAGCAAGGTCGCCAGTATTAGAAAGCTGACGGCGAGACCATGTGCAAGACTGGCCATAAGATGATTATTTATGTCTGCCCATGCTTGAATAAGCCATTTGAACGGTCTGAGTACGGCAACGTGGTGTATAGCGAGCTGAGAAGGAATTCGGTGATTTATATAACTTTGTATACTCATGATCGTCTCCTTTGCTTAATTAGTTATGGAGCTTGGGGTGAGTCTAGACAAGCGCTAATTGTGTAGGGTATCAATCTATATGACCACTAAATTTTTGTAAAGTTACATGCTTTAGACGTAGTAGATGGCAAAAAAAAGCCCGCATTAAGCGGGCTTTTGTTATCTCAGCAATAAGAACATGGATTGCCGTTTGCGGGTGATATTTAATAATAAGTCTTCGCCATTAGTATGTGCCAGAGGTTTAAACTCCTCCAAACTGACGATGGGCTGTTTATTAACCGAGGTAATGATGTCATTGGCTCGTAAACCGGCATTCCAAGCTGGACTACCGCGTTTTACGGAAAAGGTCATCACGCCTTTAATATGCTCATAATAGGGTGAGGACTCTTCTATATCACCGAATGAGGCGCCGGCCAATTTTGGATGAGCCGCCGCTTTTGGTGCTTGTTTTTGAGTTTCTTTAACGGTTGCGCTTAAGGTTATTTCTTCACCCTCACGCAAGATCTCTAATTCAACCGTTTGCCCCACCATCAACAAACCAATGGTATTACGCAAGGTATCGGCATTGCGAAGTTTGGTACCGTGAATAGATAAAATAACATCGCCAACTTCAAGCCCAGCTTCATCTGCTGCAGAATCTTTAAGAACCCGGGTAACAACGGCACCTCGCCCTGATTCAATATCAAACGCTTTTGCTAACTCTTCGGAAATATCCTGCATTTGCACACCAAGATAAGCGCGATGCACTTCACCAAACTCAAGTAACTGATCAGTGATTTGTTTGACCATATTGCTTGGGATTGCAAAACCGATACCAATATTGCCGGAGTTTTGGCCCGGTGAAAAAATAGCGGTATTAATGCCCACTAGTTCACCACGAAGATTGACCAAGGCTCCACCCGAGTTACCGGGATTAATTGAAGCATCCGTTTGAATAAAGTTTTCATAACCTTCTATGCCAAGACCACTACGGCCTAAAGCACTGACGATGCCTGACGTAACCGTTTGACCTAAACCAAAGGGGTTACCAATTGCCACCACAAAATCACCAACACGTAATTGATCTGAATCGGCAAGCGGTAAAGCGGTTAAATCTTCAGCAGGGATGCGAATCAAAGCGACATCGGTTGCTGGATCACTACCCACAAGTTCAGCCTGCAAGCTGCGGCCATCAGTTAAAGAAACTGTGATTTCATCTGCACGATGAATCACGTGATTATTGGTTAATACCAAACCTTGTTTAGCATCAAAAATAACACCAGAACCCAAACTTTGTTTGCTACGATGTTGAGGTTGTTGTTTTGGAGCATTAAAAAAATGACGAAAGAAGGGATCATTTAATAAAGGATTATCTTGAACACGCACATGGCTACGGGTGGCGATATTGACCACAGCAGGTTTAGATTGATCTAACATCGGTGCCAAGCTTGGCATCGCGCCATCATCACCAAACCAGTTGAAAGGCAACGCAGCCGCAGCAACCTGAATTAATAAACTCAGGCCTGCTAACCAAATTAAACTTGATTTGAACGTATTCATTGCGACTCCTAAATTCTTATAAGATTTGTTCCAGATTTTCACGAGGATTAAAGCTAAGCTCTTCCTGCATTTGCTGATAGATCTTTTTAGCATTATCACTATCTGCTGGAGGCGTAACGATTTGTAGGACAACAAATTGATCACCAGGTTCTTTTGCTGGCAAGCCACGACCTTTTAAGCGCATTTTTTGACCGCTCTTGGCATCCTTAGGAATAGTTAGATTAATCTTGCCTGCTAAGGTGGGCACCGTTACTTTAGCACCAAAGACAGCTTCCCAAGGTGCAATAGGCAGATCCAAATAGATATCTTTCTCTTCCAAACGATAATGAGCGTGAGCAGCAATATTAATTTCTAAATAGAGATCGCCCGCTTTGCTTCCCATGCCGGCTTTACCTTGGCCAGAAAGACGAATTTTCTTGCCCGAGGTAATGCCAGCAGGAATTTTGACATTAATAGTGCCGCCTTGATTAGCGCCTGTTGGTCTGCGAACTGATTTTTTAGCACCGTTAAATGCATCTTCCAATGTCACGGTGATTTTGGCATTAACATCTTCACCTTGAGCGTAAAAATTATCTCCACCCATGCCAGCACCACCACCGCCAAACATGCTTTCAAAAAAATTACTGAAATTACCACCACCAGATGCCCCGGCTTGTTGACCCCAGCCCGGTGGAGGATTAAATGACTGTCCCTGACCATAACTGCTACCAAACTGATCATATTGAGCACGTTTTTCTGAATCTTTTAATACCTCATAGGCCTCGCCTACTTCTTTAAATTTTTCTTCGGCATTGGCTATTTTGCTCACATCAGGATGATATTTACGCGCCATTTTGCGATATGCTTTTTTGATCTCATCTTTCGGAGCATCGCGAGATACACCAAGGATTTTGTAATAATCTTTGTATTCCATATATGAGGTATTGCAGCCTAAAATTAATGTGAAACATTAAATGGGGCCAGAGGTAGCCATTTTCAAGTGACAGCTAAATGTTCCTTTTCTAAGGAGATGATAAAAGCATTTCTAAACAACAATAAAGAGACTCATAATTTGGGAAAAGTAAGAAACAAGATATTGGTATGTATTTGTTGAGATCACGAAAACCCTCTGTCTCAAGTTGATTATTCAGTGACGGAGAACTATAGTCCATATAGGTGTATATCAGTGAAAGGACCATTTATTCCTTTTTAAAACGCGTTATACATCGTGGTCAATCAAATTAACTTGGCATATTAAAGACGAGGATATTATGGAAAAACTTCCTGTTTATAAAATGAAGTGGTTTGTAGGCTCTAGGGTTCAAATAGATCTTATTATTTATATAATTTGTATGTGTTTGCTCTCGCAACTGTTGGTATTTAGCCATGACTTTGTAGAAGAGAATATGATTGATAGCTCGTATTCTTTGTATCTTATAACGACCGTTCAGGTCGCTTATTTCGCTTGTATTGTTTATGGATTCTGGCTGACCAGTCGTATAGCTGGCCCACTTGATCGCCTTAAAAGACATATGGATCAAATGGCAGAAGGAAAAACTGATTCCGAAATTCATTTTCGTAAAAAGGACTATAACTTAGAACTTGCAGAATCATTTAATGATCTTGTTAAAAATCGAGTTAATGGAAAATAAACTCGATTGTCTTTAAAGCCCTGCTTTACTTTTTAGGCTCGGGTTTTTTAAATGGCATCACATTGCTGTTTTTGCCAAAATCTAGTTTGCTGACATCTTTTGTTAAATCATGAACAATAACCAGATTGCGACCACCAGCTTTGGCCTCATATAAGGCCATATCTGCGGCTTTTATTAATACATCATGGTGCTGACCTTTATGTGGAATAATACTTGCCAACCCTAGGCTTATTGTAACTTTAACGGGTTTATCATTTTCGTCATTGAAGATAACTAAGTTTTCAATTTCACGACGACAATGCTCTGCAAATTCCCAAGCTTTATCATTAGAGTGAGGTAAGATGATGGCAAATTCTTCACCACCATAACGGCTAACAACATCACCGGGGCGATTGGTATGATTGGCTAGAGTTTTGGCTACCAATTTAAGGCAATCATCTCCCGCTAGATGACCGTAGCTATCATTAAAGTTCTTAAATTTATCAATGTCGATCATGGCCAATGAAATCATTTCATGATTACGAATTGAGCGATGCCATTCTGCGTGTAATACCCGATCAAAATTTCGTCGGTTTGAAATGTCGGTTAACGCATCAACTTGGCTTAGGTTTTCCAGTGTTTTGTTGATGGCAATCAGCTCGCGCCTTTTTTCATGTCTTTCTATGATCATCGTATTATAGGTTTCAGCCAATATTCCAAGCTCGTCTTTTGATGAAACTTCACATAACGCAGGTTTTCTGGTGCTAGTTCCTTTAGCAAGGACCTTGATTATTTTTTTAATTGGCGTAAGCAATATAAGCCGAAGCAAGACATAAAACAGAGATAAGGCGAAAATAAAGATAAATACAGATCGGACAAAAATATCGTTTTTAAAGTTATCAAAAAAGGCATTAATGGATTCTGGCGATGTCAAAATCAAAATGGTAATGACTCGTTGTGATTGACGATCTTCAGATAGAATTTTTGAGCGATAGCCTAATAAATAACGGTTCTCACTGAACTTTGTATAATATTTTTCCCCGGTGCGAATAACATTATTGATTTCATCTAAATGATAATATTCGGGTAAATTTTCTAGGCTCTTGTTAGTAAATTTATTTTTGTTTGAGGCGATAATTTTTCGTTGTTCATTATCAATAATGAACAATTCTTTTACATCGGCGTAGCTACCAAGAGAGTTTGTGGCACGAATGATATTCGCTTTGCTGCCAGAAACTTCAGTTGCGATTAAAAAGGATTCAACATATTCAAAGGCTTGGGCTTCGGCAGATTGCTCAACTAACTCTTCGGAACCTGTAACGATAAGAAAATTCATCATGCCAACCACGACTATGCAGCTTAAAAACACCGGCGCCATCAGTTTGAATGATAAGGATAATTTGCTTGTATTCATTTAAAGTGGACCGATTTTAGATGAAATCGTTTCACAGGTATTCTGGTGCTTTTCCATTTTGTTTAAGGTTTGGCAGACTTTTAAAATATTGTTTGTCAATTGCTCAGAGTGCAGGGTTTTTAGTTGCTGGTCTTTTTCTATTATCGAAACGCCAGCCAGTGCTTCCAGGAATTCTTCGACGGAAATTCCTTCTCTTTCAGCCATTATTTTGTACGCTTCATCAGGGTTGGACTTGGCAAAATCCAATGCACGCTGCCAAGCTGAAAATAATTTTTGTTGCCATTGAGTCGGGTTAAGCAATGCATTTTCTCTAACGACCACAACATCAATAACATCACCAGGAATTTCGGCAGTAGAAAAAATTTGACTGGCGTTGTCTTGTCTTAATATTTCAGTTGAAAAAGGTGGATAAGTCACCATCGCAGCAACGTTTTCTAATAAGAGTTGGTTATTGGCATTAAGTTGCTCAACGTTCAGCATAGTCACATCATCAAGCGATAAGTCATTTTTAGCTAATGCTTGAGATAATATAAATGAACCTAATAAACCTAATTCAACACCGATTTTTTTGCCTTTCAATTCCGCAATGGATGTCAGCGGTTTATTGGCAATAATGACATCACCACCATTTGAAAAATCAGGGATCAAAACAATATCAATTTTTTGATCTGAATTGAGGCTGACTTCAACCGCTTCAATAATGGTACTGGCCATCGCATCAATGCGGCCATGCTCAAAAGCACGTTTAATGTCGGCTAAAGCGGCCAGCTCAACTAATTCAATATCTAAACCTTCTTTTTTAAAGAAGTCTTTTTGGGCGGCAAGATAGAGAAACTCATAACCTGGCCAAGGATTAATGCCAAGCCGGATGGTTTTTTGGCTAGGCTCTTCGGCGCAGGATGCAATAAGGAGAAACAGGCTAAACACTACTATGCTATTAAAAACGCGCATCATGACGAATGACTCCGGCTTAAAAATGAGTGAGCTGCAAGGTTCAGAATAACCTATATGACTAACAATGATCTATCATCGGAAATAAAACGATCTTTCAGTAGACATGCTTCTAACTTAGTTTGCTGCTGGAATCATATTTAAAAGAAAAGCGATAATTAGATTTGCGTTGTTTTCATTTATTTAATTCAAACAGTTTTTGGTTTTTCCAAACTAAGAAGTGACGAAATTTTCAGACTTAATTAATACAGTTTCCATGACAGTTAAAAAACCGTACTATTGTGACGTGAAATATTCAGTTTCTGTCTATTTATCTAGCCTTTAATAATAAAAAGAAAATAGGCAAAGATCATAGCAGTGACGTTTTAATTTTGGAGTCATCGATGTTTAAAGCCCATTCAGGCCTACGATTATTAATATATCTTCTTTTTATAACACTAAGTGCTTGTGGTAAAGAAGATAAGCAACGAATACATCAGTGGAAGCTACAATCTCAAGCAGTGGCTTCAAGTGTCAGTTATTTAGAGTTGCAAGCGTTCACTGAAAACGTTAAAAATATGAGCGATGGACGACTAGTGATTACGCCGTATCCAGCAGGCGTTCTTGCTCATGGGCCTGACATATTTAATGCGGTAAGTGATGATACGGTACAGATGGGTAACGGTTGGCCTAACTGGTGGTCGGCCCAACATCCATCATGGGCGGTAATGAATGCAGGCCCCTTTGACTTTATGAACCTTGATGCCTCAATGATGTTCTTTTTAGAAAAAGAGGGGACAGCATTAGCAAATGAACTTTCTTTACCGAAAGGTGTGATGTGGCGTCCTGCTTGGTGGGCAGGGATGGAGTTTGGTTTAACGTCAACGTTTCCAATAAGGGGTTTGGATGATCTAAAAGGTAAAAAAGTTCGAGTCGGTCCTGGTTTGCCAAGTGAAGTGCTTGCTGAAGCGGCAGGTAGTCTTTCTATTCCGCTGGTTCCGGAGGAAATATATCCTTCATTACAAAATGGCAGTCTTGACGCAGTCGAATGGACTACCACAGCGGGTATTATTGATTTAAAGCTGCATGAGCTAAGTTCACATGCGATCGTTCCTGCGATATGGCAACCTTCGGTATTGGCCGATTTTTTGATTAATAAACAGGCTTATGAAAGTTTGCCATATGATTTAAAAGCTATACTTGAAACCGCTATTAAGTCGTATACGCTAACAACAACATTAAAAGCTAAAGTCAAAGACATTGAAGCGCTACAAAAACTTAAAGATAGTGGCATGATTATAAATACATGGAGTGATGAGGATATTGCTCGCTGGAAAGCCGCTTCGGAAAAAGTGATTACTGTTTATAAGCAGCGGGATGAGTTTTCAAAAAGGTTGATTGAACAAAAACATGATTTCAAACTTCATTATGATAAATATTATGAGCTATTCAGTTCATACGAATAATTAACAATGCAGAATATTTTTAATGTTAGGCTGATTGTCGCACTCGTTCTTAGTACTGTAATTATTATGTCGCTCTTTGTTGGCGTAAGGTTTCAGCTATCAAAATTGGAGTTTGAAAGAAGTCTAAATATCCAAGTAGAGCAAACTGCAAATAGAATTGCAGCAGCAGTAAAACCATCCATTTGGACCATTTATAGTAAATCTATTGAACGGTCATTTTCTGAAGAATTTGCATCAGGTGTATTGGATTCTGAATTGCTGGGTGAATATGTTGTTGGCATTGTAGTGTATAGCCAGTTTGGGCATATCTATATGGGGAAAGGCAAGGATGAACAGGGCGTAACCTTTTCATATAAAGAGACGGATAGACAAGACCTGTTATCTCGAACAAGCTTAATGAGATCATATCCCATTCGTATCGGCAGCATGACCTTAGGTAAAGTTGAGCTTTTCATAGATACAGCGGTATTTGAACGTAAGCAAAAAGAGGCTTTGCTCATCGAAGCGATCCAAATTGGAATGGTTTCAATATTTTTCATTTTGGTTTTGTTTTATGCGGTTAAGCGTGCGTTACTTGCACCGATGGGACGATTACAAGTTGCTAGAAAAACATTTGAAAGCATGGCTGAAGCGGTCGTGTTTACGGATGATAGTGGCTTTATTTATGATTCAAATCCCGCTTTTCGAGTGATCACTCACCTGTCTGAGGATGTGGTGATAAATAAAAACATTAGTGAGTTTTTTCCTGGACAGTTAGAAAATACCAAATTATTGGCGACGGGAGATGTAAACCAAGGTAGTTGGAAAGGCGAAGTAGAGTGTCATTATTCACCTTATCAAACGATACCCGTATGGTTGACGATTAGTACGGTTGAAACCTCAAATGAAAAACTAGAAGACAAGGCCGAGTTTGTATTTGTATTCCAAGATATATCGGAGCGTAAAGAGGCCGAGATAAAGTTAAAAAAACTGGCCTATTTTGATGTGTTGACAGGCCAAGCGAACCGACAATATTTTGAAAATGAGCTTGAAAATAGTATTCAATTAGCGAAGAGAAAATCTCAAAAAGTAGGCTTGATTTATATTGATCTTGATAATTTCAAGCATATTAATGATGGTTTGGGCCATAGTGCCGGCGATCAAGTTTTAGTGGAAAGCGCGAGACGTTTAAAGTTACGTATTCGAGAATCTGACTTTTTATCAAGGGTGGGTGGTGATGAATTTACGATCATGGTCAGGAGCATGGTTGATACTCAGCAGATTGCAAGTTTGGCTCGAGACTTAATTGAGGTTGTGAGCCAACCTATTACAATTAATGGCCGGCAATTTAACATTGGGGCAAGTCTTGGGATTGCTATTTTCCCAGATGATGCAACAAGTTCACCAGAATTAATTAAAAATGCTGATATAGCCATGTATAACGCCAAGGATTTAGGCAAGGATCAGTTTTCATTTTTTTCTAAAGATCTAAATGCGAAAGTTGAGCATTATTTTGAATTGAGAAACAAAATTGATTCAGCAATAAAAAATAATGAATTTACTCTCTATTTTCAGCCTAAGGTTGAGCTATTAACTACTAAAATAGTTGCGGCAGAGGCGTTAATCAGATGGATCAACGCAGAAGGTGAAGTCATACCGCCAAACGAATTTATACCTGTTGCTGAAGAAACAAGACAAATTATTTTGATTGGTCGATGGGTAATCGAAGCTGCTGTTGGGCAACTAGTAGAATGGAAAAATACCCAATATGATCATTTATCTCTCTCGATAAATCTATCTCCAGTACAACTATATGATGAAAATTTGATTGATTTTTTAACACAAATTTTGCATGAAAGTGGAATAAATCCAGAACAATTAGAAATTGAAATTACAGAGTCTGCGATCATTCGAGATGCGGATAGTGCGATAAAAATATTGAATCAAGTTAAACAATTAGGGGTGAAACTGTCTTTGGATGATTTCGGAACAGGGTATTCCTCATTGAGCTATTTACAGTTATTGCCGGTAGATACACTTAAAATTGATCGCTCCTTTATTGCAGGAGCACGACTTGGAAATATAAGTGGCGAAATTTTGAATACGATTATTCAACTCGCTGAAGTACTTTCCATTGATGTAGTCGCTGAAGGCATTGAAGATGAACAACATCTGCAATTATTAAAATCGCAAAATTGTCGCTTAGGTCAGGGGTATTACTTTTCGCCGCCACTTCCGGTTGAGCAGTTTGAAAAGCTTGAATTGTAATTAACTTAGTTATTGATTTTCCGTTGAAACACATTGAACCGCCGGTTGGCCAAATTGTTTTATCCGTTCATTGGTGAGAGGGTGAGTTGAAAAGTAACTTTCAATAATGTTGTCATCTTGTTGTTGAGGTTTTGCATCGATATCAGTGACTTCATCATCGGCGGAGTTCTCTAAACGATTCATGATACTGGTAAAAAATCCCAGCTCGATATCGGCTCGCTGTAAAAATGACAAAGCATAGTCATCGGCTTCGCGTTCAAAGTCTCGAGAATATTCCATTTCCAATAATAAAGTTGGCAAGACCACCAGTATTTCATTCATAGAGGAAACATCACCTAGGACCATCATGGCTGCAACGGCGATAAAAGAGCTTTGTAAAACTCGCCGTACCATATGACGATGTTCTATATGGCCTAGTTCATGGCCAAAAATAGCGATTAGCTCTCGATCATCGCAGCTCATATTGATTAATTCATCGGTAAAAACAATGGTGCCTGACGGTAAAGCAAAGGCGTTGGCTCCGAAAATTTTGCCACGACGAAACTCAATGTTTATCGGCATCGACAGTTTACTTTCATTAACGTGTACTAAAAACTGATCACGTAATGCTTGTTGTCGACCTGCTGGCAATAGACTGGTTCCAAGAAACGCTTCATCCATATACGATAAGGTTTTTTCACCGGTGCTATGGTAAAGCGTAGCGGGCAGTTTATGTGCAGCCCATTTGGCACTTGCTGGAATACCATACTGCACGCTGAGCCAAACAATAACGATAATGCTGACTAACATAGCTATCATCATTGGATAATGATTTTCTAGCCAATATAACCACTGTTGTTTTGACGGAGATATTTGAGCTTGTAGTTCATCAACCAATGCATTTTCAATGGTTTCAAATTTGCTGCCATCATTAAAATGAATCGCTCTAACTGAGTTGCCAACCCTTGAATTTATCGACAGCGCAGTGTGATCATTTTGCCACAATAGTTGTTGGTTGGCGGCATCACGGACAACGATCATGCTGTCCGTAAAGCTTAATATCGCAAGGTGAAGTTTTGAACCATTGCCATCAAAAAAATTACCTTCAATCATGGTTTGTGATTAGAAACCAACTTCGACAGCAAATGCTTCACCAATTTCATCGCCCATAGCAGAAATATTTTCAGATTGCTTTGCAGTAAATGAATCTAAGTCTGTTGCCGCTACAAAACTCAGTTGTTCTAAACGGTATTTTGCCATGCGAACCTTAGCCCAAGGGTAAAACAAACCGAAAGTAACAATAATGGCTAGTAAATTGGAGAGCTGTAGCCATAACATGCGACCGACGGTTAATGAGGCACGAAATTCATGCTCACCTAAGGTGACACTATCGAAAAACAAATTAAAGAGTTTCACTTGCACATAAACCGCAATCACTGCGAAGGCTAGATAAATAAACGGGATGTAAATGCCGAATGCAGTGATCATCGCGATGGGATCTTCCATTAAATGTGCAACACTGCCAATTGTCATAACAGTCACTACGCCAAAGGCAATCATTGCAGCAAATACAATGGCAAAAATTTTGTAATAATCACCACTGCTAGCATTAAAGTTAAAATATTGATCACCAAAACGATGATTGTCAGCGACAAAACGTGATTGGCGATAACTGACATACGGCACGATCAAACCAAGTGTAAAGATGATTAATAATGGAAAGGCAATATATTCCTTAAAAGCACTGCCCATACTGCCAGTGAAACCAAAGCGAATGTTTCGGTATGCACTGTTATAAGCATTAAAAGCCAAAGACTTTACAATTAGCCAAGGCAAAAAGGCGATAATTAATAAAAAGAATCCAACTTCGAAAATAGGGTCAACTTTGGCTAATACGGCATAGACGATAACAATTGCGACTGCAATCAAACGGCCTTTTAAGATAGTGATGGGGCTGGCTAAATAATCAAAACTCGCCTGAGCTAAATGTGCATTGCCATAGAAATAGCGATTAGTTCGAACTTTTGCCCAAGCAGAATAAATACCCAAGGTGAGAATGGTTAATAAAATATTAACGATCCAAATTCTGAAATATTCGCTGCCGCTACCAGTAAAAAAGAAATCATAAGGTTTTGGTGTTAACGGACTGCCATCATTATTCGAGGTGTTCAAGTCATTCATAAAATGCCCTTGTATTCAATGAGTAAGATTAAAGACTCGGGCGATGCTAGCAGCTATTTTAAAAGGCGACTACCGATATGCTGGCAAATACTTAATTAGCGTGATGCAGCTATCATTTTTTATGAATGGCATTGTGATGTAGTTGTTTATTTAACCAAAATCAGCTGGTTACTTCACTCGAGACCTTAGGCTGAAATGTTCAGATTAGTAGTCGCTACTCTGATATTTTATTTCAGCTGAGAGCGAGCAAATTGAATGGCTTTTTTAACTTGCTCTGGTGCGGTACCACCCAAATGATTACGGGCAGAAACTGAACCTTCTAAAGTTAAAACATCAAAAACATCTTCGCTGATATGATCTGAGAATTGTTGTAATTCTTCTAAGCTTAATTCGGCGAGATCTTTATTTTGTTTGATGCCATAGGCCACTGATAAACCAACAACTTCGTGGGCATCACGAAACGGTACATCTTTACGTACCAGATAATCGGCAAGATCGGTTGCGGTAGCATAACCACGTAAAGCAGCATTTCGCATATTATCTGGTCTGACGGTAATTGCGCCCATCATGTCGGCATAAACCCGTAAAGAACCTAATAATGTATCGATCGTGTCAAATAAAGGTTCTTTGTCTTCTTGATTATCTTTGTTATATGCTAAAGGTTGGTTTTTCATTAGGGTGAACAAATTAAACATATTGCCGTAAACACGGCTGGTTTTACCTCGAATCAATTCTGGCACATCTGGATTTTTCTTTTGCGGCATGATTGATGAGCCAGTGCAGAAGGCATCACCTAAATCAACAAAATCAAATTGTGCTGATGACCAGATAATAAGCTCTTCTGAAAAACGCGATAGGTGCATCATTAATATCGAAGCGAAGCTATTAAATTCAATAGCAAAGTCACGATCGCTCACCGCATCTAAAGAGTTTAGGCAAATACGTTCAAAACCTAATAGTTCAGCGGTCATTTCACGATCAATTGGAAAGGTCGTACCGGCTAAGGCTGCTGCGCCCAGAGGCAGAGAATTTACGCGCTTTTCACAATCATCCAAGCGTTCAGCATCACGCACTAACATTTCAAACCACGCCATCATATGGTGGCCAAAGGTGACTGGTTGAGCTGTTTGTAAATGGGTAAAACCAGGCAAGATAGTGGCGGCTTCACGTTCTGCAACATCTAATAATGCTTTTTGCAGGCGTTTAAGTTCGCTACGAATTGGTGTGATCATATCGCGTAGATAGAGACGAACATCAGTAGCGACTTGATCGTTACGTGAACGGCCGGTGTGTAATTTTTTACCCACTTCGCCAATCAAAGCAATTAAACGTGCTTCAATATTCATATGCACGTCTTCTTGGGCGATAGACCATTCAAACTGATCGTTATCTATTTCTGTGCGAATCGTTTCTAAACCTTGAATGATTTGATCTCGCTCTTCATCACTTAAAACATCAACTTTAGCCAACATGGTTGCATGAGCAATAGAACCCTGAATATCTTGCTGATACATGCGTTGATCAAATTGAACCGACGCGGTGAACTCTTCAACAAAGGCGTTGGTAGGTTGCGTTAAACGAGCAGATGACAGTTTTTTATTCACGGTGGTCATAAGTCAAAGTCTTTGAATGGCTGTATAAAAAGTCGTCATTATAACGCGGTTATTCGTTAATCAACGGGGAAATGATAGAATCTGATTTTGTTTTAAGCTAAGAATGAAAAGCATCCATGTCTAGTCACACCAATAACGTAGTTCGTATCGCCACACGAAAAAGTCCTCTTGCTATATGGCAAGCAGAATTTGTTCGAGATTCTTTGCTTGCGTTGTACCCTGAACTGCAAATTGAATTTGTAAAAATGAGTACCCAGGGCGATAAGATTTTAGATACACCTTTAGCGAAAGTGGGCGGTAAGGGTTTGTTTGTTAAAGAATTAGAAGTCGGTATGCTGGCCGGTGAGGCTGATATTGCAGTGCACTCGATGAAAGATGTGCCAGTGGAATTTCCTGAAGGTTTACATTTGCCGGTGGTGTGCAAACGTGAAGATCCTCGTGATGCGTTTGTATCTAATAATTACCAATCTATAGATGAGTTACCGCAGGGAGCCAAAGTCGGCACCTCGAGTTTGCGTCGCGAATGTCAGCTTCGACGTTACCGCTCTGATTTAGAAGTATTGCCACTGCGCGGTAATGTTAATACTCGTTTAAGAAAGTTAGATGAAGGCAATTACGATGCAATTATTTTGGCAACCGCGGGGCTAAAACGCTTGGGATTTGATGACCGTATTAAATCGAAATTAACACCGGAACAAAGTCTGCCAGCGATTGGCCAAGGTGCAGTGGGCATTGAAACTCGTGTTGATGATGAAAGGATCAATGCTTTGATAGCACCACTGCGTTGTCCTGAAACATGGATAGTGGTGACGGCAGAACGGGCCATGAATAAACGACTGGCTGGTGGTTGCCAAGTGCCAATTGCAGGTTTTGCACTGTTAGAAGAGGGCAAAATCTGGATGCGTGGTTTGGTGGGTCGACCGGACGGTTCTGAAATGTTATCTGCAGAAGTTAATGGTACCGCCGAACAAGCAGAGAGTTTGGGCATTCAGCTAGCTGAAGAACTGTTATCACAAGGTGCCGAAAAGATTTTGGCGGATGTGTATGGTGGCTGATTTGCCATTAAATGGTTTGAAAGTCTTGGTCACTCGACCACAAACACAAGCAACTGTTTTATCTGATCTGATTGCTGCACAAGGCGGCATAGCAATTTCCTTTCCGGTAATCACCATAAAAAAATTGGCTAGCGCGGTGCAGGCGGATAGCAAATTATCCGATGCGGCGATGATTATTTTTGTGAGTCGTAATGCCGTTAATTACTTTATGGCGGATTTGGAGTCGGATTTAGCTAACACCATACAATGTGTCGCCATAGGGAAAGGCACCGCTGAAGCTATGCAAGAAAAGGGCTTGAGGGTTGATCTTCAACCTGAAAATTCAGTCGGAAGTGAAGGATTATTAGCTATTCCAGAGCTTGAAGATGTATCGGGGAAAAAGATTGTCATTGTGCGTGGCAAAGGTGGCCGAGAATTGCTGGCAGATACCTTAATAGCACGTGGTGCTACTATCAGTTATATTGAAGTTTATGAGCGCTGCATTGCGTCACCAAGTGAAGAACAATGTGGCGCGGCATTATTGGCCGATACTATTGTTTGTACTAGTGTGGCGGGAGTAACAAACTTAAAGCAGCTATTAGAAAACAAGTTTGAAACAGTATTAATAAAACCTTTGATAGTATTAAGTGAACGCATCAAACAACATGCTATATCTTTGGGGTTTAAGCAGGTGAATGTCAGCGCTGATGCCAGTGACCAAGCAATCATGCAGCGATTGATGGAGATGGAGAAATAAAATGGCAGAAAAATCACAACAAGCAGATGAGCAGGATGAGGTATTGGAAGCGGAATTAGTTGTTGAGGACACGCCTAAAAAGTCTAATACGGCAGTAATGATCTGGTTTGCAATCTTTGTATTGTTGTTAATAAATGCGGGTTCATATTTTTTATGGTTTCAGCAACAAACAACGGTCGAACAACTCAATCAGCAATTGTCACAAAGCAAACAATTAGCGGCACAGTTTTCTGAACGTCAGCAGTTCTTGCAGGCTGAAGACAAAACAAGCATGGCAAAATTTGCAGCAATAGAGTCGGTGCAACAAGAGCTGGCGGATACCATTGTTACCCTGCAACAAAACCAAAAATTAGGTGATGCCGAGTTGCAATGGAAGTGGGCCATTGCCGAACTACAATATTTATTAACGGTTGCTAATCAACGTTTATTGTTGGCTAACGATGTGACCGGAGCACAACATGCATTAACCTTGGCAGATCAAAGAGCAGAAGCGATGGATGATTATCGCCTACACTCTTTACGATCATTGTTGGCAGAAGAACAGTTGGCTTTAGCATCGGTGACAAGTGTTGATATTGAAGGCATGGTTTTGCAATTGCACAGCGTCTTAAATAGCGTTGATGATCTCAAAATTTGGATGGGCCCTGAAGTTAGAACAGAGCAAGATTTATCTACCAGTGATGCTGAACTAGCTCAGGATTGGCAGCAAGCCTTAGAGTCAATGTGGACAGAAGTGCGATCTCTGGTGGTGATTCGCCACAAGCAAGATGGTGCAGCAGCAGTATTAGTGCCAGAACAACGATATTTCCTCTATCAAAATCTACGACTGCAATTAGAAACCGCCCGTTTTGCTTTACTTGCAAATGAAGAGCTTGCTTTTAATGCTAGCCTAAAAGCAGCCACCGATTGGTTAGAGCAGTATTTCATTGGTGATGAGCGTGATGCCATGTTGAGCTTGTTAAGAGAACTGCAACAACAGCAAATTAAGGCGGAATTGCCAGATATCTCTGCGTCTCTGACGTGGTTGAAATCACAAGGTAATGAACAATGAAGCTGTTAGTCGCTATTATTGCGGCCTTGGTGCTCGGAGCGGCTTTGATTTGGGTGGCTAATTTTGAGCCCGGTTTTGTTCTATTGCAATATGGCAGTTGGAGTTTAGAAACCTCGTTGATAGTTTTTGGTTTTGCAATGTTAGCTTTATTGTTAGCGGCTTATTTTGCTTTACGCAGTTTGGCAATTTTAAAACAAACACCGCAACGGATTTCGGCGTGGACAGACGCAAAGCGACATAAACGTGCCGGACAAGCATTAACCCTTGGCTTGATTACCTTGGAAGAAGGTCGGTGGGCAGAAGCAGAGCGTATTTTAATTCGCCATGTAGCTAATAGTGATACGCCGTTATTACATTATTTGGCAGCCGCACGAGCGGCACAAAAACAAGGCGCTTCTGATCGTCGAGATAGTTATTTAAGTTTGGCGCATGAAACAACAGAAGGTTCAGACATCGCTGTGGGTGTAGTGCAGGCCGAATTGCAATTAGACGCCGATCAAAAAGAACAAGCCTTGGCCACCTTGCAACATTTACGAGAAATGTCACCGAAACATCCTTATGTATTACAACTGCTACAGCAACTTTATTCGGATATGGAGCAATGGCAGGAAGTGCAGAATGTTTTGCCGGATTTACGCAAACGTCATGTGTTGGAAACAGCAGAAGTAAAAATGCTATCAAACGATACGATCGTTAAACAACTGCAAACTGCACTCGCTCGACAAGATTGGTCACAAATGACCACCTTATGGCAAAAAACATCAAATAAAATGCGTCAAGATGCCGCGTTTTTAAGCCCATATATCTCAGGTCAAATTGAGCAAGGTGAGTTTGATCAGGCCATTTCGTTAATCGAAACTTTCATGGCCAAAAATTGGAATGATGACTTGGTTTATCAATATGGTTTAATTGAACAAGGTGATTTGTTGAAACGTCTTGCAACGGCGGAGTCATGGTTAAAAAAACATGAAGATAATGCCTTGCTGCTATTAACCTTAGGTCGCTTGGCACAAGCTAATCGTTTATGGGTAAAAGCAGAAGATTATTTGCGATCTAGTCTTGAACGCGGTGCACGAGGTGAAACGCATCAAGTCTTAGCTGAAGTGCTGGTGGCAGAAAAGAAAACTGAGCTTGCTGCACAGCAATATAAAAGCGGCCTTGATTTAATGTTGGCACGGGCCAACGCTTCCGATTAACGTTTTTTTGTGGGGTTAGATTTAGATTAGTTATGGATGAAGCAAGTTCACAATATTTGATTGATATTCTCGCCTTATTGCTGACAACGGTTGTCGTACTGCCGATATTTCATGCGATACGGTTAGGGGCTATTTTAGGTTACCTTGCCGCTGGCATAATCCTGGGCCCCTGGGGGCTAGGCATTTTCAACGAGGTAGAACAAATTCGTCACTTGGGTGAATTTGGCGTTATTTTCCTACTATTTTTACTGGGCATTGAATTAAAACCTGACAAATTATGGCAGATGCGGCGTCTGGTTATTGGTTTGGGCCTTGGACAATTATTAGTCACTGCAGGTTTAATTTACGGTGTCGCTGTCTGGGTTGGCCTTGGACAAAAAGAAGCCATTATTATTGGTTTTGGATTAGCGTTATCATCCACCGCTTTTTGCCTCAAACTGTTATCTGAACGTGGCGGCATTACGACGGTGATGGGTCGTATGTCATTTTCGGTATTGTTATTACAAGACCTTGCGGTTGTGCCGTTATTGGCATTAGTTGCTTATTTGGCGGGTGCAGATTCCAGCACGGCGCAACACAGCACAAATTTCTTTTATCCTTTATTGATAATAATTGGCTTGTTAATCGCGGGCCGTTATTTGCTTAACCCTATTTTAAGTCGTCTTGTTGCTAGTAATGATCCTGAGGTGTTTATTGCCGTGGCATTACTGTTGGTATTAGGCGTTGCTTGGCTGATGGAATGGGCTGGTTTTTCAATGGCTTTGGGGGCATTTTTAGCTGGAATTATGTTGGCCGAATCACATTTTCGACATCAAATCGAAGCTGATATCTTACCGTTTAGAGGGATTTTGCTAGGCTTGTTTTTTATGACCGTTGGCATGGGCATTGATTTTGGACTGTTATGGGAGCAGTTAGGTCTAATTATTTTATTAACTGTAAGCTTAATGACACTGAAGGCTTCGGTTGTATACCTCTTGGCGCGAGTCAGTGGTGCACGCCATGATATTGCTGTGCAAAGTGGTGTTTTATTATCTCAAAGTGGCGAGTTTGGTTTTGTCATGTTCAGCGCCGCTTATTTGGCTGGTATTTTAGATGCACACTTAAGTCAAATGTTAACCCTAATCATTGCGTTAACGATGGTATTAACGCCTTTTGTAGTAAAAGGGGCCAATATGTTATTGCTGCGTTTTTATACGCCAGACACCGACGAGGGTGGTGATTTTGCAGAATTTGTAGAAGACTCAGAACAACATGTCATCGTGGCGGGATTTGGTCGAGTAGGTGCACGGATTGCAGCATTATTAGGTGCGGCAGGCGTACCTTATCTTGCGATTGATATGCGTCAAGATCGTGTTAAATCTGCTCGGGAACAAGGTTTCCCCGTGTTTTTTGGTGATGCTAGCAAAGTTAAAGTATTACAAGCTGCTGGCGCAGAGCATGCCAAAATGATTGTGGTTGCATTAGAAAACCCAGTGCAAGTTAATACCTTGGTTTCATTAGTTAGGCAGTATTATCCGACGATGCCCATTCATGCTCGAGCACGAGATAGGCAGCATTGTGCAGATCTGATTATTCAAGGTGCAACCACTACGGTGTCAGAAACATTAGAAACCAGCTTGCGGTTGACGGAAGAAGTGTTACTGGGCAGCGGTGTTGATGAAAAAATGGTCACGCAAGTTATCGACGAATTTCGTGATGACTATTATTCAAACGTGGTACAAAAAGT